>OGEG01002107.1_pt1 | contig 11082 bp, 13 predicted proteins | sample 1570621 | NCBI WGS metagenome assembly OGEG01 (sample SAMEA2582130, study PRJEB24529) | metagenome | biome: Human gut stool | place: China | collected 2011 | reverse complement strand
TGTACCTAAGCTGGTGGAATGGTTTGGTGGTGCTCACTGCGTTTTCGATGATTCCCACCTGCTCCATGGTCAGGGGCGGCCATTTGATCTCCAGCTTGTTTTTGATGGCCACGATGGTCCCGGCCATGGTGCCGGTGCTCTCCAGTCGGCCGGTGTTGGCCGACCACATTTTGTTGCGTGTAAATGTAATGCCCTCCAGGGCCGGGGTGGGCAGCTGTACGCCGTCCACCCACAGCTCTTTTACGGTTATGGTTGCCATGGGATCCCTCCTTACAGGACGCTGGCCAGCCGGGAGCCTCCGGTGCGGCGGCTCTCCTTCCGGGTCTGCTCCACCACGGTCTGGTCGATCACCCGGCCCTCCAGTACCAGCTGCACCACCTGATTGTTTCCTGTGCCGCCGTCAGCGGCAGCGGTCATGCGCCCGGCCACCTTGTCGGCGATCCGGTCCATCCACTCGGTGTTGGAGTCCAGGGGCAGCAGGGCCTCCCGGCCTGCCTCACCGCCGATCTGCAGCGTGTTGCCGATGGCCCCAAATACCTGCGCACTGTTCAGGATGCCGCCCGCCGCATTTTGCCGATAACTGAGATACTGCACGCCGCTGAGGTTTGCCCCGCTGGTATTTTTTACCGTTGTAATGTTGGCACCCATGCTGATCCAGCGGCTGTTGTTGTCGATATCGTCGTACCAGGTATAGACGTCCGCGCCGAACCAATAGACCCATCGTGTGCCGCCGCCGATCCCGTCGTACCATGTCTGTACCGTCGCCCCGAACGAGCTGACCCAGCGCGTGCCGCTCTGCATGTTATCACGCCATGTCAGTAGGGAGCAGCCAAACCAGTCGACCCAGCGTGTCCCGCTTTGCATCTTGTCCCGCCAGTCCATCAGCGATGCGCCAAACCAGCTGACCCAGCGTGTGCCGCTTGGCATATTGTCTGAGTAGGTTTTAAGCGATGCATTAAACCCGCTCAGATTTCTGCTGCCCAGATTGGAGTCGCTCCAGCTGGTCAGGGATGCCGTAAATCCACCCAGGGTGCGTGTACTGGAGGACAGCTTATTCTCTGCCTTGCTGATGCCGGCCGTCACTCCGTTGATGGCTTTCCCGCCGGTGATGCCGTCCTTGAGCTCGCTGGCCTTGGCCGTCACCCCGCCGATGAGTTTTTTGGCCCCATCCACGATGCCGTCCTTGAGCTCCGAGGCCTTGGCTGTCACGTTGCCGATGGTCTTTTTGGCCCCGTCCACGATGTCGTCCTTGAGCTCTTTTGCTTTGGCCACCACGCCAACAGCCTTTTCCTTGATTTCATCCTTGAGCTCGCTGGCCTTGGCCGTCACGTTTCCGATGGTTTTTTTGGCCCCGTCCACGATGTCATCCTTGAGCTCTTTGGCTTTGGCCACCACACCAATGGCCTTGTCCACGATGTCATCCTTGAGCTCCTTGGCCTTGGCCACTACGCTGATGATCTTGTTTTTGATGCTGTCCTTGAGCTCTGTGGCCTTGGCCCGCACGCCGCTGATGGTCTTTTTGGCCACGCTGACGATGCCGTCCTTGAGCTCCTTTGCCTTGGCCACCACGTCCATGGTGATCTCCCCGATGCCGGAAAAAATCCCCTGTACCACGCTGCCAATGCCGGAAAACACTGCGCCGAAAGCGCTCACAAATGGCTGGAAAATGTGCTCCTTGATCCATGTGCCGATGCTGGCGATGCCGCTGATAATGCCGTTGAGCACGCCGGAGATCAGGTTGCCGCCCAGGCCGGTGATCTCCGAGTTGCTGGCCGGGCTGTGGATGCCGAAAACGGATTTGAATCCGTCGATAAAGGGCTGGAAAATGTGCTCCTTGATCCACGTGCCGATGCTGGCGATGCCGTCAATGATGCCGTTGAGGATGCCCAGCAGCACGTTGCCGCCTGCGTCCTGAATTTTTTGATCAAAATAGTCATAGACGGAGATGATGGCGTCACCCAGCATGGACCACAGGGCCCGTGCAATGCCCCCCGCCAGCTCGCCGCAGCCTGCTTCAAAGCTCTCCACGATTCCGGTCCAGTCCACGTTGGAAAAGAATGTCTTGATGGACGTCCCCAGCCCCGCCCAGTCGAATTCCCGGATTGCCGTCCGTAGCGTATTCAGTGCGCCCTTGATGCCGCTGGATACGGTCTGCCCGGCCTCTCCCCAGTTGATGCCGTGGAGTGCGCTGTTGAGATTGGACGAAATGGAGGTGCCCAGCGCACCAAAATCCAGCGTGCTGATCATGCCCTTTGCGCCGTCCACCGCCGCATTGATGAGATCGGCCAGCACGGTGCCAAAATTAACGTCCGAGGCGTTGAGGCTCCTGACGGCCCCGTTGATGGCCTGTGCAATGGACCGGCCAATGCTGGCAAAATCGATCTGCGTCAGCAGCCTGTCCACCGTCTGGAGGCCCAGGACCACGGCGTCGCCGATGAGCCCGCCGATGTTTTCGGCGATGCTCACGGCATCCTCCTGCTCATAGGAGATGGTGCGGAAAAATCCGTTGATGATTCCGGCGGTGCCGTCCACGAAGGCATTGACTTTCCGGCGGAACTCGCTGTTGTTGAGGAGATTTCTGGCCTTGTCCACGGCACCCCCCAGCTTGGTGGCCAGGATCTCGCCGATGCCCTCAAAATCCCCCTCGCTGAATGCCTGTTTGATCTGTCCGGCCAGATCCGTCATCCAGCTGGGGAGCTTTCCGGCAATGGCCGTGGTGCTGGACCCCGTGGAGCCGCCTCCGCCGCCTCCGCCGCCGGAATCCTTGCTGCTGTCCAGCTTGGTGATCTCATCAAACCCGGCCAGCGTCCGGTTGTACTCCTCCTGGGCCGCCGCTGCCGATCCTGTGGCCGCCGCCGCTGCCGATGCACCTGCGGCCATCGTGGTCCACCCCTTGCCAAACAGGTTAACCAGCAGCGTGCCGATGGCGTTGCTGACGCCGATGATGTACGGCATCAGCGCGGAGAATGCATTGGCCACGATGTTGATGGCCGGAGCCAGTGCGTTGCCCATGCCCGCCTTCAGGCTGTCCACCTGGGCCTGCAGCGTGGCGTCTTCCCCGATGTAGCTGGATACCACGGACCGCAGGCGGCCAAACATGGCGTGGGCAACCTTTAGCCCAATGGCCGCCACGCCGACGCTTTTAATGGCCTGCGTGATTTTTTTTACGCCGCTCTCGGCGCCTCCGCCGCTGCGCCCGATGCGCAGCAGCCGCCCGGGGATGGATGCAAGCCCCCGGAGGCCGGAAGCTGCAAGGCTTTTGATGCCGCTGCCCAGCTTTTTGATGCCGCCCACCGCCGCATCCTTGGCGGCGGTCCCAATTTTTTTGATCACCTTGGCCCCGCCGGAAATGGCCTTGTTTTTGAGCGAGCTTGCCATACTGCGGAGCCCTGCTCCAGCAGCCTGCCCGATCTCCCGCCATTTGCTTATTTCCTCCGCAGGCGGGGCCAGTTGCCCCTGTAGCTGGGTTTTATAGTCCGCGACCTGACCTTTCAGCCGCTCCACGGTCTGATACATCTCGTCCCAGCTGCTGTCCCCAGCTCCGAGCCCCGCCTTCTCCATCTGTTTCAGGGCATCCTTTGCTGCGGACAGCTGGGCGCCCAGGTTCCCGGCCCCATCTACACTATCCCGGAGCCCGCCCAGGAACTCATTGATTCCAGCTTTAAGGCTCTCCATCTGCTCGGCCTGCTGTTGGTAGGCAGAGGAGCCGGTGTCCCCAGCCTCTTGCAGCTTGGCCTGCTCTCCGGCCAGTGCCCGGAACTGCTGGATCATTTCTTCCAGCCCCGGGGGCTGCTGGTTCAGGCTGTTTTTATAGTCCTCAAGCTGGCTTTTCAGGTCCTTCAGAAGCTGTGCGTTGAGTTCAAACCCTTCATAGCCCCAGCTGAAACCGGCGGATTCGTAGCGTTTCTGCTCGGCCTCCAGCTGCCGGATCTGATCCACCAGCTTTACAACGCCGTCATTTTTGAGGCTTTCCTTCATGTCCACAGCCACCTGCTTCATGGAGCCTCCGGCCTCTTTGGCGGCGGCCTTTGTCCGATCTGCAAACGATTTCCCTGCGTTCCCGGCCCGCTTAAACCCGGACACCAGCCCGCTGGTGTCTGCGCCGATACGGGTCATTATGTTAGCGCGTACTGCCATCTATCCTCACCCCTCTCAGGTGCGATTAAATTGCATTTTGCTCCTCTGTGTTCTCCCCGCTGCCGTTCTCCGACAGCTTGCACCATAACACCGTTACCATAAGGCTCTTGCGCATCAGGTCGGTGTCCACGTCTGCGGTGTCGGCGTCTGCCGCCCCGCAGGACACAGAGAATACGTATTCCCCGTGCCCCGTGTCCAAATTGGACACATTTTGCAGCGTATCCCGGGCCTCTGCCCAGATGGAAAAAATGGCGTCATAGTGCTCGCCAATAAAATCCACCCGGATGGTGTCGGTGTAATGGTGCACCGCCCCGGACAAATCCCTGTCTGCCGTAGTCAGCCCAAAAAAGTACACGGCAAAGGGCGGCTCTACATCGTCGATGCATACGCCGGGCGGGTACACGCCCCCCGTGAGGCCGCATACGCCCTCCAGCTGGTCAATTAAAAACTCATAGATCATTTATCCGCTCAGCTCCCTCGCCGCTCTCGTGACCGCCTCGCCCACGGCAGCAGTGTGCTCCGGGAAAAACTCCACGGCGGAGTTCCGCACGAATTTTTTCCCCTCCACCTGGGAAACCTTGGCCTTGGCCCGGCGGCGGCGCTTGTAGATTTTCCGTTTTTTTCTGGTTTTGAATCTGTACTCCTGGGATGCCGGGTAGTAGTAGCGCTTCCCGGCCTTTGACATTTTGACAAATATCTCATTTTTCCCCTCATCCATGTATACGTCATACACGATCCGGTAGGGGGTGGCGGTGCGCTCCGCCGCCGGGCTGGGGATAATGCCGCTTCTCAATTCCCCGGTTTTTTGCGGCGCATTGCTGCGGACCTTGTACAGCAGGCCGTTTACGCTCCGGCGCACCGTGTCCTCCACGGCGTCGGTGATGTACTGGGCGCACCGCTGGGTCTGTAGCTCGGTGGAGTCCACCGTGATTTTTCCGACTCCGGGAATCATGTAAATTGACATAATTAAATAATCTCCCTGGCCAGCAGCGTCAGGCCGCTGCGCTGGTCCTTCCAGTCCGCCGGGGGCCCCGTCAACTCAAAGACCCGGTCCCCGTACAGCACCCGCATTTCTGCTGTAATGTCCGTTCGCCAGCGGATAAAAAATTTATACAGCCCCTCATGGACCACCACGCCGTCGGAATCCACCGTTTTGGCGTTGGTGCACTGCATCTGGGCCCATACGGTGCAGTAGTCTGTCCATTGTCCGATCCGCTGGCCGGATGCCGTGCGGACCATCTCCTGCCGCTGGATCGTGATCCTGCGATTTAATTTGCCTGCGTCCATTGCGCACCTCCAATTTGACAAAGAGGGCAGATGCTGTTTGCATCTGCCCTCTTGTTATCTGCACCATGCCAGGCAGTTGGCCGCGATCTCATCGTCACTCATGCGGTCGTCCTCCTCGGGGATTACCCCCGGGAAAACCTCCCAGGGCTTAGGCTTGCGGTCCGAAAAGCAGAACGCAGAAATGGCCGCAGCCTGGTTATACAGCAAAAATGCCTGCGTCCGAAGCCTCGCCCGGTATGCCTCTACATACTCCATGCACTCCGGGATCGTCCGGCTCCATGCCTCCAGCGGATCCAGCCCGGCGGCAGCAGCCTGCGCCACCAGCTGCCGGATCAGCTCGCAGTCATCCGCAGTGGTCAGGTAGGGTTTTCAGCGCCGTCCGTCTGCTGGCTCTCACTGTCAGTGGGGTTCTGGCCTAGCAGCAGCTTTTCCAGCCGGTCCACCCATTTGGTGCCGGAGGCCAGTGCGGCGGATTCCAGCCGCTCGGCCTCCGTCTTGGAGACCAGGCCGGCGTGCTGGGCCAGCTGGACGATCACGCCGTTGATCTGGTCATAGCAGTAGCCTGCATAGAGCATATGATCCATCAGGTCTGCGCCGGTTGGGATGGCTTTCGTGTCGTTGTGATGTCCGGGCCACCGCATGGCGGCCTCTAGCAGTGCAGCCTTTGCCTCCACGTCATCAATGGCACCCATGACGCTGGCCACGATGGGCGCGCCCTCAATGCCGTGCTCCTTGTGGTACTTGATCAGCGCCTTGGTGCTGAGACGCAGCTGAACAATGGTGTCATCGTCCAAGGTGATGTCTACAGTGTTATACTCAACCATGATGATTAACCTCCAATTCCAGTGACGGTGGCGCTGACCTCGGGCTTTTTCTGGGGTTTCATGCCAGCGCTGTAGCTGATGCCGGAGTCGGCGGCAATGTCACCCACTGCCTTATAGGCATTGATGATGCCCGTATAGATCACGGTCTTTCCGATGGCCGCAGGCAGCACCACCTTGATCTGGCACTGCGTTCCATCATAAAAAGCTGTTTCCAGCGCGGTGATGCCCTCATCGGTCTTTTTTACAAAGCCCTCAAACGAGATGTCCTCGGCCTTGATAAAACCGGGAAGGCTCTCCTCCATCTGGTCATTGTTTTCATAGCTGTTGAGGTCCGTGGCGTCCACGGTGTCCCGGGTCATGTTGGGCCCGGAGAATTTAGTGACGGAGCCCAGGGTCTTGTAGGTCTTGCTATCGGTGGAAATGCTGATCTGAGAGCCGGAGCCGGTGGCCTTTTCAGGATTTGCCATATAAAATCGTCCTTTCTGTGGGTAATTTCAGCTGGTTGATGAGGTTTTGTGTGCCCTCTGGGAAATTGGCGCCTCCGGGGTTGTCCCGCCAGTAGAGCGCCATGGCCATGACAGCCAGATCATAGCGTTTCAGGTTCTGCGCCGTTCTGCCGATTCCGGCGCCGCCGAGGTACTCCTCAGCGGCGTCGGCGAGGCTTTCCAGCAGGTTGCCCATGTCCGGGTCATCCTCCCGGCAGTAGAGCATCAGGGCCTCCCGTGTTACGGCTGCCACGATCAGCCTCCGGCGGAGGGGTCGATTTTCTGGATCACGAAGCCCTTGTCTACCACCAGGTTGCCGCCGACCAGAGCGTCCCCAAGCACAGCATTGAGCCGCTTGTCTGCGTATACGCTCTCATCTACCCGCACGGCAATGGGGGCGAACAGGCCCAGCAGATAGTTGATGGGATCGCCGTAGGCCAGATGCGTGCCGCCGATGGCGGAAACGATGGTGTAGGGCACCATAAATCCGCCGTTTTTGATGATGCCGGTGTTGGCATTTCCGGCGTCCGGGGCAATCTCAAACAGCGCCTGTTTTTCATTGGTGCCTCGCAGGTCGCCAATGGCCTTCAGGCTGGCCTTGTCCAGCAGCAGCCGGGCGTTTCCGCCGACAAATTCGTCGCCGCCGTAGCCAAATACCAGCCCGGACAGGGTGTTTTCGTCGATGGCCTTAATGTCGGCGAGGCTCTTGTAGATGGCGGCAGAGGCGGTGTTCTTGGCCGTCAGAATGCCGTACATGTCCGGGGTGCTCTGGCCGTCGCCGTTGACGATCAGATCGTTGATTTTCCGGCGGATGGAGGTCATGGCCATGGCCTGGATTTTGGCGTAGTAGTCCGCCGGGCTCAGGTTGGCAATGCGCCGGTCTACCGGGGAGGTGGTGGTGCACTCATAGGGGGCAATTTTTGCTTTAGCAAATGTCGGGTCGCTGGTGGTCCTTGCGGTGCCGCCTGCGGTCGTCACGTTGGCGCCCTGTGCCTCCATCTCGGAGACCACATAGGCCTCCTCATAGGAGCCAAGCCCCTCCAGATTCTGCACATACACCTGATCCATCAGCGTGGAGGTCTGTGCGGTAAATCCGCTGTGGATCTCGCTGCCGCCGCCTGCAGGGGTCAGGGTGGTGGAGCTCAGCAGGGTCCCGGCGTTCCGCCGGAGCAGCCGTGCTGCGTCCTGGGGGGCAAATGTAATGGGCCTTCCGGCCAGCAGCTCCCGGCCCAGCTCTGCAGCGTCGGTCACGTCACGTCCGGCCACCGGTGCATTGGTCTTGGCGTACCGGTCGGCCTCATCTACCATGGCCTTCACGTCATCGATCCGGGCATTGAGATCACGGATCTCTGTCATTTTGGCCTGAAATCCGGCGGTGTCGCCGCCGGTCTGTGCAGTCTCTGCGGCCTGCAGCAGCTGCGCTCTCTGGCTCATCAGGTCGTTGAGCCGTTTGCGGGAATTTTCAAAATTCGGCATGTTGGTCTCCTTTCAGACGTTTGCATTTATTCTGCGGCTCCCGCCGCTGGGTTACTGATATCTGCGGCGCTCCTGCTCCAGTGCCTGCTGCATCTTCATGCTGGCCGCACGTTTGGCCGCAAGCTCTGTGAGATCCGGCAGCGTCCGCATGGCGCGCACGATGCTGCCGGTGACGCCTGCCGCCACCATGGGAAGGTCTTCCGGCAGCTTTCCGTCCTCTGTGCCGGTGATGCCGTCGCAGAGCCCAAGGGCCACGCACTGGCCGGAGGCCAGATAGGTCTCCGCCTCCATCATCTGCTGCAGCTCCCCCCGGTGCGCCTCACCGCACCGGGCCACGTAGGTGTCCAAAATGGACAGATCCACGGTGTCCAGCATGTCCGCCGTCCATCGATGGTCGGATTTGTTGCCCATTGCCGGGGCAGAGGCGCAGTGGATCATCATCTGCGCCGGTGTGGCAATGGTGATGCGGTCGCAGGCCAGGATCATGTAGCTGGCCGCCGATGCGGCCAGCCCCGTGATCTCCGCCCGGGTTGGATTCTGTCAGCGCTGCAGCGCACTGTAAATCTCCGCCGCACCGTCCACGTCTCCGCCGATGCTGTTGATCTCCAGCACCAGCTCCTCCCCGTCGGCCAGCTGATCGATGGCATACAGCACATCCCCGGCGCAGTAAAATCCTGCCTGGATCCCGGCCCAGCGGTACAGCTCCGCCCACTCATCCGAGATCAGCTCGCCCTGTAGTCTCAGTCTCATATCAGGTTCCTCCTTGATTCCGCTGTCGGCTCAGCTCCGCCCAGTCCTCCAGCGGTACATAGTTCAGGCTCATTTTCCGGGCGTCTCCGCCGGGAACATGGGGCCGGTCCTCCAGCTCGCAGATGTCGTCCACACTGTAGACGCCGATCTCCGTCATGGTGCGGTAGTATTCCGCACGGCTCTGGCTGTCTGCCCGCAGCAGGGCGTCCATGTTTTTCCGCAGCTGCAGGCCACGGCGCAGGTCGCTGAGGCTCAGCAGCTTGTAGGTCTGCTCCTCCTCCATCTGGGTCACCCGGGGCTGGATCCGGCTCACATACTCAATGGCGTTTTGCTCATTGGAATTATAACTCTGTTTCCCGCTCTGGAGCTTGTACAAGGGCACACCAAAATAGCGTGCAATGTCCTCCACGGTGACGTTTTGCTGGCTGATAAAATCGGCGTCCTTTTGGTTGATCCCAATGGGGGTGTATTTCATTCCGTGATCCAGCACGGCGATCCGGTGGGCATTGTTTGGGCCCGCATGGAGCTTTTCCCACTCGTTTGCGACGTACTCTTTTTTGGTTACGTCCGTGTCATTGCCATCCTTGTCTTTGACGTAGCCGCCGAGATCGGTCTCCAGCGTCAGCACCCCGGAGGGGTGGCCGCCGGACTCGTAAAAACTCCGGTTGTACTGCTGGGCGGCAAGTCCGGCCTGTACGGTCTGGGCGGCGTACCCCAGTACGCTCTTCCCAACAAACCCTTTGGTGCTAGGCCCCTTATAGTGGCATACGTCCTCACTGGGGAGCCGGAATCGCTCCCCGGTGGCCGGATCCGTCACGTCGTACCATGGCCGCCGATTCCGGTCGACCCAGACCGTGACCAGCTCCCCGGCGATGGGGATCAGCTCCACCGGCTCCCGGCTGATGGGATCCCGGATGATCCAGTCGTAGGCGTTGCCGGACAGCAGGATGCTGCGCTCCAGCAGTTTTTTCCGCACCGACGGGGTCATGGCCTCATTGGGGCGGCCGCAGAGCAGCCGCAGGATCGGATGATCCACGTGCTCCCGGCTGATGCTGTCCATGCAAAAGTCTGGCAAAACGCTCATGGTGTCGCTGCGCAGCTCTACCGCTGCAAACACGGCGGAAAGCTTCTGCGCCGCTGCGGCATTTGGGCACCCGGACGGATCTCCAAATACAATGCCCGGGGAGTCCAGTGAGGTTACATTGACCGCCCTGCTGCCTCCCGAGGCATGCCGCCCGCCGGGGCTCAGCCCCGCACGGATTGCATCCAGAATAATCATTTGCCGCCACCGCCTGTGCGGTCAGCTGTGGTGCGTACAATGCAGATGCAGAGCCACAGCAGCACGCCGCCGCAGAAAATCAGCGCCAGCGGCCGGAAAATCAGCCACAGTCCAATGGCCATCAGGAGCACCGCCGACAGCAGCATCAGCGACACCAGACAGCCTGTGGTTTTTGCCTCGTTTCGGGTTTTGTTTTTCTCGTCCATGTGGATGCCTCCAATCTCTACATATGCCATTCCCCGGCGGCGATCTGCTCGCCCAGTGTATCCCCGGGGTTCAGCATGGCCGTGGCGTGTGCCATGATCCATGCTACCGCAATATCAATCCTGCCGATGCTCTGGATCTTCACCGGCTTAATATTCTCGTTTTCGTCCACTTTGCACCGGGTGTTTCCAAAACAGGTGCGGGCGCAGGTGTTATGCTCATGGACCATTTCATGGCCACGTAGCCGCACCTCAATGTCTTTCATTGCGGCGCTGAGGCCACGGTAGTTCTGCCAGATCTCTACCACATTCAGCCCGGCGGCCATCAGCCGTCCGGACATCATCCGGCTCAGGTACGGGTCTACCCCCAGCTGCACCAGATTGTAGCAGCGGCTGGCCTCCAGTATGGTGCTCTCGATCTCGCCAAAATCCACCATGTCTCCCTCGCAGAGGGTGAGGTATCCGGCTCGCTCCCAGTCCCGATACGGCACATGATCCCGGTTTTCTGCGTCCTCTACGCCGATGCGGGGCCGCCACGCCCGGAACAGCACCACCCAGTGATCCAGCCCCGGCTGGGGCGGAAATTCCAGCACAAACGCCGACAGGTTCAGCGTCCATTTCAGCATCAGCGCAAGGAAAGC
>OGEG01002100.1_pt1 | contig 11107 bp, 12 predicted proteins | sample 1570621 | NCBI WGS metagenome assembly OGEG01 (sample SAMEA2582130, study PRJEB24529) | metagenome | biome: Human gut stool | place: China | collected 2011 | reverse complement strand
ACCACCAGCCGTGAGCGTCGTGTACCCAGCCTTCTGGCTGTAAGGTGGTGTCTTTCTCCCATGTTGCCATGAAATCCTGTGGAGTGGCGTATAGAGCTTTGATCTTCTTCGTGCTACTGCCCCAGTCCGGTAGCTGGAAGTGTGGCTTGTCCGGGATAGATTTCCAGTTGCCGCCCCACTCAAGCCCGAGGGAGACTCCGATCGCACCTACACGGGAGAAGAAACCGTCAGCGTCATAGTATGCGCCACGGCCGTCAGCCCGGTAGATATCAAAGGCCGTCCCCCACTGGTGGAAGGAGCTGTAACTGGATCCGCGAGCGTTCGTCACCTTGTTGCCCGGTTTTGTTCTTCCCTGGGCATAAAATGCGTCTTGCTCCGCCACAGTGCGGAAGGTTTCGCCGATCTTGATTTTTAATCCTTGATCGGCGCATTTCTGTATCAACTCAGCCGCGAGTTTCTGGAGCCGCGGATGGCACAATGTAATATCTCTCATAGTCTTCTCTCCTTAATAGAATTCAATGCAACCACCGTCCGGTATACTTGGAGACAGCCCATCAGTTACAAGCGGGTTCGACACTGTAAACTTCAGATAAATCCAATGGTAGGAATAGCCCTGTGTGTTATAAGAGGAATCTTCTTCTAATTTAGCTGTTAAAATTTTTCCTAAATCCAATTTTGTTTCGCCTGTCGCCTTCAATATTCTTATTCCACGTCCAACGAAAGTCTGGATATCGGTTGTATTCATTGTAGCTGAGCTGAATTCCGATGCGCGTTTATATTCGTCTAACATTACTAACAGCATTTCGTTAAGGCCCAATGAAAAATGGTTTAATGTAAACTTTTTTCCTCCTGTAAGGCGATCACCAGACGGAGTCCAAGTGTGATTGTAACATGCAGTAGAGTTTGCGCCACTTGAATTATCCTTAAATGTTGTTTCACATGATGGGTATTTGTATTCGTTCCACAATTCTTCGATGGACTTAGGCTTTGTCTTGCCTTGAATATTTGCGCTGCTGCCATCAGGCAACCCTGTATAATAACTGGTACAAGTGAAGTAATATGTCTGACTCGGATCTAATCCTGTGATATCCGCATAGTTATTCCCACCACCCTGATTAGGGTTGTTTCCAGCCCCTCTGTACTTCTCTGTTCCGCCGCTCGCCCCCGGTGTGCCGGATGCTGACATCCGTACTCTAATTCCTTCCCACGGACCTTTAGCTGGATTTTTCCAACTGATACGGATTGCCGTGCTTGAGAGAGCGGCTGCGCTAAAAGATATTGCGGACTGGGTTTCCATTGTTCCGGTTCGTAACACCCCATCTTTCCAGTATGTCAGCCCTTTCTTGACATATCGGTCTTCTGCCGTTGCTCCACCGGTCTGGCTGGCCAAGCTCTGAGCGGACACTGTGCCTCCGGCGTAATGCCCTTCTGATAAGGTCACGGACTCCCCAGCGGAAAGTGTTCTGGACAGTTTTCCACGCTCCGGCATTGTGCCGGCCAGTGCTTCATCGTCGCTGTCGCTGGTGACGGCCGTCACGCCTGCGAGTACCTGATTTCGTTTTGCTGTGCAGTCATCGGATCCGGCACCGGACCCGCCATACTGCTTTAAAAAGGCATCTGCCATAGTATAATATCTCCTTTCTTTTTTGAATTAAAATGTGTTATGTGAATAACAATTTGAGTAATACTGTGAAAATATCACCGGAATTAATTAAAAATGCCATAATCGATCAAGGCAATGTTCAAAATCGACTTTTTAACCTCGGCGTGACCCTATCCGATGGAACCATTGCTTATCTTAATGTAGATAAGGACACGGCCAGAGCAACTACATACAAAGACGGCACTTGGACAGATTTGTATACATTGGCTACAAAGTCGGATTTAGATAATGTATCTGATAAACTTATACTTAATGGGATGAAAACATTATCGGTAAAATGGGCCAATGACAATACTCTGGAATTTTATGTTGATAACACCAGAGTGTTTGGCATTTCAGCAAAATGGAATGAAAATTACTCATAAATCTATTTATCAGTTATACATTAGTTAATCCTTTGTGATATGCGTATAGTCAGAGCAGTTGAGAGTGCCGCATGAAATACTGCTCCCGTCTATTTTAATGTACATTGGATGATTACTCCAGTAGCCTAAATTATGCGCCAAAATGATAAAGCCATTTCCCAACGGTGAATTAGATGGATTATTGCAAATAAAAAATCCAACTTTATTCAGTTGGACAATACCAGCTTTTTTAATTGCTTGTCCAAAATCTTCCCCATTACCAACAAAAATGCTGGTATTATTCAATTTAAGGTCTAAATCCGACTTTGTTGCGATCGGGTAATAACTGTATATTCCATCACCGTTTCGATAAATGCTTAAAGCCATAGCGTCGCCAGCTATTACAAATATGCTTGCAGAGTTTCCGCTAACATAAGCATTGATAAGACACCACTTATGGCTTTTTATATATGGAGTTACTTCCGTAATGTTACTACCGAAATAAAATCCTGTTGTTGTTATCTGATTGAGACTTCCGTTGCTAATATCTTTTGCTGCAAACTTCTGACTCAAATTGTTATTTACAGTCGAGATGTCTCCAGCGTTCTTTGTTACCTGAGACTGTAAATCCTTGATTACATCAACAGTGGAATTGAGTGCATCCGTGACACGTTTGATTGCCTGTTCCGGCTTATTCAGATGCTCCGCATCAATGTCCGGAGAGGAGTTATCTACCCAAGTAGTAGGAGTGTACGCTTCGATTTTTGCAAGTGCATCAGCAAGAGCCTGTGCGGATACGAGAGAAACTGTATTTTCTTCTGCCTGTGTGCTGGTCTCGTTTTTCTCTAATTCTTCCATGCTGTTCCTCCTTATGATCTGTGGATTTCTATAGGCAAGTCAAGGTTCGGCTTGTCGAAATTGCAGTATGCCGTGAGCTTTCTCTCCTTGGGTACGCCACAACCATTGTTATTCCATTCCTTCCGGCGTGCTTTTTTGCTTGCCTTAGATGTCAGGTCATCGGTGCAGGAGATATCCGGGCGGTCCGTGTTCTTAAGTCCATCAACAGTGATCGTCTGCGTGTATGGTGCACTTGTGGTCCATCCTCCGGCCGTCAATGTGCCGGTACGTACATCATAGAGTCGGTTTATTGCCATGTTTGTCGCGTTGATATCTTCGGCTTTGAACGAATCACCTTCCTGCGTGTATACAGTCTGATCCACGAGGGAAATTGTCCCGTCCGAGTTATTCACCTGATTGTATTTTCTGTTACCTTCATAGATATCATCCTTATAGTTCGTTTTTAATGCCATGTGTTACCTCCTGTCTCCGATTGGCTTTGTTCCCAGCCGGAACGCAAGCCGCCGCGCCCCGGACATGGAAGACTGATACATCTCATAGATATCCGCAAGGATCTGTTCAATATTGTTTGCTTCCGTAACTGACTGATATTCGATTCTCTGCGGCGTTGCCGGGGTCGTTGGCTTTGTGAAGTATGCCTCTCTCAGCGCCTGTATGTTGCCACGGATCCGCTGCATATCGCTGTCAGTGCGGAAATCGCGCATTGTCCAATCTGTTTTTGTATTGATGTCCACAAGCAGGATATCCGCAAGATCACGGCAGGCTGTTTCTACACGGTTGAGGTCCGTATAAGCAATGCAGCCTTTTTCCGTGCGGTTTGTTACATCGTCCGCCGTGCGGTCTGTTATCAGAGTCTCAAAAACACTCATCCTATCTCTACCTCCGCTGTCATTTCCCGTGTGAATGTGAAATCCATCTTTTTAATGGATCCGATCCGTGTCCCGTCAAAGTCTGTATCTACTGAAACAATATCTCCCAACTCTTCCTCATTAAGTAAGACACGGCAGGAAACAGACTCGTTGCTGCTGTAATAATCGTATACACGATTGAGAACTTCATTCACATTCTGAGGGTTTACGAGTGTCGCGTCCTTCACTTCCACGAGATTCTCATTCTGCGATATGTTAGGGTTCGCTTTCTCATACAGAGTTGTCATGTGGATGTATTTCTTGCCAGTCAGAACTACTTCACTGCCAGTTCCAGTAATGATCGCCCAGTTATCTCCGGACGCGTTGATCGCTCCGCCGGTGATTGCAAGATCATAATGGGCTTCCGAGAACGTAATCTGAGCCGTACCATTCAGAGTATCTTTGTAGAGTTCCTCCGATTCCGAGGATTTCACGTAAGTGTGCGCATATACCTTTGCACCGGTGGTGATGTCGCTGTGGTCGATCGTCAGTCCTGATAGAGTGTTGGACTTCGTAAAATTCTGCTTCGTGACTCTCATTCCTGGTACAAGTCCTTTTCCCGGATGGAGTCCCATATGTGGCTTTATAATACCTGTATTCCGAGGATAGATATACAGGTTGAGATCATACGCGGTGTTGACGGATGCCCCGATCGCAAAAGCAACTTGTGCGAGTGCGTCACGCCTGCGGCAGACCGGAAGATATCCGCTTACTGTCAGATTTTCCAAAGTTTGGTCGAGGAAATAATCAATCCCCTGTTCTTCAAAAATCGCCGATATGACGTTTTTGACCGGTTCATTATTGTATATACCGCCCATAAAATCTGTCGTGTCTAAAAGCCCCACAGCGTCCTCAGTATTGACTTCATAGTCCGTTTTACTTACACGTTTTCCAGATTTAAGATAAAAAATACCGATGATATTTTCATCAAAGTATAATTTCATCTGCTGGCGACGCTGGAAGTTGAATGCAATGTTCGACTTGCTCCGAATCGTGAAACTTAGTGTGTTGATACTAAGCTCTTCGCTGATCGGGCTCATTTCAATAAAGCAATCTACATTCTTCGCTTCATCATCCAAAAATGTACGTCCAAGCCCATACTGAATATCCGACAAGAATACCGGTCTGAACGGTCTGGATGTCTTTTCGAAGGCGATCGTGATCTTATTGTAATATTCCTCCGGATGATAGCAGAAATACTCATAGCCGTCCGGTCGGAACATCTCAGAGGATAATGTCTCACCGTCACGATACCATGTGATGGTGAGTTGAGAGCAATAGTCTCCGGAATGATCGTTGAACACCAGAGAGATGCCCTGACTGCTGTACTTATCCGAAAATGTTGCGATCAGTGTAGGAGGCTCATATTGACTGCTTGGGTGCAGTTCGGGATGTGGAACCAAACCACCAGTGGGGCGGATGATTCCGTGCGGGAAATCCCCGTTCTCATCCGATACCAGCCGAGATATATATCCGACTTCTGGGAAAACATCATAGTTCTTATATCCCTCATTCAGTATGGAATACCCCGGATAATTCAGTGCCACATCAGGGAACGAATATTTCTTTTTTAGATTGCCCAACTGACCACCATCATTCACGCTGTACTCCGCGTTTTCTTTCGCTCCGAGGGCGATATCTCCATATACGATCTTGAGCCCTCCGGCGTCCACAAGCCTGTAGTTTGTGATCTTCGAAATCCAGATATGTCGATACGGCCGCGAAGTGTGAAGAAATGTGATTTCCACCTCGTTATGGAGCTTTACAGATGCTTCGCAAAAATACACACTTGATGTCGGTGAAAAATCCATGTTTTCCACAAGAACACCGCTTTTATACCACTTAATATTAACTTTGTCCGCATAGTCTCCGGAAATATCGTTAAAATTCAGTGTGATTCCTCTGGAGGTTTTAAGCCTATCAAAATGGATCCGAAGGATCGGAGGATCTGCAAAGCTCCCATTTTCGTCTGATATCTGGCTGCTGGTGTATCCGCTTTGACCTTCCGGGATTCTGTCCGGAGCGTTTTTGTAGCTGCCATTCAGAAGGGAATAGCCCGGAAGGAGATAGGCATACCCAGGAATTGGATTTTCCTGATTCGTGAGTTCACTTGTGGAGGAGTAATATTCTTCTCCATTTGCCGAAATTGACACATCCCACTTCATGCTATCTCCTTCTCTGCGGTTCCATCGCTACAAAGTTGAGCTTAAGATTATCATCATAGCCCCACAAATTAACTCTCTCTCTGCGGATCATGGTGTCGTTTGCTTCTGTGATGTATGCCTTAAATGATAATGTTTCCTGTCCGTACGGGAAAACAAGATCATGGCTATCTACCGGAGCACTTACCACATCATACAGTCTGTCGTAATCCTGATACTTTCCTTCTTTCGCGGCAACTTCAAGAGTGTAATTGTAGTATGTTCCGATGATGTCTCGATGCATTACTCCGTCAAGCGTGCGCCCGGAGTTGTCTGTATCGGTTACTTTTGCGTTTCTCGATAGCTTCATGACATTTACGTCATATTCCACTCCGTCCACGGTAAATACTGTAAAATGGCTCATCGGCTACCTCCTGTTACAAGTCTCACGCTTCCGCGGTTGTTTTCTGCATCAATTACTGGCTTCAGTACTCGTCCAAGCTGTGCAAGGTTTCCCTCAAAACGAATCAAGACTTGCTGGCTTCCGCCTACTCCGCTCTCTGCAAGTGCTTCCATAAGTGCCTGTTTCATTGTGCTGAGCGGAGACACAACCTCGGTTTCCTGCTTGTTATCGCCCAGGATCGCCGCAAATTCACCGGCGCGTGGCGGCACCACCGTACCGGATGCCAGACGTGGCAAATGTACCTTGCTTACGGTCGGAATGTCCAGCCCGAAGGATTCTCCGCCGATTCCCGGGATCCAGTCAGGAATGTCAAAGCTCAGTTTGTTGAGTGCACTGATCATCTTATTCAGCGCATTGATGACGCCGTTCACCATCGACTCTACGCCGCCGAGGATTGTGTTGATGACGGATTTCATCGCACCCCAGATGCCATTCCATATGGTGCTGGTCTCTGATTTTAGCGTTTTCCATGCGGCTACAATACTGTCTTTGATCGCCGTGAATTTCGCCGTTGCGTTGCTCCGAATCTCCTCCCACTTCGTTGCAAGTGTGCTGTGGATAGATCCCCATGCGCTCTCGGTGCTGGATTTTGTCTCGTTCCAACGTGTTGATACAGTTTCCTTGATCGCCTGGAACTTCTCACCGGCAGATGTTTTGACAGCTGTCCATGTACTTTCAAGTCCGCTCTTAATGCTACTCCATTTCTCCTGAGTCTTCTGCTTAGTCTCGTCCCACTTAGTGATGATCTTATCTTTAATTTCTGCAAATTTCGTGATAACGGAGGAAATGAAATTGCTGATTCCATTTCGGAGCCCCTCCATGAGGTACTGCCCCATTTCCATCATGACTGTGGATGGGCTGTGAATTCCGAATGCAGACTTGAATCCGTTAATAAACGGTTTGAAGATATTATTCACAATCCAAGAGCCTACACTCTTGAGTGCATTAACAATACCATTGTAAAGTCCAAGCACGATATCGCCGCCAGACGCATCAATATAACCAGAGAAATAGCTGACAACGCTGTTCCACGAGTTCACCAGAACGTCTCCAAGACCTTTTAAAAGGTCTATGCCGGATGCTATCGCCGTTCCGATCAGCTCACCGACCGAGCCGAAGACACTCGCATAGTCAAATCCTTTTAAGATTCCGCCAATTGCATCAATAATTCCTTGCGGGATAGATCGCCAATCTACACCTTTGAATAATCCAGTGATAAGCTGAACAGCTCCAGATATAAAGTGAGAAACTGTACTGCTCAATGTACTCCAGCTGAATGTAGAGAAAAATCCGGTAAGTCCTGCGGTGATTGCCGTTCCGATGCCCTTCCAGTTCGTAGTAGATAGGAACTGATCCAGTTTACTCATACCGAAGTTCATGCCGTTGCCGATCTGAGATCCAATATAGTTTCCTACGCCTTGCCAGTCCTCAGCGGCTACCATCTGCCGGATCTTATCTGCCATCTCCTTTATGGAGGAGCTGATCTGTTCGGTTGTAAACATATCCTTCGGGTTCGTGGAACTGCCTCCACCGCCGCCGGAGTCACTGCTTTTTGATCCAATCTGTTCTATTGTGTCAAATGATGCCAGGCTCTTTTCTGCTTTCTTTGCCGCCGATCCCGTCTTTTTTAGGGAGTCCGCATAGTTTTCCTGTACCTTCGTAGCTTTAACAAAGGTGCTTTGCCCAGTGAGGGCTGAGAAAAACTGTCCAACCGCTGTTGCTGCTGATGTCAAGAGGCTGATGAGATAGTTCAGCGCCGGAGCTACTGCGGTAAGGACCGGGGCGAATGCTGTCGCAAGTGCGTTCTTAAGCTGCGTCAGCGATCCCATAAGCCCGGAAACCGTGTTTGTGCTGCCGGAATACTGGACAAGGTTCTTCATTCCGTCTGTAACGGCACTTCTGATGCGGTTAAAGAGGGCAAAGAGAGAGCGGATACCGAATGCATAGCTCAGCATTTTTTTAAAGCTCACTGATGTTTTTCCAAGATTTTTTTGAAAATCTCCTGTGGATTTTGAAGCTTTTTTTGTTTCGCTATTGTACTCTTTCGTCTTTTCATTAAGATCTGCGTAGGAGGTTTTCAAACGATTAAGAGTGTTTTCCAATGCAGCCTGCGCTGATGTGTACTGAGCCATCGTCTTCTGACCGGATTCGGTATCTATTCCTGTGGTATAAGCTCCACCAGAGGATTCCAGCTTTGCCTTGGCTTGCTGCGCTTCTTCCAACTTCTGCCGCAACATGTCAATGTCGTATTCCATCGCCTTAAATGTCTGACTATTCCGGTTTCCGCCAATCTCCACAAATTTAATCTGGCGTTCAATTGCCGCATCGAGTTTTTTATTTGTGGTATCGATTTCCTTGTTAAGATCTGTATACTCCTGCGTGGGTATCTTATCTTCCCTAAGTGCATCTACCTTTTTCTTGAGATCCTCTACCTTACGAGCTTGCTCATCATACTGGCTGTTGAGCTTTGCGAAAGAATCTACCTGTTTCTGCAACGCGACTTTTGCTTTGTCGGCGATTCCAGAGACAGACTCGGCCATCCGGCGTGCTGCGGCCTCAATTTCTTTCGTACCGGCTACAAGCCCATCATCGCTGATCGATGTATCAATGAGTATTGTTCCGTCTGCCTGTCCCATAATTCATCTCCTTATAGCCACTTCTCAAGAGCCGCCATCTCCTTCTTTTCTTCTGCACTTAGTCTCTTGCGAATGCCTACCATGTCCGCATTTTCACGTTCGAATTCTTTTTCCCACTTCTCTAATTTTTTATGCTTGGATTTTTTCTGCCGGATCGCAAGGATCTGGGAAAAAAGTCCGTCTCCGATTTCCATAAAAAATCCCAGAAACGTCCACCAGTGAAGGAACGTGGTAGAACGAACCTCCATCCCTGCAACTTTGTTGACCGCAGGAATGATGATCCGAGAATCCTGTTCCCAGTCAATCAGCCGAGGGCTGTTCTTTTTATCTCGCAAACCACCGTCGATAAAGTCAGCAGCTTTCTTACAGGCTTCCTCCCGGAATTCTCTGGGGATCTGTTTGAAATCCTTGTACAGAATCTCAAACATGATTTCCTGCTTTTCTCTATCTGTCCAATCCGGATCCTCGCAAGCTTCCAAAATTCCAATAATGGAACGGAAGTCTGCGTTGATCGCATAATCCGTTCCACCAATGTTTAGAGAAGAGGGCAGCTCATAGCTGCTCATTTTCTGTACTTCTCCGTGTAATTACGGAGACGGGAAGTACTCTTTTTAATTCGCACGTTCATTTCGCTTTCGATGAATTTTACAAGCTGATCGAGAACATATTCGCAGAAAAATCTTCCATCCTTATACGGGGTCCACGGATTGCAGTGTTTGAAAAGATCGTCGGATGCCCCCTGAGTATTCAGAAGCTCGTCGAAAAGCTCTTTTACAGTGCCGGACATCTTGTCCAATCCATCTGGATCGTCGTCTGCCGGAAGTTCCAGTTCTTCAAATTTCTTCTGTACTGTGTCAGCACGCTTGATAATGTCCAGATCTGCCGGATTAAACATAAAGCCGCCGGTCACTGTGCCATTTTTATCCACGATTTCGATGTATTCCCGATCAGCAATTACGATCTGTTTTGCCATTTTTTATGTCCTCCTATACAAGAGATGCGGTGAAGGATTTCTTTGTCATATCCCATGTGCCTTTCACTCTGTTGCCGGCTTTGTATACCGTAAACGGTGTCTGTACGCCAGATGTATCTCCGCCCACGCTGTTAGGGATAACGTATACATCCTCGCGGTACGCCCATACCACGGTCGGAGCGGTTTCCTCATCTGCGCCAGGCTTGAGAAGTACATCGACCATCGTTGTTTTGCACTTGTCTCCTGTTGCTCTGGTATTGGCAATCTCCATGATTTTATTGGAGAGAGCATCGTCATAATTCTCGTAGTAGAACGGATCCACGTCTGCCTGTACTTCGTATCCGGAGTGCTTTACAGACTGTTCGCCGAGAATGTTTTTGTTTACTTCTACGTCCGGGTTCAGCTCCTCGCTGTATTCTTCAAGATCTTTACCGATGCGTACATAGCCCGGTGTTTCTCCTCCAAATGTTGCGTCCAGATAATGAGCAAGATATTTTCTCTCAATCATAATAAAAAGCCCTTTCTGCCTATAACTTTTTAGGCGGTGTAGGTTAGCGGCGGCACTCTCGTTGTACCGTCGGTTTACAGTTCAAAATCATTCGTGTAACGGACCGATACAGGCAATATCCAGTCCTGTACGCCGTTCTCCTGCGGCTCTGTGCCGTATGAATTGTCACGAGTGATACGTTTTATCTGTCTCCCATTAGAAAGCCGTGGAAAGGCAGATAAGCGGGTCTCAACGCCATTTATCACGGCTGGTTCACGGCAAATCCACTTACCGAGCGTATCAAGAAACTGCTGGATGCTCAGCTTGTACCGTTCTTTCTGCGCCGCTGACCGGTACACCACGTAAAACGGATACTGGCATACTTGATGGATTCCTCCGCATATATCTTCCCGCTCGCTGTATACGAGTGCACCATTATCTGCCGAAAATGCGATTCCACTGTCCTCGCCCAGCTCCTCGAATTTTATGGTTTCCCCCGGATCCAATCCGGGATACTGATTCAGCAGCGCTTTCATGGCTGCTGTCAGAATTTCATATCCTGTCGCATCTTTTCCAATCGGTTTTGCATCAGCCCCGCCGCCCCCCTCCTGCCGTTTCCTTCACATTCTTAATC
>OGEG01002087.1_pt1 | contig 11168 bp, 5 predicted proteins | sample 1570621 | NCBI WGS metagenome assembly OGEG01 (sample SAMEA2582130, study PRJEB24529) | metagenome | biome: Human gut stool | place: China | collected 2011 | reverse complement strand
TGGGAGTTTTCGTAGGAGGGTATGGCATCCTGCCATACCCACGCCGCCCTCTGAAGTCCTCCCACAGATTTCACCGAATTCACAGAAACGACTGGTGAGGAATATTCTCCCACAGATTTCACAGATGCTCACAGATGGTTAGGCTGCGTAGGGTTCTCCCACAGAATTCGCAGAATTCACAGAAGTTTCTGGCGCAAGATGTTCTCCCACAGATTTCACAGATTTCCACAGATCTTTAGGTCGCGTAAGGTCCTCCCACAGAATTCGCAGAACCCACAGAAGCGACTGGTGAGGAATATTCTCCCACAGATTTCACAGATGCCCACAGATGGTTAGGCTGTGTAAGGTTCTGTGGCTTCTGTGGGAAGATGGTTTGGTGGCTGCGTGGGTATGGCAGGATGCCATACCCTCCTAATCCGCAATCTGTGGGAATTTTCGTAGGAGGGAATGTGCGTTTTGTGTGAGTTAATAGTGTAAAAACTTAAAAAATTTGTGAAAATTTTTGCTGCTATACATATTTTTATTAAATTTGCAGCGAAGAGAGAGTGCGTAGTGCCGGAGTGCGGCGCGTAAAACCGATTTATTCAAACAGAATTTTTTTAATTAACTTAATTCAATAACAATTTATTAACAAACAAAGAAAGGATTTAGTATGAAAAAAATCTTATCTCTTCTTTCGATGTTGATGATTACCGTAACGGCATTTGCTACAAGCTATACGGACAAACTTACCTACAAGTTGACCGTATTTACAGCTTTGACAAAGGATTTGCCCGCAGGTGAACTCACCATCGAACCTTATGGCACATCAAATTATACGGTGACTGCCAAAGGATGTGATTTGTCTGATTTTGATGCAGGTAACTGGGACGAAATCGTTTGCGAGGACGTTGCAGGTACAAAAGACGCAAATGGTGTTACCACAATCACACTGGATAACCCTTATGCTTACCGTACATCAGACAATACCGCTTTTACAGACACTAAGCTCGTCGTTAAGTTCAACGGTACAAAGGCTTATGCTCATTTCGAGGGCAAGATGAAAGTCATGTATGTTGCTCGCGCTTTTGAGTACACCTTCGGCGTTGACGAAGGCTTCGACGGCGGCGGTTCTACCGGCGGTGGCGAGACTGGTGGCGAAGACAAGCCTGCAGCTTTCGAGAAGGTTGACTTCGTAGGCGATGGCACTAACTTCAACTGGAGCATCCCAGTAAATTGGGATACACAGAAGATCGTTATGTCTATCGATCCATCTACATGTACTGGTGCTTGTGAAGATATTATTGGTCTTGGTGAAGTTGCAACAGCTTGGGATAATACTCTCCACTTATATCGCAAGCCTGACGGCACCCTTCAGGGATACTTCAATGTACCTGGTGGCAGCAACAACAACACCAATCCGTTCGATGAGACCAATCCAATTAAGGTTGAGGTGTCAAAGGCTAAGGGCTTTGTTGTTAATGACGTGGTGAAGATTCCTGCAAGCGAAATGAGTGCTCTCTTCGCTCTCTCAACAGTTAATATGGGTACTGGTGAAGGCGTTAACGACAAGTCACGTGCTACATACAACTACGTTAAGGTAGTTGATAAGGATTGGACAGAGGTTCCTCCAGTAACAGTTAAGGACACTAAGAAGTTCGAGAACGTTGCATACACCACTTCAATGGGTGGTAGCGGAACTGCAACTGTAACATTCACTGAGATGTCTGACGATACATTCCCGATGACATTCGTTTCTGACGATTTAAATGTTAAGGCTGAAAACCTCACAAAGGGTACAGACGAGAAGGGTCGCACTACTTACACTGGTACAGCAAAACGCACAGATGTTGATGTAACATTCACTGTTAAGGCAGTTGTTTACGGCGAGACTACAGCACAGAAGCTCTACATGACAATGGATAACGGCTCAAGCTTAGTTGTTACTGTTGGTGAGGATCCCGACTACGTAGCTCCTGTAACATACAAGAACACTCTGAAGGTAGTTCGTGGCACAGACACCAAGGCATACGAAAACGCTGAGGTATCTGTACTCGCTAAGGGCGAGAACAAGTACGCAGTTACTATCCCTTCATTCACTGATATGGACGCAACGGAAGGTACAATCGGTAAGCTCACATTCGAGGCTACTGGTGTAGAGGAAAATGGCACACTCAAGCTTACTGCTACTTCTGCTACAACAACTCAGGAAGGTGGCACTGGTTGGGATGCAGCTGCTTTCACAGCTTCTATGGATGCTACTGTAACTGGCGAGACTCTCGCAGGTACATTCACAGTAGTATATCCTAATGATGCAACTAACTATACATATACCTTGTACTATGGTGTTGAGCCTCCAACAACTCCTGAGGCTCCTAAGGATGTAACCGTTGTTGAGAAGTATCAGGCTGACGGCACAGGCTTCTCTCACACAATCAATGTTGATTGGGATAAGCAGAAGATTGTTGCTTCTATCGACTTCTCTAATGGTGGCGACGACAAGGATATCCTTGCTATGACTACTGGCGACAGCTTCACAGCATTCCAGACAAGCACATACCGCACAATGCACTGGTACTGCAATCAGACTGCTAAGCAGATATCTGGCTTCTTCGCAAAGGACGGCGCTGGTAACAACAACACCGGTCGCATGGACGTTGCTGACTGCCTCGCAAAGTTCGAAATCTCTAAGGCTGATGGTCTGAAGGTTAATGGTGTCGTTAAGATGACTCCTACAGCTCTTGAAGAGCTCCTTACAGGCGATCGTATCATCATCGGTAGCGGTGAGTCTCCAAAGTTCAGCAAGGCTTACTACAACTACATCAAGGTTGTTTCTCTCGATTGGAAAGAGACAACAGAGCCAGAGGTAACTGTTAAGGACGAGAAGACCTTCAACGAGGCTCTCTATATGCAGGATCAAAAAGTTGCTGACGCTACGGTTGTAGTTAAGGAGATGTCTGACGAGACAATCAATATGTCTCTCAAGTTCGGTGAAAACGAGTACACATCTACTGAGCTTACAAAGGGTACAGACGAGAAGAATCGCACTACTTACACTGGTAAGGTAGCTAACGGTGATCAGACATACGATGTAGCAGGTGTTGTTTACGAAAAGGACAACGTAGCTCGTCTTTACATGACACTGACAACAAGTATTACTACTGTCGTTGTTGGTGAGAACCCAGACAATGTAACTCCAGAGGTAACAGAGGTTTCTAACAAGACATACACAAACAACCTCCGCATCTTTGATGGCGAAGAGCCAGTTGTAGAGAATGCAGAGGCTCAGGTGAACATCATCAAGTACTCTGACGAGTCTTATAAGGTTACTCTTAAGAACGTTAATATGCTCAACAAGACTCAGGACCTCGTATTCGTAGGTAAGGCACTCATTGAAGAGGCTCCTACTGAGGCAACAGAGCCGCTCACAATCATTGCTAAGTCTGACGAGGCTACAACTACCTTCTTCGGCGAGGAGATGAACGGTACATTCGAGATCACAGAGGTTTCTGCTGAAGAGATCAAGATGGGCTTTGTTCTCAATAATACAAGCTTAGAATATCAGGGCGAGTTCAACTACACTGAGGAAGAAACACCTGAGGTTTACACAAGCAACCTCCACATCTACGACGCTGCTGCTCCTGAGACAGACCTCTTCCAGGCTGACCAGGCTAAGGTAGAGTTCTTGGCTACTGCTACAGGTGGCTTCAAGCTCACTCTTAAGGACGTAACTCTCAACGAGAAGACTCAGGACCTCGTATTCACTGGTACACTTCCTACACCACAACCTGGTGGTCAGGATCCGCTCGCAGAAGAGGGTGAAACAACTCCTGCTGAGCCAGCAATGGTTCTCAACGCTATTGCTGACGAGGCTACTGCTACATTCCTCGGTACTACATCTGCAACAGCAGTGTTCAATGTAATCATGAATGATGAAGCAGAAACTGAAAACGATGCATTCGCACTCACATTCACTATAACAGCAGGTGAGAAGAACTACGCAGGTGAATTCAACTACGAGAAGAAGGATCCGGTTGAGGAATATCCTGTCAACTTCGACAAGACAGCTAAGAGCACACATAGTAGCCGTGCCCTCAACAGCTTCTCTCTCCAGCAGACTGGCAAGGACAAGCAGACAGAATCTGTATACGCTTCAAAAGCTGCTTACGAGGATCACACATCTAAGGTGTTCACAGTTGAGGCTGGCAGCGAACTGACAGCTTCGTTCGATTACACAGGCGAATGGATGCATAGCTTCGTTTACATCGACTTCGATAACGATGGTCAGTTCTCTTACAAGGAAGGACAGTGGGATCAGACTGGCACCGATTTGGTAGCATTCAGCTTCTACTCTCTCGACTCTAATCCAAAGAACGATGCATCTGGTTACAACTCAGTAGGTGATGAACTTACTGGAGATGCTCGCAATACTTATGTCGCACCTTCGTTCAAGGCTCCTGCTAAGGCTGGCGAATATCGTATCCGCTTCAAGTTCGATTGGAACTGCATCCTCCCTGGTGGTTCAAGCAGTATCCTCTCTGACGGTGGTGGCGTTTGGGACGCAACTCTTAAGGTTGTAGAGCCGGTTGTTGACGGCATCAGCTCAATCAATGCTGAGGTTGCTAACGGTGAGACACAGCTCTTCACAGTTAACGGCGTTAAGCTTAACAAGCTCCAGAAGGGTCTGAACATCGTTCGCACCGCTGACGGCAAGGTTAAGAAGGTACTCGTTAAGTAATCATAGGAGGGTATGGCATCCTTGCCATACCCACGCATCCACATAACTAACGTAAGAGGGCATGGCATTCCGCCATGCCCTCTTTGTGTTTTCCCCCCAGGGGATGCGTATTCTCCCACGGAATGCACGGAACCCACAGAAGTTTAGGGTGCGTGTTCTCCCACAGAACACACTTAGGAGGGTATGGCATCCCTGCCATACCCACGCCGCCCACTTGATAATTCTCCCACAGAATTCACAGAACCCACAGAAGTTTCTGGCGCAAGATATTCTCCCACAGATTTCACAGATGCTCACAGATTAGGAGGGTATGGCATCCCTGCCATACCCACGCCGCCCTCTGCCAATCCTCCCACAGAATTCGCAGAACCCACAGAAACGACTGGTGAGGAATATTCTCCCACGGATTTCACAGATGCCCACAGATGGTTAGGCTGCGTAGGATTCTGTGGCTTCTGTGGGAAGATAGTTTAGTGGGCTCTCCTAATCTGTGCGTATCCGTGCAATCCGTGGGAGAATATCTTGCGCCAGAAACTTCTGTGGGTTCTGTGGGTTCTGTGGGAGAATGTGCAGATGCAAAAAGTGCATTGATTTCTTTGTAGTTACGAAGTTTCGTTGTATATTTGCAATGTAAACAATATATTCGACTATGGGCAAATACATCAATCCGTTCACCGACTGGGGCTTCAAGCGACTCTTCGGACAGGAGTTCAGTAAGCCGTTGCTGATAAGTTTCCTCAACGACCTGCTCGTCGATGAACTACACGTCAAGGACCTCACATTCCGCGACAAGGAGCTGCTGCCACCCACGAAAGACCAGCGTGGCATCATCTGCGATGTCTACTGCGAGACGGACACCGGCGACCGCTTTATCGTGGAGATGCAGAACCGATGGCAGCCGAACTTCCTCGACCGCTCCATCTGCTACGCCTGCCGTAGCATCCTCGATCAGGTGGACAAGGGTAGGGCAGAGCGTGAGGATGCCTATAAGTTTCTGCCCGTTTACACGATATGTTTTATGAACTACATGCCGCATACGGACGAGGTATCTAAGTTCCGTACGGACATCGTATTGGCGGACAAGGACACGAAGGCGCAGGTGTCCAACAAGCTCCGCTTTATCTACTTGGCGCTTCCGCTCTTCGAGAAGAAGGCGGAGGAATGTGTTACAGATTTTGAGAAATGGATTTACGTATTGAAGCATATGGAAGCATTAAGCAGAATGCCGTTCACGGCACAAAAGGAGATATTCAAGCAGCTTGAGGACTATGCCGACAGCCACCGACTCACAAAGAAGGAGTGGGAGGCGTACGAGAATAGTCTCTGGGTCGTGCGCGACAATATGGCGTGCATGGCAGCTGCAGAGCGCGAAGCACGAGAGAAAGGACACGCGGAGGGTCATGCGGAAGGACACGCCAAAGGTATGAAACAAGGTCGTGCGGAAGGCATGAAACAAGGTCGTGCGGAAGGTCGTGCAGAAGGTCGTGCAGAAGGTCGCGCGGAAGAGAAGAAGGCTATTGCGAAGCAGTTCCTTGCAATGGGACTTACCGTAGAGCAGGTTGCACAGGGCTCAGGTTTATCAATAGAAGAAGTAAAAGGTTTGCAGTAACCCCCTATAGGGTGCAGCAACCAAGCAAATATTACAAATAAGAGGGCATGGCATTCCGCCATGCCCTCTTTGTGTTTTTCCCCAGGGGGTGGTGCTGTATTCTCCCACAGAATGCACGGAACGCACAGAATGTTTAGTTGGTGCAGCAGTCTCCGCTGCACCAACCGAGCAGAGATGTACTGCCCACAGAACACACTTAGGAGGGTATGGCATCCCTGCCATACCCACGCCACCCACTTAATAATTCTCCCACAGATGGCACGGATGCTCACAGATGGTTTGGCTGCTTAGGGTTCTCCCACAGAATTCACGGAATTCACAGAAGCTTCTGGCGTAGAAGAGCCTCCCACAGATTTCACAGATGGCCACAGATGGTTAGGCTGCGTATGGTTCTCTCACGGAATTCACAGAAGTTTCTGGCGGAGAATATTCTCCCACGGATTTCACAGATGCACACAGATGGTTAGGCTGCGTAGGTTTCTGTGGGAAGATAGTTTGGTTGCTGCGTGGGTATGGCAGGATGCGATACCCTCCTAATCTGTGCCATCCGTGCAATCTGTGGGAGAATATCTTGCGTCAGAAACTTCTGTGGTTTCTGTGGGAAGATAGTTTAGTGGCTGCGTGGGTATGGCAGGGATGCCATACCATCCTACAATTGCACAGACTGGGGTGGGAGATAGCAGCAAAAAAGTTTGTGGGACTATCACTTTTTTATTACTTTTGCACCAAACAATTAGACACGACACCCTGCATACGATAGACTTAATTCAATAATAGTTAATAAATAAAAGAAAGGTTTTAAAGATGAAGAAAATTTTATATCTTCTTGTTATGATGGTGATGAGCATCACCGCGTTCGCACAGACAGACGGTTTGTATAAGGGTCAGCTCAACTATGAGTTGCTCGTCGGTTCTGAGGTGAAGAAGCTCGAGTTGCCGGAGGGCATCTTCAAGCTGGAGAAGCGCGTTGATGGCCACTATAACGTGGAGGCTAAGGGCTGCGACTTCACAGAGCAGGGCTACGACAACTGGTACGAAATCACATGCGACGACCTTGAGGGAAAAGTGGACGAGAACGGCGTTACAGTAATCGATGAGACTGACGTGTACGTACTGCGCTCAAGCGATTGGGCAGAGTTCAAGAACACATCGCTCACCGTTAAGTTTAAGGACTCGAAGGTGTACGCTCACTTCGAGGGCGATATTGTGCATAACGGCAAGAAGGTGACACTGAAGTACACCTTCGGCACCGACGACTTCGGCACTACAGAGCCTTCAGAGCCAGAGGTGACAGAGACATCGAACAAGACATACAAGAGCAACCTCCACATCTTCAACCTTGAGTCGGAGGACGAGACTCTCGACCTCTTCAAGACCGACAAGGCAGAGGTGAACATCGTCAAGTACTCTGACAATTCGTGCAAGGTGACTCTGAAGAACATCACTCTCAATGGTAAGACTGCCGACCTCGTGTTCGTTGGTAAGTTTGATACCGATGAGCCTGCTCTCGACCCGCTCGCAGAGGGCGATGATGAGAATGGAACAGTAACACCGGAGGGAACATTCTTAATGACTACTTCCGACGACGCTACAACAGAGTTCTTCGGAGCAGCTATCAGCGCAACGTTCGAGTGGCAGGAACTCTCTGAGAACGAAATCAAGATGTTCTTCAATCTCGAAGGTGGTTCTATCTCTTACGAGGGTGAGTTCAACTACAAGGAGAATTCGGAGACAGCTATCAACGGCATCCACGCTGCTAATGGTGAGGCACAGCTCTTCACAGTTGACGGCGTTAAGCTTTCTAAGCTCCAGAAGGGTCTGAACATCGTTCGCACTGCTGACGGCAAGGTTAAGAAGGTACTCGTTAAGTAATCTTTCAGGGGGTGCACTTGTCCACAAGTGCACCAACCAAGCAAACGGTGCACCCACAGAATAAACTCATAAGAGGGCATGGCATTCCGCCATGCCCTCTTTGCGTTGCTACCCCTCCCACGGATCTATCGTAGGAGGGTATGGCATCCCTGCCATACCCACGCCGCCCTCTGAAATCCTCCCACAGAATTCACGGAATTCACAGAAGCTTTTGGCGTAGAAGAGCCTCCCACAGATTTCACAGATGCACACAGATGGTTAGGCTGCGTAGGGTTCTCCCACGGAATTCACGGAAGCTTCTGGTGGAGAAGAGCCTCCCACATATTTCACAGATGCTCACAGATGGTTAGGCTGCGTATGGTTCTGTGGGAAGATAGTTTGGTTGGCAGCGTGGGTATGGCAGGGATGCCATACCCTCCTAATCTGTGCCCATCCGTGCAATCTGTGGGAGACTATCTTGCGTTAGAAACTTCTGTGGATTCTGTGGTTTCTGTGGGGAGATAGTTTGGTTGCTGCGTGGGTATGGCAGGATGCCATACCCTCCTAATCTGTGCCCATCCGTGCAATCTGTGGGAGAATATCTTGCATCAGAAACTTCTGTGGGTTCTGTGGGTTCTGTGGGAAGATAATTTGGTGGCTGCGTGGGTTCTCCCACAGAATTCACGGAATTCACAGAAGCTTTTGCTGGAGAAGAGCCTCCCACGGATGCACACAGATGGTTAGGCTGCGTAGGCTTCTGTGGGAAGATAGTTTAGTGGCTGCGTGGGTATGGCAGGATGCCATACCCTCCTAATCTGTGCACATCCGTGCAATCTGTGGGAGAATATCTTGCGTCAGAAATTTCTGTGGTTTCTGTGGCTTCTGTGGGAAGATAATTTGGTGGCAGCGTGGGTATGGCAGGATGCCATACCCTCCTATAGTTTGCTCTGTTAGCATTGTTGGTGCACTTCTTGCTCTGGCAAGCGGCAAAGCCGAGCGGAGACAGCTGCACCCCCTGGAGCTGCACCCCCTTGAAGTTTGCAACAAGGTTGCAGAATATTTTTCCGAACTTTGTCAATGATTATTTTTCTTTTAGTGATTAACAACAAATGAAATATGATTAGAAGAATATCCTATTACTTATTATCAGCAGTCTTCGTGGCGGGAATGAGCGCCTGCGGAAGCAATGCGCACGACGGTCACGACCATGCAGACCATGAACATGCTGCGCACGACCATGACCACGACCACGAGCACAGCGAGGCGGAGGGACACGACCATGAGGCTGAGCTTGCAGGCAAAGAGGCAAAGGGCGCACATGCCGACGAGATAATACTCTCTGCGGAGAAAGCCCGTGCAGCCGGAGTGAAGGTGGAGGAGGTGAAGCCCAGCACGTTCCACGGCGTGATACACACGAGCGGAAAGGTGATGTCGGCATCGTGCGACGAGACCACCGTCGTGGCTACCATCAGCGGACGCGTGCAGTACAAGAACCACGTGAGCGAGGGACTGAAGGTAGCAAGCGGCACCACGCTCTTCTCCATCACCTCCGCCGGTATGCAGACCGCTGAGGGCGACCCCGTGCAGCGTGCACGTATCGACTACGAGCGTGCCGAACGCGACTACACACGTGCGAAGATACTCATTAAGGACCGCATAATAAGCGAGAAGGATCTCGCCGTGGCGAAAGCCGAGTACGAGGCGGCGAAGCTCACATATAACAGTATGCAGCGCACGCGCAGCGCGGGTGGAGTAGTGGTGACGGCTCCGCGTAGCGGCTACGTGAAGCAGTGTCTCGTGAACGGTGGCGACTACGTAGAAGCCGGTCAGCCGCTCGCCATCATCACGCAGAACAAACACCTCTACCTGCGTGCGGAGATACCCGAGCGCCACTTCAATGAGCTGAACAAGATACGCTGCGCGAAGTTCCGCACGAGCTACAGCAAGCGCCTCTACGACATCACGGATATGGGCGGACGCATAAAGTCGTACGGTCGCTCGGTGGAGGTGAACAACTCGTATCTGCCCGTCATCTTCGAGTTCAACAACACGGGCGACGTAGTGCAGGGTTCTTATGCCGAGATATACCTCATAACCCAAGACCGTCCGAACGTCATCACGCTGCCCCTCACCGCCCTCACCGAGGAGCAGGGCATCCACTTCGTCTACGTGCAGATAGACGCGGAGGGCTACCGCAAGCAGGAGGTGACGCTCGGCGAGAGCGACGGCGAGCGTGTAGAGATACTGACGGGTGTTAAGCAGGGCGACCGTGTTGTAACAAAGGGTGCCGTGCAAGTACGATTGGCTTCGGCTGCAAACGCCATCCCGGCACATAACCATAATCATTAATTTTTAAGTAGACGAGGAACGAGTAGACAAGCAAACAGTGTGTGTTCTCCCACGGAATACATAGAAGGTTAGGGTGCGTGGTGTTCTCCCACAGATTTCACAGATACTCACAGATGTTCTCTCAGGGGGTGCAGCAGTCTCTGCTGCACCAACCAAGCAGAGATGTACTGCCCACAGAACACACTTAGGAGGGTATGGCATCCCTGCCATACCCACGCCACCTGCCGTGATTGTATTCTCCCACGGATGGCACAGATGCACACAGATGTTTAGGTTGCGTAGTATTGTCCCACGGAACACGCAGAATACACAGAAGTTCTCCTCTGCAAGAAAATTCTGTGAATTCTGTGGGAGTACATTTCAGCAAGAGGTTTCTGTGTGTTCTGTGAATTCTGTGGGAAGATGCAATGGCTGCTCGGTTGGTGCAGCTGAGACAGCTGCACCCCCTGGGTGGGTGCGTGGGTATGGCAGGGATGCCATACCCTCCTACAAGTGCACAGACTGGGAGGGTGTCCTAAAATATCTGTGCGCATCTGTGATATCTGTGGGAGGATATCTCAGCAAGAGGTTTCTGTGAATTCGGTGAATTCTGTGGGAAGATAGTTTGGTGGCTGCGTGGGTATGGCAGGATGCCATACCCTC
>OGEG01002079.1_pt1 | contig 11199 bp, 9 predicted proteins | sample 1570621 | NCBI WGS metagenome assembly OGEG01 (sample SAMEA2582130, study PRJEB24529) | metagenome | biome: Human gut stool | place: China | collected 2011 | reverse complement strand
ACCCCTTACTTTTGTCGCATACAAAATAATTTAAAACCCTATACGTATGCAATACCATGAAATCGGAAAGACAGGGATGAAAGTATCGTCTCTCAGCTTCGGAGCTTCCTCTCTGGGAGGAGTTTTCCATGATTTAAAAGAAAAAGAAGGCATTCAGGCTGTGTTTACAGCCATCGAAGCCGGAATGAACTTTATCGATGTTTCCCCTTATTACGGACATTATAAGGCAGAGACTGTTCTAGGCAAAGCGCTGAAGGATATTCCTCGCGACCGTTATTATCTTCTACGAAAGTCGGACGCTATGGCAAAGACGGAGTCAATACATGGGACTACTCGGCAAAGCGTGCGACGGAGAGTGTATATGAAAGTATGGAACGTCTGAATATTGACTTCATCGATTTGATCAATGTGCATGATATTGAGTTTGCCGACCTGAATCAGGTGGTTAATGAGACATTGCCTGCTTTGGTCGAACTGCGTGAGAAAGGAGTGGTAGGACATGTCGGAATCACTGACTTGCAGCTCGAAAACTTGAAATGGGTGATAGACCGTTCGCCAAGCGGAACTATTGAATCTGTTCTTAGCTTCTGTCACTATTGTCTGTGCGATGATAAATTGGCTGACTTCCTTGACTATTTCGAATCGAAAGAAATCGGTGTCATCAATGCTTCTCCTCTCTCGATGGGCTTGCTGAGCGAACGTGGTGTTCCGGTCTGGCATCCGGCTCCCAAGCCATTGGTAGATGCCTGTCGCAAAGCGATGGAGCATTGTAAAGCAAAGAATTATCCGATAGAAAAGCTCGCTATGCAATTCTCGGTGAGTAATCCAAAGATTGCGACTACCCTGTTCAGCACCACTAATCCGGAGAATGTGAAGAAAAATATCGGCTTTATTGAAGAACCGGTCGATTGGGAACTCGTGCGTGAAGTGCGGGAAATTATCGGAGAACAGCAGCGTGTAAGTTGGGCAAACTCTTAAAAAACGATCGATTCTATGGATTATACGATTATTGATGCGCATGCCCATCTGTGGCTTCGCCAAGATACGGTGGTCGATGGTTTTCCTATCCGTACTTTAGAGAACGGACGCTCCCTGTTTATGGGGGAGATTCGGCAGATGGTTCCTCCTTTTATGATTGACGGGGTGAATAGTGCGGAAGTTTTTCTGTCCAATATGGATTATGCCCAAGTCTCGGCTGCGGTTATTACACAAGAATTTATAGACGGCATTCAGAACGATTATCTGATGGAGGTTGTTTCACGCTATCCGGACCGTTTCTTTGTTTGCGGAATGTGTGAGTTTCGCAAGCCGGGCTATCTGGAACAGGCGAAAGAACTGATCGGGAAGGGATTTAAAGCGATTAAGATTCCTGCCCAGCGCTTACTTCTGAAAGAGGGACGGGTAATGTTGAACTGTCCTGAAATGATGCAGATGTTCCGGTGGATGGAAGAGCGGGGAGTGATCTTGTCAGTCGACTTGGCAGAGGGGGCGATACAGGTTCTGGAGATGGAAGAGATTATTCAGGAATGTCCTCGATTGAAGATTGCTGTCGGACATTTCGGGATGGTTACTCTTCCGGATTGGAAAGAGCAGATTAAGTTGGCACGTCATCCGAATGTGATGATTGAGTCCGGTGGTATCACATGGCTGTTCAATGACGAGTTTTATCCGTTTAAAGGTGCCATAAAGGCTATTCGTGAAGCCGCAGAACTGGTTGGTATGGAGAAACTGATGTGGGGGTCGGATTATCCGCGCACGATAACAGCCATTACTTATAAGATGTCTTATGACTTTGTGGTGAAATCCCCGGAATTGTCGGAAGCGGAGAAAACGTTATTCCTGGGCGGGAATGCGCGGAAATTCTACGGGTTTGCAGAACTTCCGGAACTCCCGTACATTAAAAATATGTCGGAATAGAAAGGAAACAATTACAATACCACTAAACAATCACTGTACACATGAAAAAGAATACATATACCATTCCTCTCGCACTGGTTTTCAGCCTTTTCTTCTTGTGGGCGATCAGCAGCAATCTGCTTCCCACAATGATCCGGCAGTTGATGAAAACCTGTGAACTGAACACCTTCGAGGCCTCTTTTACGGAGACCGCTTATTGGCTGGCTTACTTTATTTTCCCTATCCCGATAGCTATGTTCATGAAGCGTTATAGCTATAAGGCGGGAATCATCTTCGGGCTGTTGCTGGCAGCTGTCGGCGGATTGCTGTTCTTTCCTGCTGCCATGCTGAAAGAATATTGGGCTTATCTCTGCATCTTCTTCATTATCGCTACCGGAATGTGTTTTCTGGAGACAGCCGCCAATCCCTATGTAACCGTGTTGGGAGCTCCCGAAACGGCTCCGCGCCGATTGAATCTGGCGCAATCCTTCAATGGTCTGGGTGCTTTTATCGCAGCGATGTTTCTGAGCAAGCTGATTCTAAGCGGCACCCATTATACACGCGAGACGCTTCCTGTTGATTATCCGGGAGGCTGGCAGGCTTATATACAACTGGAAACGGATGCGATGAAACTTCCTTATCTGATATTGGCTCTGTTGCTTCTTGCGATAGCGGTCGTATTTGTTTTCTCAAAATTGCCGAAGATTGGAGATGAAGGAGCGGAACCTGCATCCGGAAAGAAAGAAAACCTGATTGATTTCGATGTGCTGAAACGCTCGCATTTACGTTGGGGAGTCATCGCGCAGTTCTTTTATAATGGTGGGCAAACAGCTATCAACAGTCTGTTTCTCGTATACTGCTGCACTTATGCCGGTTTGCCGGAAGATACGGCTACCACTTTCTTTGGACTGTATATGCTGGCCTTCTTGCTGGGGCGCTGGATTGGTACGGGATTGATGGTCAAGTTCCGTCCGCAGGGTATGTTGCTGGTGTATGCTTTGATGAATATCCTTTTGTGTGGTGTCGTGATGCTATGGGGAGGAATGATCGGACTGTATGCGATGCTCGCCATCTCTTTCTTTATGTCTATCATGTATCCTACACAGTTCTCTTTGGCACTGAAAGGACTCGGAAATCAGACAAAGAGCGGTTCGGCCTTTCTGGTAATGGCAATTGTCGGTAATGCCTGTCTTCCTCAGTTGACAGCGTACTTCATGCACGTTAATGAACATATTTATTATGTCGCTTATGGCATACCGATGATTTGTTTTGCGTTTTGTGCCTATTACGGTTGGAAGGGCTATAAAGTAATTGATTAATAAATTTATCTCAAACAAATAAAATGAAAGCAGTTCAAATTGTCAACCCCTCCGAAATGAAGGTGGTTGAACTGGAAAAACCGACCGTCGGTGCCGGTGAAGTATTGGTAAGAATCAAGTATGTCGGATTCTGTGGCTCCGATTTAAACACTTTCCTGGGGCGTAACCCGATGGTGAAACTCCCTGTAATACCGGGGCATGAAGTAGGAGCAGTGATTGAAGAGATCGGTCCGGATGTTCCGGCTGGCTTTGAGAAAGGGATGAATGTAACATTGAACCCATATACCAATTGTGGTAAATGTGCTTCGTGCCGTAACGGGCGTGTCAATGCCTGCGAGCATAATGAGACATTAGGCGTACAACGGAATGGAGTGATGTGCGAATACGCCGTGCTTCCTTGGACGAAGATTATCCCGGCAGGTAATATCTCATCCCGTGACTGTGCTCTGATTGAGCCGATGAGTGTAGGATTTCATGCTGTTTCCCGTGCTCAGGTCATCGATAATGAGTATGTGATGGTGATTGGCTGTGGTATGATTGGGATTGGCGCTATTGTACGTGCTGCCTTGAGAGGAGCGACGGTGATTGCGGTCGATCTGGATGATGAAAAACTGGTACTGGCCAAAAGAGTGGGAGCGTCTTACGCAGTAAACTCTAAAACAGAGAATGTACATGAGCGGATACAGGAAATCACCGCAGGGTTTGGAGCTGATGTCGTGATTGAAGCTGTCGGCAGTCCTGTGACTTATGTAATGGCTGTGGATGAAGTTGGCTTTACCGGTCGTGTGGTTTGTATTGGCTACGCCAAAAAAGAAGTCGCTTTTCAGACCAAGTATTTCGTCCAGAAAGAACTGGATATTCGTGGTTCCAGAAATGCGTTGCCGGCAGATTTCCGTGCGGTTATTAATTATATGAAAGAAGGCAACTGTCCGGTGGAAGAACTGATTTCGAAGATTGCCAAACCGGAAGGAGCTTTGGAAGCTATGCAGGAATGGACGGCTAATCCGGGAAAGGTGTTCCGTATACTGGTTGAGTTCTGATAAGTTCTTGTAATAAGAATAGTTGTTGATACCTGTTGTTCGGGTATGTAATAAGTGAGAGGAGGCTGAATACAGTCTCCTCTCTTTGGGAGATAGGGTGATGTAACATGAGTAAATATAGATGTAACATTCTTAATTCGATATGTAGCATCACAAAGAAATCATGTAGCATACTTTGGGCAATATATCTGTTTGCATTTTCTATTTTTGTGATGTGGAAGATAACAAGAAACATTTTAAATAATTAGCTTTCAAATAATAGATAATGTAGCCAGTTAATAAAAAAACGATGATTATGCTGAAAACAAAAATCAACACTATTTTACTGTGTACTCTTTTTACATTGTTCTTTCCGCTATCAGCCGGAGCACAATACCGTAATCCTATTCTTTATGCTGACGTGCCCGATATGTCGGTGTGTCGTGCAGGTGATTACTTTTACATGGTTTCCACTACTATGCACCTGATGCCGGGAGCGCCTATCATGCGTTCGCCGGACATGAAACATTGGGAAACTATCAGCTACGTATTTTCTCGCATTGACGATGGTCCTCGTTATGATTTGCTCGAAGGCACTGCTTACGGGCAAGGACAATGGGCATCATCTATCCGCTATCATGACGGTAAATTCTATGTCTGGTTTACAGCCAATGGCGCGCCCGGACGTGGGTTTGTCTATACTGCGACAGATCCGACCGGTCCCTGGAAACTTCTTTCGCGTCCTCCGCATTTCCATGACGGTTCGCTTCTGTTTGATGATGACGGGCGGGTGTATCTCTTTCACAGTACGGGACAGCTTACGGAGTTGAAAACCGATTTGACCGATGTACTTCCCGGTGGCATCAATCAGCAAATATTTGAACGGGATGCTGACGAACAAGGGCTGTTGGAAGGTAGTTCCGTCATCAAGCATAATGGGAAATATTATTTGCTGATGATTTCTATGGATTGGAGTATTCCCGGCCGTCTGCGTCGTGAAGTGTGCTATCGTGCCGATAAGATTACCGGACCTTACGAAAAGCGTGTCATTCTTGAAGCGGAGTTAGGCGAGCGTGGATGTATTGGTCTGAGATGCATCGTAGACGGGAAAAACGGTGAATGGTACGGACTGATTTTTCAGGATCGTGGTGGTGTAGGACGTGTGCCGTGTCTTATGCCTTGTACATGGACGGAAGATGGTTGGCCTATGCTGGGAGACAAGGATGGGCACATTCCGAATGATACCACTTTATCGTATATGTCAATGGATGGTATCTGTGGTTCGGATGATTTTTCCGCTTCCGGACTTTCCCTCTATTGGCAGTGGAATCATAACCCCGTCGATCAGGCATGGAGTCTTACCGATCGTCCCGGATTTCTGCGTTTGAAAACCTCCCGTGTGGTAGATAACCTGTTTGTTGCTCCCAATACGTTGACTCAACGTATGGTAGGACCGAAATGCATGGGCACTGTCAGTCTCTCTCTGGGGGGTATGAAAGATGGTGACCGTGCAGGATTATCGGCTTTTAATGGTGACAGCGGTGTGCTTACGATTGAAAAGAACGGAAATAAACTGTCTCTTGTGATGAGTGAACAGAAAAGTGTATTTGAGAAAACGAAGCGTGCCATTAGCCGTGTGGATATGACCGAACAAGCCCGTATACCTCTTAACAAAGAGCTTGTCTACTTGCGTGTGGAAGGTGACTTTACCAATGGACGGGATGAGGCTCGTTTTTCTTATAGTCTTGATGGGAAAGCATGGATACCTGTCGGTCTGCCTATTAAGATGAAATTTGACTACACCCGTATGTTCATGGGCAGTAAGTTTGCCATATTTAATTATGCTACACGTTCTGTAGGCGGTTATGTAGATGTGGACTCTTTTGATTATTCGTTCTGTGATGCGTCAATGTAACACACAAATATGTATTTGTAACCAATGAAACATTGTTTTATTGGAAAATAGGCTATTTTTGTTTCCAAATTAATCATAACTAATAAGTATAATATTATGAAAAGAGGTTGGATACCGATTATGGGTGTTTGTTTGGTGTTATCGTTTTCGGCATGTAAGCAATTGCTGCCTTACCAGGACACTTCTTTAACGGCGGAACAACGGGCGGAGGATTTGTTGCCCCGGTTGACTTTGGAAGAAAAAGTATCATTAATGCAAAATGCGTCACCTGCTATCCCTCGACTGGGAATTAAAGAATATGAGTGGTGGAATGAGGCGTTGCACGGTGTGGGACGTGCCGGATTGGCTACTGTTTTTCCCCAGTCTATCGGTATGGGAGCTTCTTTTAATGATTCATTATTATATGAGGTGTTCAATGCCACTTCCGATGAGGCTCGCGTAAAATCGCGTATTTTCGGTGAAAGTGGCGCGTTGAAACGCTATCAGGGATTAACATTCTGGACACCGAATGTCAATATATTCCGTGACCCTCGTTGGGGACGCGGTCAGGAAACATACGGTGAAGACCCTTATCTGACAGGACAAAAGGGAATGGCTGTAGTCCGTGGCTTGCAAGGACCGGAAGATACTAAGTATGATAAGCTGCACGCATGTGCCAAGCACTTTGCTGTTCATTCAGGTCCGGAGTGGAACCGGCATAGTTTTGATGCGGAGAATATAGATCCCCGGGATTTATGGGAAACCTATCTGCCTGCTTTTAAAGATTTGGTACAGAAAGCGCATGTAAAGGAAGTGATGTGTGCCTACAATCGTTTTGAGGGAGAGCCTTGTTGTGGCAGCAATCGCCTGTTGATGCAAATATTGCGGGATGAATGGGGATACAAAGGCATTGTAGTCTCTGACTGTGGAGCGATCTCCGATTTCTATAGACCGGGAACGCATGGGACTCACCCGGACAAGGAACACGCTTCGGCCGCTGCTGTGCGGACAGGTACAGACCTTGAATGTGGAAGTGAATATGCTTCACTGGCGGATGCTGTAAAAGCCGGTTTGATTGACGAAAAAGAAATAGATATTTCATTGAAACGTTTGTTGACAGCACGTTTTGAACTGGGAGAAATGGACGAACAACCGGCCTGGTCGGAAATTCCGGCCTCTGTGTTGAATAGTAAGGAACATCAGGCACTGGCTTTGCGTATGGCCCGTGAATCATTGGTGCTCTTGCAGAATAAAAACAACATCCTGCCTCTGAATACCCATCTGAAAGTAGCCGTTATGGGACCTAATGCCAATGACTCCGTGATGCAGTGGGGAAATTATAACGGTATTCCGGCACATACGGTTACCTTATTGGAAGCTGTCCGTGCCAAACTACCGGAAGGACAAATCATATACGAACCGGGTTGTGACCGTGTGGACGGAAAGACACTCCAAAGCCTGTTTGATGAATGTAGCATAAATGGTAAACCCGGTTTCTTGGCAGAATATTGGAATAATCGTGATCGTGAAGGGGAAGTGGTCACTACTGACCAGATTTCCACTCCGTTCCATTTTGCAACAACAGGGGCTACTACGTTTGCGCTTGGTGTGGAAATCACTAATTTCTCGGCTCGTTATGAATCTGTCTTTCGTCCTTCGCAGTTCGGTGATGTTGCTTTCCGTTTCCAACTGGATGGTGAAGTGACTCTTATTATAAATGGTGAGCAAGTGGCTCGGAAAATATATGTTAAGAATCCGACGAACCTCTATACGTTACAGGCGAAAGCTGGAAAAGAGTATCATATCGAGATTTTATTCAAACAACGGAATGAAAGGGCTACACTTGATTTTGATTTAGGCAAAGAGGTCGGGATCGACTTGAACTTCGCAGTGAAGAGAGTAATGGATGCTGATGTGATTCTTTTTGCAGGTGGAATTTCTCCAAGTCTGGAAGGTGAGGAAATGCCAGTAGAAGTTCCCGGATTTAAGGGTGGTGACCGTACGGATATTGAACTTCCGGACGTTCAGCGTAATCTGTTGAAAGCTTTGAAGAAGGCTGGTAAAAAGGTTGTCTTTATCAATTATTCCGGTTCAGCTATCGGACTAGTGCCCGAAACGACTACTTGTGAAGCGATTCTGCAGGCATGGTATCCGGGACAGGCGGGTGGTACAGCTATCGTTGATGCTCTTTGGGGAGAGTATAATCCCGGTGGACGCTTGCCGGTCACTTTCTATAAGGATGTGAATCAATTGCCGGACTTTGAAGACTATTCCATGAAGGGGCGTACCTATCGATATATGCAACAGCAACCACTTTTCCCATTCGGTCACGGGTTGAGTTATACTACGTTTACTTATGGAGAAGCTAAATTGAGTAAGAATACAATCGCCAAAGGTGAAAATGTAGTATTGACTATTCCGGTAAGCAATGTCGGACAACGTGATGGAGAAGAGGTGGTTCAGGTTTATTTGAGACGTCCGGGTGATAAGGAAGGTCCCCGTTATACCTTGCGTGCTTTCAAACGCGTTCATATTCCGGCAGGGAAAACTGAATCAGTAGCTATTCCTCTTACCGGTGAGAACTTTGAATGGTTTGATGTAGAGTCGAATACGATGCGTCCGTTGGAAGGTACTTATGAATTACTGTATGGAGGAACTTCTGATAGAAATAAGTTGAAAACGATTGTAATGAACGTACAGTAATACCGCTTTGGAATTTTGTTTATTTTTACAGATAGACAATCCGGATTTATTTATTGAATGAATAAAGAAAGAACGACCTTGTTCCTTTAAAAGGAACGGGTCGTTTCTTTTAAACCAAGCCCCCGTTTCTTTTAAACCAACGGGGGCTTTCTTTTAAAGGAAAATGAATATTTGCTAATGCTTGATATTCAGTCTTTTAAATGATGGGGAATAAAAGTGTTGAAATAATAGGTAATATAGTCATTTATCTTACCATTTTTCTGTTTTGGGGCTTTTTGTTACATCAGAAAAGAATCATGTTACATGTCTGTGATAAATGTAACCTGTATATAGATGCCTGTATCATGATTGTACATATATGATAAAACCGAATCGATACATTTGCAAACACTACTATGGAACAGGAAATTATAGAAAATAAAAAGTGATAATATGAGAACATTAAAATTGATTTTGTCGGGCTGGCAATCCGTGGGGCTTGTCGTATTTATTATGCTGTTTTTTAATATGGAGGTGAGTGGCAAGGGTAAAATAACAAAAAATGCTCCTGTCTTTACGCAATTTATTTATCAGGGGGAGGATGCTATTTATCAAAACAATCCTTTAAAGCCGGGTGAGTTCTATAATCCTATTTTGCAGGGTTGCTATCCCGATCCGAGTATAACGCGGAAAGGTAATGATTATTATTTAGTGTGCTCATCTTTTGCTATGTTTCCCGGGGTGCCTATTTTCCATTCTAATGATCTGGTCAACTGGAAACAAATCGGTCATGTGCTGGACAGAACGTCACAATTAAAGGTTGAAGATTGCGGTATTAGTGCTGGTGTATATGCTCCTGCTATAAGATATAATCCCAATAATGATACGTTTTATATGATAACCACTCAATTTTCCGGTGGCTTTGGAAATATGGTGGTAAAGACAAAGAATCCGGAGAATGGCTGGAGTGATCCGGTCAAACTTCAATTTGAAGGCATTGATCCTTCTCTTTTCTTTGATGATAATGGCAAGGCATACGTGGTACATAATGATGCTCCTGCTAAAGCAAACGAGCGTTACTCGGGACACCGTGTCATAAAAATATGTGATTATGATGTGGAGAATGATAAAGTGGTTCCGGGAACGGACCGGATCATAGTAAACGGTGGCGTTAATATAGAAGAAAAGCCGATATGGATTGAAGCTCCTCATATCTATAAGAAAGATGGACGTTATTATTTAATGTGTGCGGAAGGAGGAACCGGAGGCTGGCATAGCGAAGTCATTTTTGTAAGTGATCATCCGAAAGGACCTTATTTTCCGTCAAATAATAATCCTATTTTAACTCAACGTTATTTTCCTGCAAATCGGGCGAATAAAGTAGACTGGGCTGGTCATGCAGACTTAGTGGAGGGACCCGACGGAAAATATTATGGTGTATTTTTAGGAATACGCCCCAATGAGAAGAACAGAGTGAATACCGGACGCGAAACTTTTATTCTTCCGGTGGACTGGAGCGGAACATTTCCCGTTTTCGAGAATGGGCTTATCCCTATGAAACCTACATTGAAGATGCCTTCGGGAGTAGAGAACCAAACAGGAAAAAACGGTTATTTGCCTAGTGGCAACTTTGTCTTTAAGGATGATTTCTCCGATAAGACATTAGACTTTAGATGGATTGGTCTTAGAGGTCCTCGTGAAGAATTCGTTGATATGACCGATAAAGGATTGCGGATCGTCCCTTTTACCTCAAATATCAATGAAGTGAAACCTACTTCTACCTTGTTCTACCGTCAGCAGCATAATCAATTTACAGCGGCAGCAACCATGGAGTACAAACCGAAAAATGAGAAAGATTTTGCCGGTATAACATGTTATCAAAATGAAAGATATCACTATGTTTTCGGTATCACTAAAAAGGGAAAAGACTATTACCTGATACTGCAAAGAACCGAAAAAGGACAAGCGAGTGTCCTGGGTGAGGTGAAAATAGAAACAGAGAAACCTGTGACACTGCAAGTAACAGCCAATGGAGATGATTATCGTTTTAATTATTCGATTGATGGCAAGGGTTTCCTAAATTTAGGAGGAACCGTTTCCGGTGATATTCTTTCTACTAATGTGGCTGGTGGCTTTACAGGAGCAATGATTGGCTTGTATGCAACATCTGTTGGTAATTAATTAGAAACCTTATTATTCTATAATTATGAAAATACATCATCTATGTTGGGGTATATGCTTATGCTTCAGTACAAATGTTTTATTCGCACAAAATTATCAGAAAACATCGTCGGGTATCAAGACCACAGTGAATGCAGTGGATATAGAAGTACAATTTTTTGCGCCTGCTGTGGCGAGGATAATAAAGTCTCCGGAAGGTGTTGCCTAT
>OGEG01002078.1_pt1 | contig 11199 bp, 19 predicted proteins | sample 1570621 | NCBI WGS metagenome assembly OGEG01 (sample SAMEA2582130, study PRJEB24529) | metagenome | biome: Human gut stool | place: China | collected 2011 | reverse complement strand
TAGCTAATTCTTCCGCTTTAATCATTTTTCAGTACCTCCTGCACGATCTTCTTTGCAGCCTTGTTCCCGCACTCCCGGCTGATGGGGCGGAGGGCGGAAACAGCTATATCAATCGCTTCGTCCAACTGTTTTCTGTCCCACCAAAGCCCATTTTTCAAGGTATCAATCGCTTCTTCCCGTGTCATTTTTATCTCCTTTTGAAAATACTCTTTTTCTTTCATTAGCAATATACTGACACCCGCAATTAGGGCAATCAAAGGCATCGTATAAGGTAGGCTCCATTTTATTAGAAGGTAAAAGAAATAGTTCTGTTTTTTCACGGGCAATATAATGTCGCTTCTTAGTTAATTCAAATACATACCCGCATACTTTACATGTTGTTTTATTCAACTTTCTACCTCCAACATCGCCAATTCTCCACCACAAGCCATATATCCACAACAATCTATCCAACTGTCTATATGATTTTGATTAGAAGACGCACGAGCAATTTTTAATAAAGCCATAAGTAAAGCTACTGTTACTTCGTCTACTTTTACTTCTGTCCCATCAGCTACACATCTTGAACGAATTACAGGCTCCCAAAGTTTAGCAATTAAAGAAAAAGAATTTTCAGGTCCACCATATTCTTTGTTACGATCTTGCGAAACAATCCTTTCTGCTTCTTCAAGAATTGCTTCACGTGAATCAAATATATTTTCTTTTACATATTTTTTCATATTTTCTCCTTTTTTTTACATTATTTTTTTATTAATCCATGCAATAGCAAATTAGAAGAATATAATCGCTCTAATTATTCTTCGTGACTGATTCTCTTTCGTTCGCCAAAACTGCAATACTCATCCCACTGGTGTATCAACATTATGTGCGGACATTCACAAAGAGAAGTTTTCCCATCACAATCAAAGGAAATTTTACTCTCTTTGCCATACTTGCACTCCCGACACCTGACCACAGGCACGGCGTCGATGGTAGGTAGTGCGTCAAGCACAGGTTTCCCCTCTGCATCAACCAGCCTCATTGCTCGGCCTCCTTGTCCATGCGAGCGCCGCAGTTGGGGCAGAAGTCTGTTTCAAAGCCGACAATGTTCCCACACTTAGAACAACGGATTTCTTCGTCTCCGCTTCCCAGTATCGGCATAGCGTGTATCCACTTACCCCTCCACACCTTCTCCACCTGCTCCCGGCTGACGGGGCGGAGGGCTTTTTTCACCGCATAAAGCGCCAAGTGTTTTTGGCTTTCATCCTCGGTGAATTTTTCATGATAAACACCATTTGGATACTCCATATCAAGTATCATGTCACTAATTGCTTTGATCGCTTCTTCCCGTGTCATGACTGGGCCTCCCTTTCCATCTTCTCTTTGACGGCTGACAGGATGAAATCCCGGTTCAGCACATACAGGTCCGTAATTCCGTGCTCCTTGCACATCTTGATGATCTCGTCCATGATGTAGTTTTCGATATCTTCTTTCCAGAGGACAACCGCCTGTATCGTTGCAGAGGCCACGGTGTTTCCATCCTCGTCTGTTCTGACTTGCAAGGATGGGTCCCCAATGTCAACATATTCTCCCGGGTTCTTCATTCCAGCTCCTCCAGCATCTCCATCTCCTCCGCTCAATCTTCCTTGATACGAACAGGAAGAACCATCTTAATGTCCTCCTTATTGGTACGGAGAAGAATCGGCTCAATATTGCTGCGAAATTCTAAAATGACCGGTTGCCTAAAACTGCCGTCAGCAGAGACTTTCGCCGCTTGCAATGCAGACAGAAGGTAATTCCCATTGAAGCCAATTCGATACTTTACCTCGCTGGTTGGGATTGCCTTTTCCCATTCAAATCCGCTGTCCTGCGGCTGGATATATCCGAACGAGAACCCACCGCACCGGATTACAGCCTCTTTCCCATCCTCGGTCAGAGAGATGGTTGCATACTGCTTATTGCGGAGTTTGGTATTGCTCTTAATGAACGCCACAAAGTCCTCGTCGCAATCACTGATAACGGAATGTTCTACAGACATCCGATATCCGTCAACGGCCATTGCCACGACCTGATTGTCTGCCGCATGAAACTCCCATTTGATGTACTGGTTGCAGGGTCGATGATCACTATCACTCACAAAAGACTTGGTAGCCGCAATTAGCCGGTTCAGGTCATTGGTGTAAATCCTTGCAGATTTCATGTGTTCTCCTCCAATTTTTGAATTTCCTCCGCACTCAGAATCGGTGCGCGGGTGTTCCAGGCGAGGCGGGCTTCGTGTTCCGTCTTATACCATCCGCTGTTCGTAAAACATTTCATGCAGATCACATTTCTGCGGACATTTGGCTGATAGTAACGTTCGTTCCGCACCCTTGCCTGTCCTCTGCACATAGGACATGGCACCAGCACCCCCGCATCCGTCAGCCGCTTCGCAGCATCTTTATTTCCGAGCATGGCTAATTTGACGTCATCCATTACAAATTTCTCCCCATTGTTCTGCCATTGCCTGAGCTATGCCTGGAAAGGTCTTGGCCCGATTCTTCTGTCGGTCTTTCCCACCTCGCATGAACCATGTTCCAGCTTCGTGACAGCTGCATTTCGGGTCAACAATGTTAGTTGGCTCCAAAGGAGGAAGTCCTTTCAACCACAGGCGGGTCTTTTTCTGAACCGGGTGTCCGAACATCCACGGCTGGACCTCCTGGGTGTGCGGCGGCATTTCATAAATCTTGCTGGATACTGGGTTCTCCACACAGATGTGCGGGCAGTCGGCATTCAGAAACCTCAAGAAAAATGCTTTTGCCTCAAGCCCTGTCCGATAGCGCTCCTGATTGAGAACGCCCCCCTTGAACAGGTGTTTTGCTCCGGCGTTCGACAGATATGTACAAGGCGGAAACGCCAGAATCATGTCCCACTGCATTTTCAGCATCTCCAACGCGTCACATTGGATGTGCCACTCAGGATGGCCTCCGCTGCACGGCTCCAAATCACAGCTGTACGCCTCGTGCCCCAGCGCCCGGAACGCCTTGCAGACCTCCTGCGATTCCTCACACGCTACCAATACCCTCATAGCTTCGCCGCCTCTTTTCCGCCCAGCAGGGCGCGTTTTTCGTCGCTCAAAACCATCTATAGTTCAGCTCCTCATTTAGCATTGACCATCGGAAAATTTTATCGTCTTGGTAGATCAGCCCATCGTCCTCCATTAAGATTGCTTTTTGAATGTCAGTCAATGTATAACGCCCCTCTCTATGTCCGCTATGGCCTGAAACACTGGATAGAACTGCTGTGGGACTACTGCGTTTCCGAGGCATTTAAGTCGGTTTACACGGTCTTTTACGCCTGTCGCCATGCGGGAGATACTGTACTCCCACGACCCGTCTATCCATCCTCGTCTAACCTCGTCCAGCCAGCCGGGAAGCCCATCAGCTTTTCCACCCAATCCGGGTTTAGCTGACCTTTGGTATCCGTCTCGTTCGCGACCACCGCTTCCAAGTCCCCATGCTTCGCGCCTACCTCGCTCGTCCCGAAGCCTCCATACCTCGGTGTCGGCCACATCTTCACCATCCCGCTCAGGTTCGGCTCCCCCCGGCTGTTGCGATAAAACTCCCGATTCGCTGAATCTGACGCAATCGGAGTTTTCCAAAGTATAGGCTCTCCGTTTTCCCCCGTAATGTTCTTTTTCCATCTCTCTACACCCGACAATGGTGACGCGCTCCCGTCCCTGTGGTCTATCGCCGTTGGCATTGGCCACATCGGTTGTGTCGATATTTCTACATAATCCTCCAACGATGGGCTGCTCTTGTACTTCTCCTTCGATTTCTGGCTCGTTTTGATGTTGTTCGCTCTTGGCGTCGGGGCAAAATATATCCGTCTGTTCTCCGTTCCACCCCACGATACATACTCTTTCGCGCCTGTGCGGGGCGTCGACGGCACAAGCCGGAATAATAAACGCTTGGACGGAGTACCCTTCGTTTTCCAAGTCAGCGTACACCTGGTCGAGCGCCATATTGACGATCCCAGCAACGTTCTCACCAACGACCCAAGCGGGCCGGAGGTCCGATATAACTCTAAGCATCTCAGGCCAGAGGTAACGGTCATCCTCCTTGCCTCTTCGCTTCCCGGCAACGGAAAACGGCTGACAGGGGAATCCGCCCGAAATAATGTCAACTGTTCGAAATCCTGTTCTTTCATAAAAACTCTCTCCTGTCAGTGTCCGAATATCCCGCCATCGCGGCACGTCCGGCCAATGCTTTTCCAGCACCTTTGTCGGATAGTCCGCCCACTCGCATTGTCCTACGGTTTTAAAACCAGCCATTTCCGCCGCCAGATCAAGCCCGCCGACTCCGGAAAACAGGGAGAGATGTGTCAGTGTTGCCGCCTCTTTGTTGCCCAACAGGGCGCGCTTTTCATCGCTCATAGTCCTAAATCCTCCCATGTGATCTGCCGTTCTTCCAGGTCAAACCTGGACTCCATGTAAATGATGTTGTCATCTGTCCGGAACCGCCCAGGGAAAGCAACGTTTTCCACGTGTTGGAGCTCTAAGAGCTTATCCCATAGCTCCCTATGGTGTGCCCGCAAATGTCGGAACTCATTGTCACTGGCATTTGGGCAGAAGAAGCTCCCGCCACGCTTACAGAACTCATAGGCTGGAGAGAGGAGCCCGTATTTCCGGCAGAGTTCGCGCGCATCCTTCTGGGTGTATCCGTATTTCTGCAGCAGGGATATTTTCTGCCCGCCCAGGCGCAGCAGTCTTTCGTCCTCGTCTGCTGCATATCCGATATACTGTACTGCTCCTTTATGCGCCCGGCGAAACCGGTCCAGCGGAGGTGTCTTACAGCGATCTTGCACCTTGCAAAACCCCGGCGACGGGAATCCTTGATACTTTCCGGCCCGCAACCCCTTTTTGATCTGGTGCCAAAACACGTCCATAAACGTCTTTTGAGATCGCAGAACCTCCACGCGCACGCCATGTTCCTCAAACCACGGGATTGCTATCCCGTGGATAAAATCTGCATGTTCCGGGACCTCTCCGCTGGTATGCGCATCAAACATGACCTCACAGTATACCAAGGCTGCCAAAGGCTCCCCGTGCTCGAGAGCAAGCAGGGCTGTTGCCGTACTGTCTGCGCCGCCGGACCATGATGCAAAATGCTCAGTCATGCTCTCTTCCTTTCCAGCGGGCAGCGCTCGATGGCGTATGTAGTCACCCAATGCTTTACGCCGCCCTGGTATCTGCCGACAACAAACGTCCGTTTCTTGGCCGTCCATCCCGGTACAGGTTTCTCTTCCCGTAGCCATGGGCACTGATTGATTGGGCAACAACAATCCATACAAGGGTTGGCTGAATACCGTCGGATGGGGACCAAGTATTGTTCAAGTTCGCCCATAGGGCCTTACCTCCACCTGTATGCTATCGTTTTCCCAAAATTCATGGGACACTTTCCGCACCCATTCCCGGTTGTCGTCCGGCAGTATGTAGCCTTTCATGGCGTCTAAAAATGCCTTACCCATGGCGGCGTGATTGTCCACGTCCAGGCCATCGTTCCAGCGAAAAATGACTTCGACAGGGCCTTTGACGAACTGTTTTCGGATATGTGCCTTTTTCATGGACCACAGCGCCAGAGAGTGGAGTTCTTCTGCGTCCCGCTTCCGCTGTGACCAATGTTTCCCGGCATAATACGCATTCAGGCCAAACCGCTTGTTCCAGGCCGCTTTTCCCCTTTTGGTGGGCGGATACGGAATTTCAAAAATCAAATTCCCATCCTCCTTGCCAGCTCTTTCAGGGCTGCCTCGTATTCGTCCGGCGGCAATCCCTGGAGCTTTTTCTTCTCCCGCTCATAAGCGGTCCAGTCAGCGTTCCCAGCCGTAGACTCCATCGCTTTCTCCCTTCTTTGTGTATCGGCGGCACCGGGCATCATAGACCAGCTGGATGTTTGCCGTTGAGCCGTAGGAGCGATTTTTCAGGATGCTCAGCCCGGCGTCATACCCATAGGCCGCGATATCCTTTTCTTCCATCCGTTCCAGCGAAAAGGCGTTGTCCGCCCGGTTTGTGATGTCCGCCGACCCGCCGATGTCGTCCGCGGTCAGCAGCTTCTTTTTGTCGTTGTCGCCCTTCCGGGGGTGTGCCACCAGATGCACATGCACCTCGTTTTTCTTGGCGAACTCCACCAGCCGCCCCGTGAACCGGCTCTGCGCCCGGTAGAAGTCCTTATCGCTCTGGTCGTTGAACCGGGCGGTCATCAGGTTGTCCACAAGAAATACACAGCAGCCGAACCGGCGAACGGCATACTCGAACACGGAAATGATGCTGTCCTCGTCCCCAGCACCGGCCACCCGGTTGTCGTACAGGAAAAACTTCCCCTTCCACCAACCGTCGATCCGGTCCGCGATCTCCTTCGGCGTGTAGTAATACAGCTTCCCGGACGCCGGGTCCCGCTTCGGCTCGATATGCCCGGAACCGGCAGCCTGCAGCATAGCCCACTGCTTGAAGCGCCAGGCCGACAGCTCCCCGGAGTAGGCGCAGACCGGGAAGCCCTGGTCGATGGCGTTTAGAAGCAGCTGGGACAGCAGCGTGGACTTGCCGCTGCCGCGCTTTCCAGTCCACACGGACAGCTCCGATGGGGCAAAGCCTCCGATGGACTGGTCCAGTGCTTTTAGACCGGACATGACGGCGACGGATGCGCCGGGGTCCCTCCGCTCCACGTCCGCCAGGTCCAGCAGGCCGTCCATGGGCTGTTCCACGGCGCCCAGCAACAGATGATCCACGGCCTTTCTCCCGCCGGAAGCCAGCACGTCCCGGATACGGGAACATTTCCCGAAGGCCCCTTCCTTCGGCAGCAGCACGGCCACAGATGGCGTGTATTCTTTGAGGGCGTCCGCCACGGCTTCCGCCGTATCACGGTCGGACAGAGCCAGAAACACAGATGGGAAGGCACTCAGAAACGGCTCCGCATCCCGGAAGTTCTCAAAGCCCGCTCCGTAGGCAAGGCAAACGGCGTTCTGGTTGTCCAGGGCTGTCACATCCTGGGCGTCCGCCACAAACCACAACGCTTTCCGCGTGTCCATGGCGGTCTCATCGTAGAGCAGCCAGGCGGAGACATCAGGTAAACTTGGCATACGGGTCCTCCTCCCCGGCCAATGGTTCGTCATCCCAGCAACCGCCATCCAGCCACTTTGACGGGCTTGGAAAATACCTTGCGTTCTCCCCGGAATACTGCGGCCACAGCTTTTGCTGTTTCACAGCCTCCAGAATCCGCTTTACCTTCATTTCATCCGGGTCTACCCGCTTCCAAGCGTCAAAAGCGTCTTTCTTGGCTGACTTTTTGGGATAAACATCCCAAAACTGGTCAAACCCCCAATAGTTTTTGGCAGCCCCTTCCGTTGCAGAGGGGGTAGGGGGTATATAACTATCGTTCTGATTCTCTTCCTCTCTCTCTACCTCACCCTCTACCTCTATCTCTCCCTCTATATTGCTTTCCGTTTGCTTCCGGTTTGCTTTCGGTTTGCTTCCGCCTCGCTTCCCGTTTGCTGCCTTTTTGCTTGCTTTGTCAAGTATCGGTTTTACAAGCAAAAAGGAAGCGGATGCCTGTCCTGTTAATGGCTTGCTTTCTCCCTCGAACACATAAGTACAAATCGCCGTCACAAAGGGAAGCTGGTCCTTCTTCGGAAGCACTTTTAACGCCTCCCAGAAGCTGCGGTAAAAGGTAAATTGGTCACGTTCCAAGCAGTTCACCCGCCTTTTCCCTGGTGCTGATGCAGGAAAATATATTGACTATTCGGCCCCATCTGCTGGTATAGCCATTCCTCAGCTTGCTCCTTGCTCAAATGGTTCTGTGCGGCGGCCCACTCATAGGAGAACTCTCCGGCGGCTCGCTTGGCCTCCATACGGGCCTCCAGATCGGCTCTTGTGTGGTTCGCCTCTATCATGTAGAGGTCGTAACTCTTGGCCTCAATGCCCTCCAGCGTGCCGGTGTCCGTGGCGTAGAAAAGGTGTTCTTTCCCATCGAAGATGTGCCATGCGCAGTTCGGAACGTTGTGAGGAATGAACTCCGGCCGTACAACAGCCAAACCTTTGTATAAAGCTGCATCATCTGAGTTGTATGGGGATATCACATCAACTCGGCGCTTGTCCACCCCGGCCTCCAGCAGCGGCCCGACCATCCACTCGCAGCACCCCCATCGGAGGGCGGGGCGCTCTTTTGAAAGTGCCCGCGCCGTCCGGGGGTTAAAATGGTCGCTGTGGATGTGGGTCAGTAAAACCAGCCGCAGGTCTTTCTTGACCGGTTCCAGGGCCTTGAAGGGTACGCCGCAGTCAATCAGAATTCGGCCGTTAATCACCACGGCGTTCCCCTTAGAGCCGGTGGAGATGATGTTATAGGTCATCGAGGTTTACCTGTTCATTGCCGCCGTCTCCAGTCGCGCTATCAGCATTGCTCTCGGAACCTGATTTCTCCGGCTTAACAGAGGAGGCAATGGACATATCGAAATACTGTTCGACACTGGCCGAACCATCCCGGATAGCGTTGTAGACATTCTTGAGGCGAATAACACTTTGCTGCGAGAACGCTTCTTTCTTGCAGCCGATGTAAGCTTCCAGCATCTCCGCTGTCACGCCGTACTGCTCCTGAAAGTTCTTCACAAGCGCTCTCACCATGTCCACCAGCGGCATCTTCGCATTTCCAGTGAGAGTCACATTGCACTGGCCGACTGCTGCATCAACCACATCGCCGGGAATGACCGAGAGGATGCAGGCGCGTTCGCGGCGGGCAGCTTGATTGGCTACCATCTCATAGATATCTCGGGGGTCCGTGAGGGGATAGGCCCCCCTCTTTGTCTCTCGAATATGCGGAACGTCGAATACCTTTGTTTCCCGGTAGTTGGTCTCCAAATCCCAGCAGTATGCCATAACGGTGGATTTCTTTGCTGTCTGCTCCAGTACCTTGAAACCGGCATCTACATTTCCCCAGCCTCTTGCCAGGGTACGGGCCAGATGGATAGATGGTCCGGTGATGACCTGTCCTCCGCGCGGATATTCGTACATGGCCTTCTCCGCAAGACTGGTGCGCTGGCAATCTTGCAGGATTCGGTTGTAGGCGGCGACTTCGTCACGGGGGAACTTCTTGGCGGCAATCATAGCCACTTGGACCTCCTGCGCCTCCCGACTGGCCGCCATTTCCGCCCCAACAGGGCGGGCCACGTTGTTCTTCCCCTCAAACTCTGCGATAGCTGCAGTATTCTTGGTCTCGTTACTCATAGCGGATGCCCTCCTGAATCATAAAATCTTTCAGCTTTTTCAGCTGCGTTTTGGTGGCAACGACGGAGAAGGAACAACGGTAGACCTTCTCAGACTCCACAGGAGGCTCTGTGACCGGAGGCGCAGCGGCCTCCACTTTCGCCACTGCCTCAGCCTCCCGCGCTCTCTGCTCCTCTCGGAGCGCCTGGGCCTCCTTCTCCGCCTCAATGCGCCGGTGCCGCTCCTGCACAGTGGAGATGGCTGCCGGAGCATCCAGCGACCGCTTGAACTCCACCATGATCTCCTCAGCATCGTCCATACCGGAAATCAGTTCCATGTTTCGTGCGATTCCGGCCACGAAATCCGCTAACTTTTCCCGCAGCTTTTTGGGCGTTTTCTGCTTGGCGGACGCCATATCCACAACAATACCAGCCTGCTCATACCGGGCAAAATCCACTCTTTCGGCGGCGCACAGCTCTGCGAAATACTCCCGCAGGCCGTCCTCGCAGCGCTGCTTGATTTCGCGCTCGGTGGCCTCCACCTTGCCTTTTAATGCCGCGTCCGCTGTCTTAAAGGCGTCGCTGACGCACTCTTTGTAGACAGCCTCAAACCGTTCATAGGGGCCAAGCACGGCCTTTTTGACTTCTTTGCGCTGTTCCTCCAACGCCTGAAACTCCTTATTCAGTTCCGCCCGGGCGCTTTTTACAGTTTGGATAGTTTCTTCTGTGCATACCAGGGACAGCGCCTCCTCTACGCGCTTGTCCACGGCCTCTTTCATAGATCGCAGCTGCTCCTCTATAACTGGGAGCTGCACGACCTTAATCAGTTCGTTCATCGGTTTCCTCCTTGAAATACGGCAGAAAACAGATTGGGCAAACAACTTTCTTGTGCTTTTCCCGGTTTCCATCCCAATCAATAATTTCTGCGCTGATTTTTATAAACGGTTGGTCAAAAGATGCTCCGCAGGTTTCACAGCGGTACATATCGATCTCCCCTCATTCTTCGCACCACCAAATGTCCGCCGTCTGGACGCCCAAGGATAAAGCTTCTGAGTGTCCCTTGACGGCAATGTCAATATGGTCCCCCTTGACTGCCGGACCGGTATCATCGGCTCTCAGATACACCATCCCGCCGTTGTGCTCGATCATGATGGTACTGCCCAGCGGTATAATGTCCGTATCCACGGCGCAGCTCACATACGGAGTCACGCGCCGTCCGCTGGCGGTGATGCCTGTCCCAGTCCCGCAGATGTGAGGCCGTTCCTCGCAACAATAAAAGGTGATGGTGGCACCTTCCAGCTTGTGAGACCGGGCCAACAAAGCGGCTTCGATCAGCTCATTTTCGGCGGCCTCCATCTCTTCCCCTGTCAGATAACAGCGAGTGGTGGCCGGGGTATCGTCGCCGGGGTATGAATTTCCCTAATTGAATGCTGTTTTTAGTTTAGATACGAAGTACACCTTTGTGCAAACCGAATTCTTTCCATTTGCTGATGGGACGGTTGTCCGTTGCGTCACCTCTGTTTTCTTCAAGATTCATCAGATAATCCATGTAGGCAGCAATCATGGCAATGTTTTCGGCACGTTCGCTGGTGCGCATGATACATTGTTGCAGATGCTCGCCGTTCTTGGTGATAAAGCCTGTGTCGTAATGGCCTTCCACAAAGTCCGGAGTGTCCATGATGGCACGCAGGTAGCTGATGTTGTTCTTTACCCCTGTCAGTTTATACTCATGGAGTACGCGGCGCATCCGTTCGATGGCATATTCGCGGTTAGTAGCCCATACGATCAGTTTGCCGATCATCGGGTCATAATAGATCGGGATTTCATATCCTTCGTAAACGTAACTGTCGATACGAACACCGATTCCGTTCGGTTCTGTAATCTGCTTGATGATTCCCGGGCTCGGCATGAAGTTCATTTCCGTGTCTTCGGCACAAATACGGCATTCGATGGCATGGCCGCGCTGTTGGATATCTTTCTGTTTCAGCTGGAGCA
>OGEG01002077.1_pt1 | contig 11207 bp, 10 predicted proteins | sample 1570621 | NCBI WGS metagenome assembly OGEG01 (sample SAMEA2582130, study PRJEB24529) | metagenome | biome: Human gut stool | place: China | collected 2011 | reverse complement strand
GCGAGGAATCCAGCCCTAATTTTTAGGCTCAAAAAGTTTTAGCGGACAGCAATAGTTTCATATATTTTCTCTCCATGACGGATACCAATCACACGGATATCTTCTTTCTTACCTCCAAATAGTTCGCATACTGCTTCTGCTTGAGTTTGAATAGTACAAGCTGGTGCCTTTTGAACTAGAATATCTCCATTCTGACCGTTTTCAAAAGCGAAGAGTACAAGGTCAACTGCCTCTTCCAAACTCATAATAAAACGAGTCATATTAGGTTCTGTCAGAGTAACAGAGTGTCCGTTACGAATCTGATCAATCCACAAAGGAATTACAGAACCACGAGAACACATTACGTTACCATAACGTGTACAACAAATCTTTGTATCACCAGAGTAACGAGACTTAGCTACGGCAATCTTTTCCTCAATGGCCTTAGTAATTCCCATTGCATTGATAGGGTAAGCTGCCTTATCTGTAGAAAGACAGATAACGGCACCAACCTTGGCCTCGATAGCAGCTGTAAGAACGTTGTCAGTACCAATCACATTAGTCTTAACAGCCTCCATAGGGAAGAACTCACATGAAGGAACTTGCTTCAATGCAGCAGCATGGAAAATATAGTCAACTCCAGGCATTGCATTGCGACAAGACTGCAGGTTACGTATATCACCAATAAAAAATTTAATTTTATGTGCTACATCGGGATACTTTACTTGATACTCATGACGCATATCATCCTGCTTCTTCTCATCACGTGAAAAGATTCGGATTTCGCCAATATCAGTGCGAAGAAAACGATTTAATACTGCATTACCGAATGAACCGGTACCACCTGTAATCATCAGGGTCTTGTCTTTGAAAATACTCATAATTTATAATGTATTTAACTATTGAATCTCATGTTCTGGCAGGACTTATTGAACGTCAAGCAAGCGCTCCACTTATGCTGTCAGAAATATCTAATCTAATCGCGTCTAAAGAGATCACGAGTATATACTTTTTCCTCAACATCATCAAGAACATTATCATAGCGATTTGTAATAATAGCATTACTCAATTTCTTAAATTCATCGAGGTTATTAACAATCTTACTGCCAAAGAACAAATCACCATCTTGAAGTGTAGGTTCATAAATGATCACATTAGCACCTTTGGCCTTCACACACTTCATGATACCTTGAATGGCACTCTGGCGGAAATTGTCCGAATTACTTTTCATGGTCAAGCGGAATACACCTACAGTTACAGGCTCCTTACTGCCATCATACTGATTATCGGTACTATAATCATACCAACCTGCCTTACGCAATACCTCATCAGCGATGAAGTCTTTGCGAGTTTTATTTGATTCAACAATAGCAGACATCATGTTCTGAGGAACATCTGCATAGTTTGCTAAAAGCTGCTTGGTATCTTTAGGCAGGCAATATCCTCCATAACCAAAGGAAGGGTTATTATAGTGTGTACCAATGCGTGGATCAAGTCCTATACCATCAATGATTGCCTTACTGTCCAATCCCTTAACCTCAGCATAAGTATCCAGCTCATTAAAGTAAGATACACGAAGAGCAAGATAAGTATTTGCAAAGAGCTTTACAGCCTCCGCTTCCTTTGCCCCCATATACAAAGTATCAATATCTTCTTTGATAGCGCCCTCATGAAGCAACTTCGCAAATGTATGAGCTGCCTCTTCCATAGCATCAATATTAGTAAGCTTTTGGATCGCAACATTTTCTGCTGACTGACCCCTCATCAATTTTGGAAAACCAACGATAATACGACTAGGATACAAGTTATCATACAATGCCTTACTCTCACGAAGGAATTCTGGTGAAAACAGCAAATTCAGTTTCTCTGCACCCTTCTGAACGTACTTCACATAAAGTGACCGCACAAACCAACAGGGATAGTACTCTTGATCACCATCACCGCATCGGGATTCACCTCAAGTACAAGGTCGATAACTTTCTCCACATGACTCGTGTCGAAGTAGTTCTTTACTGGGGCATAATTTGTAGGAGCTGCAATCACTACAAAGTCAGCATCAGCGTATGCTGATTTGCCATCCAAAGTGGTAACAAGATTTAATTATTTTTCACCTCCATGCTTCTCTCCATATCCGTAACCATAACCGTAACGTTTTCCATAACCATAATACTTGCCATATTTTCCATAGCCATAGTAATAACCATACTTCCTACTGTTCAGATCCAAACCATTGACAGCAATACAGAGATTAGGCAATTTGTTATTTTCAGCCAATTCATTAATCAAAGTAAACTCTGCCTTATGGGTATAATCAGCACGACATACATATACGGATAAATCTGCGACACGTCCTATAAGTAAAGTATCGGTTACCATACCCACCGGCGCTGTATCCAATATCACATAATCAAAATTCGCCTTCAATGTTTCAATGGCTTTCTCTAACCCTCCACGAGCCAATAATTCTGTCGGATTAGGTGGAACTGTACCACCGGGAAGAATAAACAGATTCTTGTTTATATCAGAAGGCTGCACAAAATCCATTAAATTCGCAGTTGTGTTTGTCAGATATTGAGTAATACCATGTTCCTTTTTAGGTATATTGAAGACTTTATTCAACCCCGGTTTACGAATATCCAGTCCTACTATCACCACTTTCTTCCCTAATAAAGAAAGACTAATTGCTAAATTAGCAGATATGAAAGACTTACCTTCACCACTGATAGTAGAAGTTACCAGAATTACATTCTTACCATTCTCAAGCATAAACTGGAGATTAGTACGGACATTCCGGAAAGTCTCACTCATCAGATTATTCTGATTCTCAAATACCGCTATAGAACCAGTCTTTTCATCTGCTAACGGAATATCACCAACAACAGGAAGTGAAGTCAATTTCTCAACGTCAGCACGACCTTCAATCTTGAATTTTGTCAAACCTATCAGATAAATAACTCCTACCGGAAGTCCCACACCTAAGACTAAAGCAGCCAAATAAACTATCGTCTTCTTGGGAGAAATCGGATTGTCATCTGCTAACGCTTCATCAATAATCTTCGCGTTATTGGCAGTAGCCGCCAAAGTGATGGCATTCTCCTCACGTTTTTGAAGCAACATCAGATACAAACCCGATTTAATCTCTTGCTGGCGGGCAATGCTCACAAATTGGCGTTCCTGAGTGGGCGCATCATTGATACGGCGGGAATAACGGCTTGCTTCACGAGCCAGATCTTCTTTGGTAATCTGCAATCCTTTCAATGTAGCATCTAAGGTAGCTTGCACATTGGTTCTCATTGCACGAATACTGGTATCCAGATTGATTATGGTCGGATTATTCTCCGTCGAAGTACGCAACAGACGTTTCCTTTCAACCAGCATTTGATTATAACGGTCTATCGCACCGGCTGATGCTGCATCCTGTAAGCCGATATTACTCGGTAATACTTCATATTCATTACCTTTCATATAGCGTTGCAAGTCCATCACCAGATTTATCTGAGTCTGATTTTCCACGCGTTTCTTTTCATATTCTGCATTGCCTGTCAAGGCTATCTGTGCTTCACTGCTCAAATCAGTAATCCCCGCACTACGTTTGAAGTTCTCCAAATCCTGTTCTGTACTGCCTAATTCTTTAGAAATAATACCAATACGTTCGTCAATAAATTCAGCAGTTTTCTGAGCCACCTCATTCTTGTCATTATTGGCATTGATATTATACATTTCAAGCAGTTTATTGATATAATCTCTACCACGTCGAGTATTTGTATTTTCCAATGAAATAACAACTACAGAAGTAGTCTTTGAAGTGGGGGCTATTGACAAAGAGTTAACATATTCTTTCAACACAGAAAAAGGTCTGTTAATAAAAGCTGTGATATGACGTTCTTTGGTTATATTTTCCGGACAAACTGCTGACAAGGTATCGTTATTTGCGAAAAAAGCAACCGTACCCTCATCTGTCGGAAATACAGCAGGCAATTTATCAAACTGTTTCCGGTACTCTTTTTCGCCTACTGTAATTTGTACCCCCAACGCACCCGTTGGTTGAAGAATCATATTTATTTCCATTCTACCCGGAAGTTTATCCGCTTCCTGATGAGTCAGACTCACTAAAACAGGAGATGTATGATAAAGCTCTTTGCTTGGAAATTCGTCTTCATCCATATAAGTCACGAACAGTCCCAGATTGTTTACCACCTCTCTGGCCAAAGACTTTGAACGAAGTACTTCGATTTCATTATCTACATTGCTAGATGAAGAGACGAAACCCTCCAATCCCATCTTTTCTAAATCGGAAGACATACTTGCACCACCACCTTTCTTTTCGTCCTTAATAAGGACAGTGGCAGAAATATTATATATAGGTGTTGTCAGACGTAGGTATCCCCATGCACAAGCAATACAAATAATTATCGATATTACAAACCAAGGCCAGTGAATCAGATAACGGAAAAGAAGTTCCTGAATATTAACCTGTTCTTCAGACTGTTCCCCTAATTTATCTTTTCTTTCATCAATCATACAATGCTATTATCTGAAAATTGTTACTAATAAACTTGCCAATGACACTAAAATAGAGGTAGCGGAGAACCAGAGGCTTGTACTGTTACCAATATCCGAGTTGCGTGCTTTTGCCTTGTTCGGAGTCACATAAACGATATCGTTCTGCTGCAACCAATAATAGGGAGAAAGAATGGTCTCCGCACTGTTCAAATCCAGTGTTATAATTTCCTGTTTACCATCAGCACTTTCACGAATCAGCTTTACATTGTCGCGAACTCCCCAAACCGTCATGTCACCCGCCATAGCAAGCGCTTCCAACAAATTCACTTTCTCGTTACTGATAGTAAAAGTTCCCGGACGGGCAACCTCACCCAATACGGAGATTTTATAGTTTACCATACGGACAGTGACTATCGGCGTTTCTTTGATATAAGGTTTCAGTTTCTCCACAATCAGTTGCTCCGCCTCTTTCTTGGTCAAGCCACCTACCCTCAACTCACCTAGTACCGGAAAATTTATTTTTCCCTCGTTATCTACGAGATATTGCTGCAATATCGGTTGGGAGGTTGTACTGGTTATAGCTACATTATTTTGAGTAGCTACCGTAAGGTTAAACGGAACAGCCAATTCCGGGCTGGTACATGACACTACAATAGTAAGCAGATCTTTAGGCATTATCTTTGCATCATATAGATTTTCCTGTTGAGCAGTCTGTTCTACAACTTTTGCATCTTGTAAATAAGGAACTTTCTTATACGACTGGCAGGAAGCGAACAGCAATATCGCAACTAAACAGGGAAATACTCCCCTCCCCTTTCTACTTACTCTACTTGCACAAATACAAAACAAATTATACATAAATTTCTCAAGTTTATTATTCTTTATCCAGTACCTCAAATTTCGAATTCTTCGATTTGAACTCCGGAACAACTTTTTTCATCAATCTGACCGTGTCCATAATCCGCACAGCACGGGACAACTTCTCAAACTCCGCATATATATCAAGAATATCAGCATATTCATACCGACGTACTTTAGCTATCATAATTTTTTTATTCTCGGTAGGAATCGTATTTTCTTTATCACTCAGCACTTCTTCATAGAGTTTCTCACCCGGTCGCAAGCCAGTAAATTCAATCTTTATATCTTCATCCGGGCGATAACCCGCCAATTCAATCATACGGGTAGCCAAGTCGACAATCTTAACGGCCTTGCCCATTTCAAAGACAAAGATTTCATTACCCTCTCCCATTGTAACAGCCTCCATAACCAAACGACAAGCTTCGGGAATCGTCATAAAAAAACGAATAATATCAGGGTGAGTCACTGTGACAGGACCACCGTTCTCAATCTGTTCCTTGAAGCGCGGGATTACAGAACCGTTACTGCCTAATACGTTTCCAAAACGTGTAGTAATAAATTTAGTATGTCCTTTTATCTTTCCCTCACGGATAGCACACCCCAAGCTCTGTACATAGATTTCCGCCAAACGTTTGGAACATCCCATCACATTAGTCGGGTTCACAGCTTTGTCGGTAGAAACCATTATCATTTTTTCTGCACCATACTCCACCGCCATATCGGCGACCTGACGCGAACCCGTGACATTGACAAGTACAGCTTCGCAAGGATTTTCTTCCATTAAAGGAACATGTTTATAAGCAGCGGCGTGGAAGACAATTTGAGGATGATAAAGTTCGAATACCATACGCACACGTTCTTTCACACGTACATCACCAATCACCGGAACAAAATCGATAGCAGGATAATTTTTCTCAAATTCCAAACGGACATTATGCAAAGGAGTCTCTGCAGAGTCAAACATGATGAGTTTTTGAATACCCATTTGCACCAATTGACGGCAAAGCTCGCTACCGATACTACCTGCAGCACCGGTCACTAATACAACTTTTCCTCTGAATTCTTCTGCGACCTGACTAAGGTTTATATTGATTTCGGCACGTCCCAATAAATCTTCAATTTTAATAGGACGTATCCACTGATGAAAGTTCCCGTCAGAATCCGCTTCACTGATAGTAGGAGCAATAAAAGTCTTGACAGCATTACTTTTACAATACTCTAAAAGGCGATTCTCCTCCAAGCGGGTATCTTCATAACGAGCAAATAAAATGCCATGAATACCATGTTTTTTTATGACATAATTAAAGTCTTCTTCTGTTTCAAAATAATAAATAGGAAGATCTGCCAATCGACGTCTACGATTATTTTTACCATAAATATAAAAACCTACAACCTTATAATGCGCACTATCACGAAGACGAAGTTTTAAGGCTACACTTTTTTCATCAATCCCATAAATAAGAATACGAGTATTCTTTTTATTTACCCAATCCAATAAAAAATCATATATGATTATAAGAGATACACGAAAAACAGTTAATGTTACCAGAGTTAATAAACCATCAAACAAAAGATAAGATATCCTATAATTATCCGGTAATTCAGTCTCATAGATTACCCAATACGCAATAACCGACAAACAGGCTATCTTGAATAATACGGCACACATAATACGCCATAACTCTCGTGCTTGAGAGAAACGGATCGTATTTCGATAAGTATGGAATAATAAGGCTCCTGCAACACTTGACACCAAAGACACGCAAATAAATTTGCAAAGTATCCAGTCACTCATCGGGACGTATGCCATGTAGTGAATTACAGCATAGGCGAGTAATGAACATAAAACAGACAGTGCTGTGTCAATCCCAAGAATAGCCCAATAGCTGAAATAGTTTTTACGAGCATATTGTACTATGCCCTTCAATGTTTTTTCCATTGTAGTATAAATGAATAAAATAATGTATCAGAAATACAAGTACATATTCAAAATCTAACCGGTTCTACATACCCTACCGGCATATCAGCACAAGCACATCCTAACATATTAAGCCTAACAGCTATCTTGCTTTTGCCGTCTACTGTAACAAGTTCACCCACAAGTCCGGTTAAAGGACCTTTAATGACGCGAACTTTTTCACCACGCGCCAAGGGAGCACTGTTCATGGAAATGACATCTTTTGAATAATCAAGCATAAATCGGAAACGAGCCATCTGCTCATCAGGAATGATAGTCGGACTGCTCTCACCTCGCATTACCATATACCGACTTACTGTAGAAAAGGAAAGAACTTCTTTACGTTCTTTTGCATCAACGTGTACGAATACCATCATTGGAAGCAATACAGACTCGACCATCTTGCGTCGGTCACTCCATTGATGAAGTTCCTGCTGAACCGGAACGAAATTCTCAATCCCCATTTTATTTAAACGCTCGGCTACTTTCTTCTCGTGATGCATGCGAACCAAAGCGACATACCAACGTTTTGAGTATGCTACGCCTTCCCCTGTCCCATTACTAGGCCCAGCATTTGCTGATTTTTGTTTCGTTAAAATCATATTTTTTTACCCCATGTATATCTGTTACTTCTTAGGTAACAGGCAGTATATACACAAGACACACACAACAATGAAAAAGGGAAATTACACTGATATACAGGGTGTAAAAGAAGGGGGCCTGATATTCAACGAGAAGATTTCTTGATTTCGGGCAATAAAAAATCATTGAGCATGAAAAAAGAGATTTCATGTTCAAATACTTTTTTGCCCTATGTTTCAGATAAAACGAAAAAAAATGGGAAAATATTTGTTTACTATCTTAAAATATGTCTATCTTTGCGTCAAATTTAATTCTGTTACCTAAGAAGTAACAGATACACTTTAATTCTGATTATTAACTCATTACATCTTTTTATTTACCTACATAACAATTCTTTATGTAAGATAAATTCCCTTTATTTACCTCTGTACGTTCTTTAAACTCGAAGCCTTTCAGGTAGATTTGTGTGGTTTTTATAGATTTGTGTCCCAATGATTCACTAATCATTTCAATCGGCACTCCGCGATATTTGGCTGTCGTTGCCCAAGAATGACGGAGCGTGTAGGAAGTGACAGGAGAATTCAAACGGAGAGCCCGAGCCAGATCCTTCAAACAATTATTAAATCGACGAAGAGCACTCTGGTATTCACGGTAAGCTCCTTCATCCTTACGTTTCTTATCACCGGACAGGATATCAAACAGATAGTCCGGACAATCAGGGCGGGAAGGCTGACTGTTGCGAAGCCGGTGAATCATCTCCTTCGCGGTATCCAGCACTTCCACACTGATCGGAGTTTTCGTCTTGACACGGTTGTACCGCAACACGTTCCGGTCCAAAGCTGACTTTTCCAAATGAGCCAAGTCGGCAAACGACATTCCGCAAAACTGGAACATCAGAGCGGCAATAGCCTGTGTATGGCGTAAACGTTCCGATTGGGGATCTTCATAAAGCAGCTTTCGCAACTCGGCAACAGGAAGGGCCTTCTTCTGACGGACATCCACACCCGTATAGACATCGTGAAACAGGCGGGGGACGTAAGGAGCACTACCCGCTTCCACTCCCCGATTGTAGATACTGCGAAGCATACGCATATACGTGGAAACGGTGTTGGGCTTCAACCCACATTCATAAAGATACTGTCCGTAACGTCGTAAACGTTCCCGGGTTACTTGCCTGAACGACACATTGAACGTGCCGCAGAACAGGCTGAAAGAAAGGAGGGCATTTTTGTAGACATGCGCCGTAGAATAACGCCCTTCCTTTCGCAAACGACCGATGTAGATCTCTCCACACCGGCTAAATCCATTTTTACTCATCATTTGCATCACTAGTTATTTTATAATATATACCATTTGGCATGCAGCAAAAAAACAAATCTTTTTGCAGGTTCGTTGCACGCTTGCCAAAGTATAATTTATTATTTAAATTATTTAACCATTGCAAAAATTAGCAAACTATGGCAAAGAAAAAAACAAATCAACAAGAGAAAAAAGTACAAGTAAAAAAGAAGGTCCAAAAACGGAAAAAGAACACTAGAAGACATGTGAAAGGGGAAATCATCAGTTGGGAGGAACTCGAAAACAGGACAGGATTAACCGGAGATGAAACGGAACTTCTCACTGTTTATTTGCACAAATTCGAAAGAGGGGAAGTACACGTCAGATGCTCTAAAAAACTAAAAGACTTAGCTGAATATATCTACGAAACGGAGAGCTTATATATAGCTAAACATGGCGGGTTTAAATTGTTAGAAATTAGCAGTATAGAAACAAAGTTATGTAACATCAGGCAAGAGGAACGAGAACGAAAAGAAGAGGAAGAAAAACAAGTAAAAAAGAGAGTAGAGAATAAGCGTTGACAAAAATAATTGTGCAGAAGAAACAAAAGATATACTTTCGCAGCCGTTTCTAGCCGACTAAAGACAACGTATATCTATCTTCAAAAATAGTGACGCTATAACAATTAAACAGTATCACTATAATGAAAGGATAGCGACCCTATAATAATCATATACCGTCACTATCCTGAAGGGGAGATTTTATTCGTAAAAAAACAAATATTAAAAAAACAGAAGAAAAAAGATGAAAAGAAAAATAGACAAAAGCAAGTTAGAAGCCTGCAAGTTAGTATGGAAAAAACGTATTGCCGCCGAAAAGGGTATTTCGGAAAAATGCGCAGAAAAAACTGTGCAAAGCTGTATAGAGCTTATTGAACGAATGTTATATGGAAATGCCATGATTGCTTTCCATAAGCAAGACGGCACATTCTGTATGGAACAAGGAACCTTGGTTGGATATGAAAAAGATTTTCACCGGGAGTTCAAGATCACTTCCCGACAGATGTCTGTGGTCTACTGGAGTATGGAGCAACACGCGTGGAGACGGTTTATGATCGGAAACCTGTTGGAATGGAAAGCGATTGTATAACATTTAATAAAAAATATTGAACTATGAGTATGATTAATAAAGGAATCCCCTATTTCCCCACACCTGCAAATTTTTTCGACGAAGAAATAATGGAACTGTTAGAAGCTAAATTCGGAATCTTATCCTCTTATATTGTCATGAGACTACTCTGCAAAATCTATAAAGAAGGGTATTATATTTCTTGGGGAAAAGAACAGAGTCTTATCTTCGTCCGTAAAGTAGGCGGAGGTATTAAAGAGGAAGTAATGGAGAAAATTATAGAGTTACTGCTGGAAAAGGAATTTTTCAATAAAGATATTTATGAGAAATATGGGGTCCTGACCTCAGAGCAGATTCAGAAAGTCTGGCTGGAAGCTACTGTACGAAGAAAGATTGATTTCTCTAAATTACCTTATTTGTTGGAAGTCCGGCCAGGAAATGGTAAACAAAAAGGAGGCACGAATAAAAAAGATGCAGACATTTTTAAAGCTGACGCGGAGGTGAATCCGGAAAATGAGGACATTTCCGGACAAACTAAACCAAACCAAAATAAACTATCTTCTGAGGAGGAAGAAACAAGTAATGCTTCGTTTGAAATTCCGGGGTATGCTTACAATCAGACTACACACAACGTAACCGGACTGCTGGAAAGCCTGGAACGCCATAAAGTGACGGATCTGAAAGAAAAGCAGGCAATTATGAAGTTGTCGGATTACGGTAGGAAAGGCACGCAGATATGGAGGCTGTTCAGCAATACGACGTGGGGCAAGATCGGGGCACCGGGAAAGTATATCATTGCCGCATTGACCAACAAGCAGAAATAAACGCCGAATGATAAAAAAAGGTACGAAAAAATCTGTGCTATTCACAAATTCTTCGTACCTTTACGCTCCGGTAAAACAAGTTCTATCCACATAAA
>OGEG01002067.1_pt1 | contig 11265 bp, 9 predicted proteins | sample 1570621 | NCBI WGS metagenome assembly OGEG01 (sample SAMEA2582130, study PRJEB24529) | metagenome | biome: Human gut stool | place: China | collected 2011 | reverse complement strand
CGTCCGGTGTAACTGTCGGAATCGCCGGATAGGATCTTGAAATCCGTGCAAGTTCCTCCTGGATCTGACGCACTTTTTCGCCGGTCGAACCGATCGTAAGGTCGACTCTCGGCCAGGAAGCCGGGATGCCGGATACTTCTTCTGCCGTGTTGATGTACATGTTGTTTCCATAATAGTAGCGCAGAATTTCGATTGCCTCATAGTTCTGGTCACCCAGGTATTTGCTGCCCCACTGACTCAGCCAGTTGCTGCAGGTCACACGTTCCCCATCGCAGTACTGCGTTAAGATTGGCTGGCTGACGTTTGGCCGGGATAAAAAGTTCTGGAACATTTCATCCACGATGTCGGAGATGCTCTGGAAAATGTTCCTGCCGTAGGTAAATTTCTGGTCGTAGGCGGTGGAGGAGGTGATCGTGAAACTGTAGCCTTTGTTCCGGTACCACTCCGTGTACACCCGGTTTAATGTAAATGACATGATTGCAAGGATATTTGCGCGCAGCGTCGCATCCGGCCAGGTGGAATAGATTTCGCTGGACGCTACATTTTTGATGTAATCCTTGTATCGCACATAATAATCGCGCGCAGTCGTATCGTTTGGCGGACCGTCATGTACCACGACATATTCCGGCACCACGACTCTGCTTAGGACGATCTCCCCGGTCTCGGAGATCGGCTTGATCTCAGACTCTGCGATTTTCGGTGGAAAATCGCCCCAGAGGGTATTGACCGGGATCACGATCGTGTCTACCGGCTTCCCCGGTGCATCCACCTCATCCATTCGTACTTCCTGAAGCGACAGCTGCTTCGAAAACAGTTCAATTCCCGACACAGTAAACGGGCGGAATCCTTCAGCATCGACCTGAATACTATATTGCGAGAACGGCTGCTCTTCGCCTGGCTCCATTGAGAATTCAAGCGGAGGCGCAGGAAGCGTAATTTGTTCGGACATACCGGATGCATCTGTATTCACCTCCTCAACGATACTGTCCGGATCACCGGAATAGGAGATCGACACGCGGGCATCCGGGATGGGACGGTTACTTCCTCTTGCCGTAACATGGATTTTTAATTCACCTGCATCAATATTATTTTGTGTATAGGCAATATCTGACATGAAAAACCTCGTAAATTCATTCATTCTATTATATGATGCAGTCTGTCAAAAGGTGTGTTTAAATTGTTTGTGTGAATTATAAAATAATGGAAGGGAAAATGTGGTTTATGATTTGTCAATTAACGAAAACAGAGGTATAATAATTATAATTGATGTACTGCCACAGGAAAACTATCTGTGGCATTATTTTTTCCGAAAATCAGATATAAGGTAACAGAGATATATGGCAAATTATAAAATGATCTTACAATATGATGGAACACGTTACCGCGGGTGGCAGGTGCTTCCGGCGGAACTTACGATACAGGGAAAGTTACAGGATGTTTTGAGCAAAATGGCAGGATACCAGGTGGAGGTTACCGGTTCCGGCAGAACAGATGCAGGCGTGCATGCAAAAGGACAGACGGCTAATTTTCATCTGAGAGAGGAATGGGATGAGGATAAAATTTTATTTTATCTGAATCAGTACCTTCCGGAAGATATTGCAGTCTGTGAAGTAAAGAGAGTGGATGAGCGTTTCCACAGCAGATATCAGGCAGTGGAAAAGACCTATCTTTACCGGATCCATACAGGAAAAATACCGGAGGTATTCGAGCGCAGATATGTTTATGATTATACGGAACCGCTTGATGTAAACCGCATGAGAAAAGCGGCAGAGTACCTGTGTGGAACACATGATTTTAAATCATTCTGCGGCAATAAAAAAATGAAGAAATCCACGGTTCGGACGATTTCCCGGATACAGATCAAAGAACTGCCGGGAGAGATACAGATCTATTATACCGGAAATGGATTTTTACAGAATATGGTGCGCATTTTAACCGGTACATTGATCGAGATCGGAGATGGAAGAAGAACTCCGGAGGATGTGTCAGAGATCTTAGAGGCAAAAAACAGGGAAAGAGCAGGATACACGGCACCGGCATGCGGGCTGACATTGCTTGAGGTAATATATGGAAAAATGGTTTGTAATAAATAAAGGCGCTGATTTTGCAGGAATTGCAAAACGTTTTGGGATAAGTCCGGTTACGGCAAGGCTGATCCGGAATCGTGGGGTTATGGGGGATGAGGCAATCGCAAGATACTTAAAAGGCGGAATTGGGGAACTTTACGATCCTCATTTACTTTTGGATTCGGACCGGTTGACGGATATATTGGTGCAGAAGATCAGTGAACAGAAAAAGATCAGGGTCATAGGCGACTACGATATTGATGGGGTAATGTCGACTTATATTCTGTACAAAGGAATCACACGCTGCGGTGGCAGTGTGGATTTTCAGATACCGGACCGGATGAAAGATGGTTACGGAATCAACGATCATCTGATTGAGCAGGCAGATGAGGCGGGAATTGATACGATCATTACCTGTGATAATGGAATTGCAGCGATAGGCGAGATCGCGCACGCTAAAAGTCTTGGAATGACAGTTCTTGTCACAGACCATCATGAAATACCATATACGGAGGAGAGGGGAGAACGCCATTATAAAAGAAGTGAGGCGGATGCCATTGTAAATCCAAAGCAGATGGAGTGTACATATCCGTATAAAAATCTCTGCGGTGCTGCAGTTGCCTGGAAAGTGATACAGATCCTCTATGAAAAATGTGACATTGCGGTGGAGGAGTCCTACGATTTTTTGGAAAATGTGGCATTTGCGACGGTCGGGGATGTGATGGATCTGACGGATGGGAACAGAATCCTGGTAAGGGAAGGATTAAAGCGGATCCATACGACCATGAATCCGGGGATGCGCGCATTGATTTTACAGAATAAATTAGAGCCGGAACAGATCAGTTCCTATCATTTCGGATTTGTGTTAGGACCATGCATCAATGCAAGCGGACGATTAGAGACAGCGAAAATTGCCTTAAATCTTTTCCTGCAGGAGGACGTAAAAAAAGCATCGGAGATCGCAGCGGAACTGGTCGATCTGAATGCGCAGCGAAAAGACATGACTGCAGAGGGCGTAGAACTTGCCATGCAGCAGGTGGAAGAGGGAAATACGGGTGAAAAAGTCCTGGTTGTCTATCTGCCGGATGTGCATGAAAGTCTTGCAGGAATCATTGCAGGAAGAATCCGGGAGGCGTGTCATAAACCGACTTTTGTGCTGACAAAGAGTGAGGATGGGGTTAAAGGCTCCGGGCGCTCAATCGAGGCATATTCGATGTATGAGGAACTGTGCAAATGTCAGGAATTATTTACAAAATTTGGCGGTCATCCGATGGCAGCAGGACTTTCCCTGCCGGAAGCAAATGTAGAGATTTTCAGGGAGAAAATAAATGCCTGCTGTGGCTTGACAGAAGAAGATTTTATTCCTAAGATAAAAATAGATATTCCCATGCCCGTCGATTATCCGGACATTCCGCTGGTAAATGAACTGTTGTTGTTAGAACCATTCGGGAAAGCAAATGTAAAACCTCAGTTTGCGGATAAGAATCTTGGAATCGATCGTGCGGTTGTAGTCGGGAAAAATCAGAATGTATTAAAACTGACACTTAAGACTGAACGTGGAAAATCCATATCTGCTGTTTATTTTGGAGATGTGGAGGAATTCCGGGAATATTATGGAAGAAAATATGGGGAAAATGAAGTGCAGCAGGCATTCCTTGGCAGGACAAATGGAATCCGGATGTCTGTGGTATATTATCCCGAGATAAACAGGTATCAGGGAAATGAAAGCATACAGATTGTGATAAAGAATTATCAGTAAATGGAGGACATATATGTTTGGTGGAAAGAAAGAGAAGGCACTGCAGGACGAACTCTATACGATCAAGAAACAGATTGCAGAATACAGTGATGAATTAAAAGAAGATTCTGTGCAGATGACAGCATCCCGTGTCCAGATGGAAGAAAATATAGAAATTCTTGAGGAAAAGTTAGAATGTGTGGGTGAACTGGCAGAAGAGAGCTGCAGAACAGGAAAAGAACTGTACAGTACATTCGTTGAAGTACATAATGCTGTGGAATCTTTTGAGGCAAATCATTCCATTTTTATTGGACAGGTGGCAGAGCAGAATGAAAAGATCAAAGAAGTTTTTGAACAGCACAAGGCGTTAAAAGAACCGTGTGCACAGTTAGAAGAAAGTCTTTACCGTGCTTCGAAAGAGCAGGATGGTCTTGGAAATGTGACAGCTGAACTGGAAGATGATGCAAAAAATATGGGAGTGCTTGCATTGAATGCGGCAATCGAAGCAGCAAGAATGGGAGAGAATGGAGAAAAATTCCTTCATGCTGCGGAGGAGATCAAAAATGTGGCACAGCGGTATGAAGAAAGACTAAAGGCATTATCAGAACAGATCGACGCGATGGAAGAGGCGCAAAAAGAAATCAAAGAACAGACTGCACAGATCAATGAAATGCAGGCGGGTATTGCATCGATGGTAATGAAACTGTACAGTGACAGTGCACAGAAACTTTCCATATATGAAAATGGACAGACTTCCTTAAGGGAGCACATGTCCGGCAACGCAGTACCGGCTGCGGATTTTATAAAACAGGCCGGGGAGGATTTCTTAAAACTCGGGGATGAGGCAAAAGTGCAGGTTACAGCACTGCGTGAAGAAATCAATGCAAAAAAATCTGCTGAGGATGAATTGGAAAAGATCTATAATGGATGTAAAGAACTTTTGAATATGGAGTAAGTAATCTGTAATGAAATATCTGCATGCAAAACAGTCAGCGGCATAGTAAAGAGCAGTATAGAAATGAGGGAAGAACTTATATGGCAAAAGAAGAACAGATGACGTATTTATCTGCGAATGGAACGACAAAGATCCATGCGGTAAAATGGATGCCGGAGGATGGAAAGTATAAGGCAATTTTACAGATCACGCACGGCATGATCGAATATATTGAAAGATATCATGAGTTCGCAGAGTACCTGACAGAGCGCGGATTTATGGTTGTTGGCCACGATCATTTAGGGCATGGCGCTTCGGTAAAAGATGAAACAGAGTGGGGATATTTTGCAGAAAATCCGAGTGATACGCTTGTTGCGGATATGCATAGCCTGCGAACAACAGTTCAGGGAGAGAATCCGGGGATACCGTATTTTATGATGGGACACAGCATGGGTTCTTATATGCTGCGAAAATATCTGTGTCTGCATGGTGAAAATTTAAGTGGAGCGGTCATTATGGGAACTGGGTGTGTGCCGGATGGCACCATGAAATTTGGTATGTCGCTGTGTAAATTTTTAGCCTTTTTCCGTGGCTGGAATTACAGAAGTAAACTGGTGCAGAAACTTTCCTACAGCAAGCCATACCACAAATTTGACCTTTATGGAAAAGATTATACCAACAGCTGGCTGACAAAGGATGTGGAGCATGTCAAAAAATATTACAGTGATCCACGCTGCACGTTTCTGTTTACATTAAACGGGTACTATGGGCTGATGGAAGCGGTATATTTTGACAATCAGATGGATAATATAAAAAAAGTGCCGAAAGATCTGCCGGTTTTCATGGTTTCCGGGGCAGATGACCCGGTTGGTGACCTCGGTGAAGGGGTAAAAAAAGTTTATCATATGTACAAAGATGCGGGTGTGGATGATCTGACCTACCGTTTGTATGAGAAAGACCGTCATGAGATATTAAATGAGACAGACCGCGATCAGGTTTATGCGGATATCTGTGCATGGATGAGTGTCAGAATTGCGCAGATATAAAATATAAGATAGATTTACCTGCATAAAATATAAAGCAGGGATGGACAGTGTTAGTGAGGATTATTATGAGAAACAAAAAAGTAGTTAAAATATTATGTGTGATACTTGCAGCAGCGATGCCTGTTTCCTCCGGTGTGGGTGTGCAGGCAGCACAGGCAGGGGCAGTTGCAGCGACGGCAGATCAGACAGATGATGTGCAGAATGCAGCAGAAACTTCGGCAGAGGATTCTGCGCAGAATGCAGATAGTGACGATCTGGAAGGTTCCATTCAGTATTTGGATGATTCGGCTCAGACAAACAATTCTGATGCACAGCAGGATGGAAATATATCGTCGGATCAGACGCCACAGCAGGATGGAAATGCGACATCAGACCAGGCGTCACAGGATATCAACGGAACGATTGTGCAAAACGAGGACAGCGATAATGTCACAATCAAGGCAAGTGATAAACCGTACCTTGCGCTTGGAGCAGATCTTAATGATTCTCAAAGAGCGACGATTCTTTCTATTATGGGCATTGATGCGGCAAATCTGTCAAATTATGATGTGGTCTATGTGACAAATGCAGAGGAACACCAGTATTTAGATTCCTATATTTCATCCTCGCAGATTGGAACAAGATCGCTTTCTTCTGTTGTGATCGTACAGAGGGATAAGGGAAGCGGATTAAACATTTCCACAACAAATATTAATTATTGTACCGTTGGTATGTATAAAAATGCGCTGACTACTGCAGGGGTAACAGATGCAGATATTATTGTAGCAGGACCAACTCCAATTTCCGGAACGGCGGCTTTAGTAGGCGTATTAAAAGCATATCAGGAGATGACAGGAAAAGAGATCAGTGATTCGGTAGTTGATACGGCGCTCAATGAACTTGTGCTGACCGGACAGTTAGAAGATTCCCTAAAAGGTGTTTCAGATGCAGAAGTAGAAGAATTTATCGCATATATCAAGGCTCTGATTGCAAAAGATGACCTGACGGATGATGCCGGGATCAACGGTGCAATCGATGAGGCGTGTGAAAAATATGGTGTGACGTTATCGGATGATGAGCGTCAGCAGATCATAGATCTGATCAAGAAGATCAATTCACTCGGAATTGATTTAAACGGACTTGTGGATTATGCGGAGTCTTTGTACAATTCGTTTAAAAACGGAGATGGAAGTTCAAATAGCGGTATAGCAGCGGCTGTCGGTGGATTTTTTAAATCGATCATTTCTTCTGTGGGAGATTTCTTTAAAAAGTTATTTTCATAATAAATATATAACGAAAAGAGGAAGCGTATGTTAGAGAGAAAAAGAAAGTTAGACTGTGCAAATGGACGTGAAAAAGCAGATCTCGTATTGAAAAACGGAAATGTGCTGAATGTCTTTACGGAGGAAGTGTTAAAAGCGGATGTTGCGATCTGCGGGGACACGATCGTAGGCGTAGGTGAATACGAGGGAAAAGAAGAAATCGACTGTACCGGGAAATATCTGGTGCCGGGCTTTATCGATGCGCATATGCATATTGAATCCTGTATGGCAGCACCGGGAGAACTTGCCAAAGTCCTTGCGAAGGCGGGAACAACGACGATCATTGCCGATCCGCACGAGATCGTGAATGTCAGCGGAACAAAAGGAATGGACTATTTCTTAAAATGTGCTGCAAAACTTCTGGTAAACGTATTTTTTATGGTGCCTTCCGCAGTTCCTGCAACGGATGTGGAGACAAACGGCTGTGGTGAATTTCTTGCCTCTGACATGATGAAATATGTGGATAATGCAAGAGTACTTGGACTCGGTGAGACCATGCGTTTTATGGAGTGCTGTGAGGGTGAAAAGAGAATGGCAGACAAGTTAGAGCTGTTTGCCAAGAAACATATTGATGGGCATGCGCCTGGAATCCGAGGAAAAGAAGTGCAGGCATACCGTCTTGCCGGTGTGGAAAACGATCATGAATGTTCTACCGCTGAGGAAGTGCTCGATAAACTCCGTGCCGGACTGCATATCTATGTGCGCGAGGGAAGTGGTGCAAAGAATTTAGAGACACTGATCAAAACAATGTTAGATGCAGGTGTATGCTTAGACCGCTGTGCTTTCTGTACGGATGACAAGCATGTGGAGGAGATCCGCAAAGAGGGACATATCAGTACCTGCATCCGCAAGGCGATTGCACTTGGCGTGCCGGTTGCAAAAGCCTATAAGATGGGAAGTTATCAGGCGGCAGAGTTTTATGGATTGAAAAATTATGGCGCGATCGGTGCGGGTTACCGTGCAGACATCGTATTTTTAGATGATTTAGAGCAGGTCAGACCGCTTGATGTCATGAAGGACGGACGTATTCTGACAGAGGAAGATTATGCGAAAGATTATTCCGTTCCGGTTCCGGATGAGCTGCTTCATACCGTTCATGTGGGAGAGGTCACCAAAGAGAAAATCAGGCTTTCCTGTGATGGAAAAACGGATGTGATACAGATGAACCCGCACCAGATCGTGACCACGCATCTGGTGGAGGAAGTGCCGACAGAAAACGGATATTTCAAATCGGATGGTGTATACAACAAGATCTGCGTGGTAGAGCGTCATGGAAAGACAGGGGAGATCGGTGTTGCGCCGCTGAAAGGGTTTGGCGTCAAAGGCGGCGCAGTGGCGACTTCCGTTGCACATGATTCCCATAACCTGATCGTTGCGGGCGATAATGATGAGGATATCCTTGCAGCAATCAAAGGTGTGGAAGAAAATCAGGGCGGATATGTTATCGCTTCCGGTGGAAAAGTCGTGGATGTGCTTCCGCTTCCAATCTGCGGTCTGATGAGCGAAAAATCCTGTGATGAGATCACGGAAAAAGTGGCGGACATGTTGGAGGAAGCAAAGAAACTTGGCATTTCCGAGGACATCGATCCATTTATCACGCTTTCCTTTATGGCACTTACGGTAATACCGGAGATCCGTGTGACAGAGCGCGGCGTGTATCTGTTTGGTGCGAAATAGTAAGGCAGTTATAATTTTTTGTATATGAAAAAAGAGATATGATATCGAAAAGTGTACCGACCCCAAAAGTTAGACCTAAAAATCTAACGATTGGAGGCCGGTATTTTTATTGCTTTATTTGTTTCATATAAATTCAATGAAATCTCAATATCTTGTAATCTTTAGAATTCCTTAATAATATTTTCCATAAAATAAATGTTGACAAATTATATTATACGAAATATAGTATTAATAAGAAAATAATATTAAAACAGATAGAATATTATAAAGAAAAGGAGATGAGCGTATGGTATTTAATACAGGAGCCGCTCTCTTAGACGCGATCGTGTTAGCTGTTGTGTCGAAAGAGGAGGAAGGCACCTATGGCTATAAAATCACACAGGATGTACGAAAAGCCATTGATGTATCAGAGTCCACTTTGTATCCGGTGCTCAGGAGACTGCAGAAAGACGGATGCCTTGAGGTATATGACAGAGAGTGCGGAGGCAGGAACAGGCGTTATTATAAGATCACGGAACCGGGGCAGGATAAGTTGGTTGAATACCGGAGAGAATGGGAAGATTATTCCATGAAAATATCAGCATTATTTTCAGGAGAGGAGCTTTAGAGGTTATGAAAAGAGAAGAATTTTTAAAACAGTTAGAACAGCTTCTGGATGGAATATCAGAAGAAGAAAAAGCGGATGCGCTTGCGTTTTACCGCAGTTATTTTGAAGATGCGGGCGAGGAAAATGAGGAATCCGTCATAGCGGAGCTTGAATCACCGGAGAAGGTTGCCCAGAGCATCAAAAAGAATCTTGGCATGGAAAAAGAGAATGGATCTTATGGCATGCCGGCGGATCAAAATCCGGAGTGGAATAAGAACGATGATATGTTTGTGAAAAGCGAAGAGGTGCCAAACGAAAAGAAAGGTGGATGGAGTGCAGCAGCAATCGTAGTGGTAGTTCTTACATCACCGTTCTGGCTGACATTGCTTTTAGTCGTGGCATCACTTCTTCTTGCGGTTGTTGCGACTTTGTTTGGCATTGCGGTTGCAGTGGTTGCAGTGATGGCATCACTTGTGTTTGCAGGTTTCCTTTTGATTGGTTTTGGATTCAGCACTTTATTTACCGGTGGAGTGGCTGTCGGGCTTGGACTGACCGGAGCAGGACTTTTGGTATTGGGACTTGGAATCCTTGCAGTACTTCTGGTCGTGTGGGTGTCTGGCGTATTCCTTCCATGGGCAGTCAGGGGAATCATCGGTTTGTGTAAAAAACCGTTTGAAAAGAAGAAAGAAAGTGGGGTGGCAGCATGAAAAAATTCACAAAAATTATGTTAATCATTGCAGTGTCATTGCTTGGTGCAGGACTGATCTTCTGCGGTGTCAGTACTGCGATGGGGGCTTCTGTATGGCGTATGGCAAAGAATGGAGAACTCCGGTATGGAAACTGGCATATTGGTCCGGTGGGACTTTATTATAGCAGTGCTGATGGAGATGACGAAGAAGATGATATGGATGATTTTGATGAAGATGACGATGATAGCGATGACGATGATAGTGATGACGATGATAGTGATGACGATGATGCGATAACAGATATCAGTGATATGGAGTTTTCTACTGAGGTACCTGCAGGTGGAGCAGACAGCAGCTTTGATGTCTCTTCCATTCGAAATATCAAATTGGATATTGATGCAGCAGAAATTACAGTCAAAGAACCGGATGACAGCACGAAGATACGTGTCGTCTTAAAGCGCGGCAAAGAGAAATATTATTCCTGTAAATTGGATGGAGACACACTAAAAATTAAATATGATGCAAAAAAACATTATTATAAAAAATCACCGCAGATCATCTTGTATCTGCCCAAGGGAAGTTCTTTTGATGAGCTGAATTTTGATATCGGTGCTGCGGACATGAGCTGGAAAGATTTTGATGTCAGCTGCAACAATCTGATTCTAAAAGTCGGGGCCGGTAATTTTGAAGCAGAGCAGTTTCAGGTATACGGAAAGATGGATGTATCCGTAGGCGTTGGAAATGTGGAGATTACAGACGGTGTAGTTTATGGTGATGTTGCGTTAGACTGTGGGGTTGGCAATTTTTCCATGGAGGGAAGTGTTGAGGGGAACCTGAAAGCAGACTGCGGCATGGGAAGCATGACACTCGATTTAAACGGCGAGGAAAAAGAGTATAACTACAAACTTTCCTGCGGACTTGGTTCGATTGATGTGGATGGTGAAACTTACTCAAACATCAGCGGAGATAAAGAAGTCAAAAATGAAGGGGCAGAGAAAAATATGGAACTTGACTGTGGCATGGGAAGTATTGAAGTGGATTTTGAGTAGACTAAGATCCTGTGTCAGTTGACAATTAAGGTGCAAATCATTATGATAAAAATGACGTCGGCGTACAATCGTTGTACATCGGCGTCATTTTTGTAGTGTTTCTCAGACCAAAGAAAAACAAAACAATGCAAAAATGGGGGATCTATGAATAAAACACTCAGAATCGTACTTTATGTATT
>OGEG01002065.1_pt1 | contig 11271 bp, 7 predicted proteins | sample 1570621 | NCBI WGS metagenome assembly OGEG01 (sample SAMEA2582130, study PRJEB24529) | metagenome | biome: Human gut stool | place: China | collected 2011 | reverse complement strand
AAGTCCCATTTCGGCGGCTACGGTTGCACTGCTCGGTCTGCTTGCCGGATTCGACATCACTTTATTCGACATACTTAAAATAACGATTCCCGCAACAATTCTCGGCGTACTGGTAGGCGCATTGTGCTCCATGCGTGTGGGAAAAGAACTGATTGACGACCCGGAATATCAAAAACGTATGGCAGAAGGCTACTTCGACGGTAAGAAAGTGAAAATCGACGATGTAACAAACAAACGCCATGCTATGATTTCGGTACTCATATTTATCCTTGCCACGGCATTCATCGTTCTTTTCGGCTCATTCGAAGGGATGCGTCCTTCTTTCCTGATTGACGGAAAAACAGTTTCCTTAGGGATGTCCGCCATTATCGAAATCATCATGCTTTCGGCTGCCGCCCTCATTCTGCTGGTAACTAAGACAGACGGAATAAAAGCAACACAAGGCTCTGTCTTCCCGGCTGGAATGCAGGCTGTAATCGCCATCTTCGGCATTGCCTGGATGGGCGATACATTCCTGAACGGAAATATGGCACAACTCACCGCCTCTATCGAAGGTATCGTACGCCAGATGCCCTGGCTGTTCGGCATCGCTTTGTTCGTCATGTCTATCCTGCTGTACAGCCAGGCAGCCACAGTACGCGCTTTAGTACCGCTGGGTATTGCTTTGGGCATATCGCCATATATGCTGATAGCCATGTTTCCTGCCGTAAACGGGTATTTCTTCATCCCGAACTCCCCTACCGTAGTTGCAGCCATCAACTTTGACCGTACGGGAACCACCCGAATCGGTAAATATATACTCAACCACTCTTTTATGATGCCGGGTATCGTCTCTACGGCAGTTGCCATAGCCTTGGGATTATTATTCATACAATTTTTCTAAGCATATTTACCTTTAACCTATTTTTTAATTCAAACAAATTAAGTTATGAAAAGATTAGAAAAACTCAGCATGGTAGCCGTTATGCTACTGCTTTCCGTCACAATGGCTTTCGCCCAGCAGAAGCCTAACATCCATATCCTTGCCACCGGCGGAACCATTGCCGGAACCGGAACATCTGCAACCGCTACCAACTATACTGCCGGACAGGTAGCCATCGGTACCCTGCTCGATGCCGTACCCGAACTTAAAAACATAGCTAACGTAACCGGCGAACAAATTGTCAAGATAGGTTCACAAGACATGAACGATGATGTATGGCTGACTCTTGCAAAGAAAATTAACCAGCTTCTGAAACGCTCTGACATCGACGGCATCGTAATTACCCACGGAACCGATACGATGGAAGAAACGGCCTATTTCCTCAACCTGACAGTCAAGAGCGACAAACCGGTAGTTCTGGTCGGAGCAATGCGCCCCTCTACCGCTATCAGTGCCGACGGACCTCTTAACTTATACAATGCCGTCGTTGTGGCCGGAGCAAAAGAGTCCAAAGGGAAAGGCGTTTTAGTGGCAATGAACGGAAGCGTGCTTGGTGCTGCAAGCGTATTGAAGATGAACACTGTTGACGTGCAGACCTTCCAAGCCCCCAACGCGGGTGCACTCGGTTATGTACTGAACGGCAAGGTCACGTATAATATGTCGTCTGTAAAGAAACACACCACCCACTCGGTATTTGATGTTACCAATCTGAACTCACTCCCCAAAGTGGGAATTGTCTACAGCTATTCAAACATCGAGGCTGACATGGTGACTCCGATGCTGAGCAATGGCTATAAGGGTATCATCCATGCAGGAGTAGGCAATGGAAATATTCACAAGAATATATTCCCCGTATTAACGGAAGCCCGCAAGAAAGGTATCCTCGTAGTCCGTTCGTCAAGAGTGCCGACGGGTCCCACTTCGCTCGATGCAGAAGTAGACGACGCACAGTATCAGTTTGTCGCATCACAGGAACTGAATCCCCAGAAAGCACGTGTCCTGCTGATGCTTGCACTGACCAAAACCACCGACTGGAAACAGATTCAGGAATATTTCAACGAATATTAAAAACAGATAGAAATGATAAAGAAACTCACATTTATACTTCTGGCTGCGGGCTGTACACAAGTCATGTACGCCCAAAGCACGGAGAAGAACGAGAAGTTCCTTGAAAACAAAACCCTGTTTGAAGAACTCACCAATGTAAAGAAAAAACAAGATAAGTTCAACTTATTCCTCAATATGCAGGGCAGCTTTGATGCAAACTTTCGCGACGGCTTCGAAGAGGGAGCTTTCAAAATGAGACAACTCCGCATTGAAGCCAAAGGAAATATCAACAACTGGCTTTCGTACCGATACAGACAACGGCTGAACCGCTCGAACGACAGTAGCGGCAACATAGACAACCTTCCTACTTCCATTGACATTGCAGGGATAGGTGTAAAACTGGGAAAAGGATTTTCTATTTTTGCCGGTAAGCAATGTACCGCATACGGCGGTATCGAGTTCGACTTGAATCCTATCGAAATATATGAATACAGCGATATGATTGAGAACATGAGTAACTTCATGACCGGTTTGAACATCGGATATGACATCAATGCCCACCAACAGCTGAACCTGCAAATACTGGACAGCCGCAACGGCTCTTTCAACAAGATGTATGGGGTTGAAACCGAAGACGGCGAACAGCCTGCCATAGAATCGGGCAAGCTGCCGCTTGTGTACACCCTGAACTGGAACGGTAATTTCAATGACATATTCAAGACACGCTGGTCCGCCTCTATCATGAACGAAGCAAAGGACAAGAATCTTTATTATTTTGCATTTGGTAATGAATTGAACTTGAATAAGTTCAACATGTTCCTCGACTTCATGTACTCCAAAGAAGGTATCGACCGCAAGGGTATCATGACAGGGATAACGGACAGTATGGAAGGACACAATGCTTTCGATGCCGGATATTTTTCAATGGTAACCAAGTTGAATTACCGTTTCCTGCCTAAATGGAACGCTTTCGTAAAAGGAATGTATGAAACAGCATCTCTCACCAAACAGCAGGGAGATTTGGAAAAAGGCAAATACCGCACCGCATGGGGTTATTTTGCTGGTGTGGAGTTCTATCCTATGGATACCAACTTGCATTTCTTCCTTACATACGTAGGACGCTCCTATGACTTCACCGCCCGCGCCAAAGCACTCGGACAAGAGAACTATTCTACAAACAGAGTATCGGTGGGATTCATTTATCAGTTACCGATGTTCTAGATTTTTACATTGCTCCCCGTTAGACAATGCTCATTCCGAGCGTGCCCAAAAGAAAATCCCTCTCAGAAATAATCTGAGAGGGATTATTGAGGTTCCTGGCGGATTCGAACCGCCGTACACGGTTTTGCAGACCGCTGACTAAGCCACTCATCCAAGGAACCAATCTTTCTCGTTTGCGGTTGCAAAGGTAGTCATTTTTTTGAAACTACCAACTATCAACAGCATTTTTTCTTTATTTCTTTTTTACCGTCACTGCATTCCGAGCGTTTCTTTTCGTACAATTGCTTTAATTCACAGCCTGTTGCACAATTCTCGCAAGGATTACGCTTTTCTCTTACTTTCATGAAAAAAGCATAAACACGCTGTCCGATACGGACGATACACAACAATAAAATGAGAGCTACCGCCCAATTTTGCCAATTACTCATCCAAACAGCCCCCCTATCTGATAAATTGCAAAGGACACCACCCATGCAAGGACAGTAGTGTACACCGCTGCAAACAAAGCCCATTTCCAACTGCCCGATTCTCCTTTAATGGCCGCTAAGGTGGCGATGCACGGGAAATATATCAATACAAACACCATATAGCCAAAAGCCACCAATGGAGTAATTGGAATCCGTTCGCCCAAGCTCACCGCATCGGCTTCGGCATCATCTGCATACAGAACTCCCAGCGTACTTACCACCAGTTCCTTGGCCCCTACACCGGAAAGGATACCGACACCCAGTTTCCAATCAAAACCTAACGGCGCTATCACCGGTTCCACAGCCTTGCCTATTCTGCCGATATACGAGTTTTCCTGCTGCTCGGCCACATCCTGATATGCATCGTGGTCCGGATAATACCCCAACGCCCATATCACAATGGAAGCCACCATGATGATACCTCCCATTTTGCGCAGATATTGCGCGCCTTTCTCCCAAGTATGGCGAAAAATGGACTTCGACGTCGGTATGCGGTAAGGAGGAAGCTCCATAACAAACGGCGTGTCATCTCCCTTTACCAGAAAGCGACAGAAAAGCCGTGCCATAACCACAGCCAGTAAAATGCCGATAGCATAGATTATCAGCAATACCAAACTGGCATTGTTCGGGAAAAACGCCCCCACCAACAGCAAATAAATAGGCAAACGTGCACTGCACGACATCAGCGGATTGATAAGCATGGTCACCAGTCGGCTCTTCCGGTTTTCAATAGTACGCGAGGCCATAATAGCCGTTACATTGCACCCGAATCCCATAATCAGAGGGATAAAGGACTTGCCGTGTAGTCCCATCTTATGCATTATCTTATCCATGATAAAGGCGGCACGCGCCATATATCCGGAATCCGCCATCAAATATATGAAGAAATATAGAATCAAGATATTGGGCAAAAAGACAATCACCCCGCCTACACCGCCGATAATGCCGTCCACCAACAAATCCTTCAGCGGCCCTTCAGACATATTGTCACGCACCAGACTGCCCAACGCACCTACCAGCCATTCAATGCCCTGCATGGGATAATCTCCCAAGATGAATGTTCCTTCAAACATCAGATACAGGAACAGAAAAAAGATGGGATACCCCCATACGCGATGCGTCACAATGGAATCTATCACACGCGTTGTACGTGCCGTATCCTCTTGCTTGTCCACATAGGTTTCGCGAAGCGCGCCGGCGATAAAACCGTATTTGGCATCTGTAATGGCCTGCTCGCTATCTTCGTTTATTGCATTGCGCAGGCGTTGTACTTCACGGTTACGGACTTCAATAATATCCTTCCCATTGGGAAACTCCTGTACGGTCTTCTCCAAATCCTCGTCATTCTCCAGCAACTTAATAGCAAGAAAGCGCGTGGAGTATTTATACCGTATATTCTCGTTGACACTGATTATGCGTTTCACCTCTTCAATGCTCCGCTCCAATTCCGGCCCGTGATTGATGTGGATGTGGCGGTAGAAGCCTGCCGGATGCTCTTTCTCCTCCTTGTGAGTGCCAAAATCGTGGTCGGGTACATACTCCTTGTGCCAGTTGCGCAAATCATTCAGGATTTCGGCACGTATCTTACCTTTTTTATCCAGAAAATCACCACCCTCGTAAATACCGATGATAATATGGAAAAGCTGTTCTATGCCTTTTCCGGTGCGGCTGATGGTAGGCAGCATCGGCACGCCAAACAACTGACCGAGTTTTACGTAATCCAACGTGTTCCCGCTTGCTTCCAGTTCGTCGTACATGTTAAGCGCAATAACCATGCGCACGTTCATGTCAATTAACTGGGTGGTGAGATACAGGTTCCGCTCCAGATTGGAAGAGTCCACCACATTAATAATGATATCCGGAGTTTCGTTGATGATGTGATGGCGCACATAAATCTCTTCGGGAGAATAGGCAGAGAGCGAATAAGTGCCAGGCAAGTCGACAATGCGGAAATGATACCCCTGAAAGTCAAAATACCCCTCTTTAGCATCTACGGTGACACCGCTGTAATTACCCACATGCTCGTGCGAACCCGAGGCGATGTTGAAAAGGGATGTCTTGCCGCAATTGGGATTACCCACCAAAGCGACATTGATGGTGCGGCGTTTTCCCAAAGCGATACGTTTCAGTTCCTCTTCGTCCAAACGCATATCTTCGCTCCATCCCTCGTGATAGTCGAGCTGCACGGACTCCCGACACATTTCCTTTTCACCGACAATCTCAATCATCTCAGCTTCCTGACGCCGTAAAGAGATTTCATATCCCATCACCTTATACTTGATGGGGTCTTTCAGAGGGGCGTTCAGCAACACCTCAACGGTTTTCCCCTTGATAAATCCCATTTCCACGATTCGCTTACGGAAACCTCCGTGTCCCAGCACTTTAACGATTACTCCCTTCTCACCGGTTTTCAATTCGGACAAACGCATAGTTTTCTGCCTTTTTTATTTTTGCCGCAAAGATAAAGGATAAGTCCGTATAGCGCAAATAATTTAGAATGTTTTTAAATAAGAGACATCAAAGAGAGCCGATTCTGCATTGTAAGCAAGCTGACAACGGTCTGCCAAAGTAACCTTTCGGCACGGAAGTAACAAAATCCGGGAAGAAACATGTATATTTGCCGCTATGGAAAAGGAAAAAGTAGCACAATATATCAACCGGAAACAGCTTTTGCAACCGACAGACAAGGTACTTGTCGCCCTAAGCGGCGGTGCGGATTCCGTCGCTTTATTACGACTGTTGCAAGCGTCGGGCTACGACTGCGAAGCTGCGCACTGTAATTTTCACCTGCGAGGTGCAGAATCCGACAGAGATGAGGCATTTGTCCGCCAACTGTGCGTAAAACAACAAGTGCCGCTACACACCGTCCACTTCGACACCGCGCGCACTGCCGAAGAACGGCATATCTCCATTGAAATGGCTGCACGCGAACTGCGTTACGGATGGTTTGAGGAAATACGGCAGAAAATCAATGCCGACGCCATTGCCGTAGCCCATCACCAGGACGACAGCGTGGAAACCCTCCTGCTGAACCTGATACGTGGTACGGGCATCAACGGGTTACGGGGAATACGCCCCAAAAACGGGCACATCGTACGTCCGCTGCTTTGCCTGGAACGCAAAGAAATCATCAGTTATCTGAACCGCATAGGGCAGGATTACGTAACGGACAGCACCAATCTGCTGGATGAATACACTCGTAACAAAATACGCTTGAACCTGTTGCCCATGATGCAGGAAATCAACCCGTCCGTCAAAGAAAGCATTCTCAATACCGCCGAGCATCTGGATAGCGCATCCGCCATATATAAACAAGGGATAAACGACGGCATAAAACGGGTGCGGACAGCAGAAGGCATCTGCATCGAGAGACTGATGCAGGAACCGGCCCCCGCAACATTACTATTTGAAATCCTATACCCGCTCGGCTTTAACACCGCCCAAATCGGAGACATATACCGTTCGCTGGAAGGACAGCCGGGAAAAATCTTCACTTCGGAACATTGGTGCATTGTGAAAGACCGCGAATATCTGCTGATTGAAGCACACCGACAACCCATACAACCCGCACTGGCAATGGAAGAGTATGCCTTTACCCCAGACTTTGTCATTCCCCGCGACAAGAACACTGCCTGCTTTGATGCGGACAAACTGACACATCCTCTCCTTCTGCGCCCCTGGCGACAAGGAGACTCTTTTATTCCATTCGGCATGAAAGGCCGGAAAAAAGTAAGCGACTATATGACCGACCGGAAGTTCTCCCTTTTGCGCAAAGAGCAGCAATGGGTATTATGTTGCGGCGAAGAGATTATCTGGCTGATAGGTGAAAGAACGGACAACCGTTTCCGCATCGATGCCTCTACAAAACAGGTACTCACAGTCCGGCTTCTTCCCGCTGGGGACAGTCCTGCCACACCCTAAGACCCAAGCGGTATAACTCTGCATCCGAAGAATACCCCATTATCCATTTCATCTTTAGGTTAGAGATACAGAACTTTAACCTAAAAACGGCTCTCTCCAGCCTAAAGACACCCATCTTCAGGCCGGAGATAAAGTTCTTCTCCTATATTTACCGGCTTCTTACCTGAAGAGAACATCTATCCTCTCCGACAAGAATCCTTCTCCTTAAGAACCTGCTTAAATCGTCTTCAGCACTCCTTGTTTGAAGATATTTTTCTATTTTTATTCGTCACATACCCCGTTATGCTTCTTATAAAACAAAAAACAGACCGAATAGAGCTTCAAAAGAAGCAGAAAATACTCTTTGAACTTTATGCCCGTGTCAGAATCTACTTACAAGATAATCCTATTTTCCTTCTGCTTCTTAAAGCAATCGGCAAGCAAGGCGGCAAACGGCGTATCAAAAGTACGGGCCTTTTGCGGACACCCTTTTACACAAGCACAGCAGCGAATACACTTTTCCACATCGGTACTACATTCATCGCCCTTCGCGATAGCGCCTGCCGGACAATGCTTCACACAGTATCCGCAATGGTTGCAAAGTTCTGCGTTGACAGCCGGAATGCGCGGCATAGGAACTCCGCTTTTGCGTAGTTTCACCACCTTCCGCAAGAAACGGAATAACGGAAAAAATGCCTGACGGGGACGTTGAATACGGTTGACGTCAACGGCATAGAGCTTATCCATGTCGGCTGCCGCTTCGATTTTAGTCCGTATCTTAACGCCGAAAGTTTCTGCAAACTGCAAGTCATCTGCATCCGGCCGCCCTGCAGCTATGGGATTTTGCTGCGTACTGTACGAATGCTCGCCTACAAACGTAGCACCGGCAATCACTTTAAATCCTCTGTCCGATGCAAATGCGTCCAACTCCACCAATGCTTTTTCATAGGCACGGTTACCATACACAGCAACCAGCACCGCCGGAGCGCCGGAAGCATGAACGTCTTTCATCCGCTCCAATGCCGGGGGTGCCCCCTTCCCGCCATAGACGGGGACGGTTATCACCGTCAAGGTGTTTTCAGGAATTTCCAATTTGCCAGCCGGGTGGAAAGTAAGGTCTGTCCGGGTAACATCGGAAATGCCCGTACCGCGAACAATCGCCTCGCCCACTTGTTTAGAGGTATGGGTAGGCGAAAAAGTAATCAAACGAACTGTATATATATTCATAAATCTGTTTCTTATATAATAATGAAACAAAGATAGACTTTTAAAATTAAAAAAAAGACGATTTATTTATGAAACCAAAAATTATTATTACCTTTGTGCCGTTGAAACATTCTGCAACTCCTTACTGAGGTGAGGATTGTTAGTCAGATTTCCGGTTCAATAACAAATATCCCTATTAAATCATAATTTACAAAAGGTAGACTTACCGATATAAGTAAAAACCATTCACACATATACTATATGTATAATATCATTCAATTAAACGACAAAAATTTGTCGGAACTGCAAGCTATTGCCCAAGAACTGGGTATCAAAAAAACAGACTCTCTCAAAAAAGAAGAACTCGTTTACAAGATACTTGACGAACAAGCCATTGCTGGAGCAACCAAGAAAGTAGCAGCCGACAAATTAAAAGAAGAACGTAAAGGGGACAAGCAAAAACGTTCTCGCGTAACGGTCAAGAAAGAAGCAGCGGACAAGGTATTCACAGCCAATAAGAACGGTGAACTCACAAAAGGGAAAACCGAAGAAGCACCTGCCGTACAAGCCTCCGTACAAGCAGTAGAGGTGGCTAAAGAGCCGACCGTAGCCGCAACTCCCGCAGCAGAGACTGAAGTTCCCAAACGCAAACCGGGACGTCCTCGCAAAGTAAAACAAGAAGCGGCTCCCGCAGCGGAAACACCTAAAACCGTTCCGGCAGAAACTAAAGTAGAAACTACAGAGCCGAAAAAAGCAGAACCCAAGAAAGTTGTTGCAGCCCCCCAGCCTACACCGGATGAAAGTCCTGTCTTGCCGGAAGCAGAGGATGACTTTATCCCCATCGAGGATTTGCCAACCGAAAAAATAGAACTGCCGTCAGAGCTCATCGGCAAATTCGAAGCCACCAAAGCAGAAACTCCTGTTCCTGCAACAGAGCAACCGCAACAACGCTCCCGTCTTCGCCTCCGCGATAACAATACGCCATACAACAACAATCGTAACAATAACAACCAGCGTCCTGCACAACAGCAGCAACGTCCTGCACAACAACAGAACAACAATGAGAATTATGTTGCTCCCGAACGCAAGCCGGCAATAGAACGTGAAAAGGCGTACGAATTCGACGATATACTCACAGGAACCGGCGTATTGGAAATCATGCAGGACGGTTATGGATTCCTGCGCTCATCCGATTATAACTACCTTTCTTCTCCCGATGATATTTACGTTTCACAATCACAAATCAAGCTGTTCGGCCTGAAGACCGGTGATGTAGTGGAAGGTGTTATCCGTCCACCCAAGGAAGGAGAGAAATATTTCCCACTGGTAAAAGTATCCAAGATTAACGGACGTGACCCGGCTTTTGTACGCGACCGTGTACCGTTCGAACATCTCACCCCGCTCTTCCCGGACGAGAAATTCAAACTTTGCAAAGGCGGATATTCCGACTCCCTGTCTGCCCGCGTAGTAGACCTCTTTGCGCCCATTGGTAAAGGCCAGCGCGCACTAATCGTAGCACAGCCCAAAACGGGTAAGACTATTCTGATGAAGGACATTGCCAACGCCATTGCAGCCAACCACCCGGAAGTGTACATGATTATGCTATTGATTGATGAACGTCCGGAAGAAGTTACCGACATGGCCCGTACCGTAAATGCAGAGGTTATTGCCTCTACTTTCGACGAACCGGCAGAACGTCACGTGAAAATAGCAGGCATTGTTTTGGAGAAGGCCAAAAGAATGGTAGAATGCGGACATGACGTTGTTATCTTCCTTGACTCCATAACACGTTTGGCACGTGCCTACAATACTGTTTCCCCGGCTTCGGGTAAAGTATTGTCCGGAGGTGTGGACGCCAACGCACTGCACAAGCCGAAACGCTTCTTCGGTGCTGCCCGCAACATTGAAGGTGGTGGTTCGCTGACCATCCTTGCTACGGCGCTTATAGATACCGGTTCCAAAATGGACGAAGTGATCTTTGAAGAGTTCAAAGGTACTGGTAATATGGAACTGCAACTCGACCGCAACCTGTCCAACAAGCGCATCTTCCCGGCTGTCAATATCGTTGCTTCCAGCACTCGTCGCGATGACTTGCTGCAAGACAAGCAAACGCTGGATCGCATGTGGATTCTCCGCAAGTATCTTGCCGATATGAACCCGATAGAGGCAATGGACTTCGTAAAAGACCGTTTGGAAAAAACCAAAGACAACGATGAATTCCTGATGAGCATGAACGGTTAAATGCCTACACGGAAAAGAACCAACTAAGATATAAAAGCAAATATTTGAAAAAGAGCGGAATAGCATAAGACATTCCGCTCTTTTTCAATATTATTATATAATAAAAAGCAAAAGCATAGAGAATAAGCATGATTTCAGTCTTCCCGTCAGTTGGAACGGAATATTTTATGCTTCAAGGCAATCTGCCGCAAAACCGTAATAATATTCTGTCCTTAAAAGAAGGCAGTTACAGGTATTTTTTGTACTTTTGCGCCTCAATAAGAGTAA
>OGEG01002057.1_pt1 | contig 11305 bp, 9 predicted proteins | sample 1570621 | NCBI WGS metagenome assembly OGEG01 (sample SAMEA2582130, study PRJEB24529) | metagenome | biome: Human gut stool | place: China | collected 2011 | reverse complement strand
TGGGAATTTACGGAATCGTGCTGGGAGTATATCTGGTTATAGGGCACCTGGCAGGCCTGATAAGTTTTGGTATTCCTTACCTGGTCCCTTTTATAAAGAAAGAACAGAAGGGCAGCAAAGGAGACGGGGTTCTGAGAGTTCCGCTGCGCAAGAGAGTATTACGACCGTTTTATGCAAGAGAGGAGCAGAAGATCCGTTTGAAGAGAAAGGAGTCCGGTTCATGAGATTTGCAGAGAATAACAGAATTTCCCACAGGCAGCTGTACAGGCAGATGATACTGGCATTACTGGCACCATTTATGCTCTGCGTTTTCGGAAAGGGTGGAATGAACGGAATCAGTGCAGTGGCGGGAATGATTTTTGCGCTGATATTGCTTGGGTTTTATGTAATCTGGCTGATACGGCTGACACCTTCATTTGAAGATCCGGTAAAGTCTGCAGGTGCTTTTGCGGGAAGGCTGATCGGGATTTTTTTTCTGATCTATGTGTTGATGGCGGGAGGATATCTGCTGGCACTTCTCAGGAGGCTGGTTCCTGCAAAGCTGATCACAGGAGTATCCGGCCGATGGATCGCATTCTGGGCGGTTCTGGTATGTTCTGTCGGAACCTGCAAAGGTGTACAGAGAAGAGGAAGAATGGCGGAAGTATCAGGTGGCCTGCTTCTTGGCGGGTTTATGATAATGATGATACTTTGTGTGCCACAGGCAAAAACGGAATATCTCATGGGAGAAATCCGGTGGGAGGAGCTTACAGTGAGAAATGTCAGTCAGTCTTTTTATGGAACTCTGTGTGCTTTTTCGCCGGTTGCATTGCTGCCATTTCTGTTGGGAAATGTGGAGAAATACGGAAGTGCAGGAAAGACGGTGGCAGGAGGAATCCTGACACTTGGCGGGATTCTTATTGGAATGGAGCTTCTGCTTCCGGCAGTTCTGGGATATGACAGGGTAGCGGCGGAAAGTTATCCGGTCCTGCCTCTGCTGGCAGGCGCAGATCTTCCGGGAAATGTACTTGCCAGATTTGACATCCTGTGGATGGGATTTCTGCTTTACAGCCTGCTTTTTGCAATAGGGAGTCTGCTGTATTATGGAAATCAGATTATCGGGAAATCTCATCCTGGTAGGGGGAGGTTCTGGCTTCCGGCACTGGTTTTCCTGATTTCGCTTCTGGAAGAAGAGGGAAAAGGAATACTGGATTATTTTGGATGGTGTCTGGCGCATATTTTCGTCCCGGGAATTCTCATCTGTCAGTTTTATATGTTTATCAGAGGAAAGGGACACCGCAGGATTATTTGCACTTTCATTTTTATTTCCCCTCTTTTGTCAGTCAGTCTTTTTATGAGCGGATGTGGTGCGGCTGTGGAACCGGAGAAGAGAATGTATCCTATGGCACTTGGCGTGGATGCCTCAGAAGAAGGAATCTGTCTTACCTATGGGATGCCGGATCTTTCTGAGAGTACGGGGCAGGGAAAAGAGGAAGAAGATGGCGGTTCCCGGGTTCTGCAGATCAGTGGTGCTGATTTCACCCGGATTGAAAAAATGTATGATCAGTCACAGGAAAAACTTCTTGATATGGGGCATCTGCAGGTTCTGGTCATGGGGAGAACACTGGTGGAGGACGGAAGATGGAGAATGGTGCTGGATTATCTGAAACAGGAGATTTTTGTGGGGGAAGATCTTTATGTGTTTGAAGCGGAGGACGCAGGGGAGATCCTGAACTGGCATGGAGAGGATAATTCATCAGCAGGAGAATATATTACAGGACTGATTCGAAACAGAATGTCAGGAGGAAATATTACGGCTGTGACACTCAGAGAGCTTTTCTATGAAAAATATAAAGAAGATAAAATCCTGCGACTTCCGATTGTGAAGATCAGAAATGGAAGTCTGGAAGTGGAAGTATAAATCAGGAAAATATTGGAATAATCCAAATATTAAAGTGCTGCCTGGAAATTCCATATAAAATAAGAAAATATATAGGAAAATAACAAAGGCAGATATGGTAACTGATAAGATATAACAGGAGAGAGGGACAATGATGAATAAAAAGAGTAAGAACAGAAAATTAAGAAGAAAACTGTCGTTTGTTCTGTTCGTGGCAGCTGTTGGTGTTCTTATGATGAGAGCAATGCCGGGAATGTCCGGGAAGATAGCAAAAATCGCTGAAAGACGACAAGAACAGGCTGCAGTTACTGCATGGTGGGGGACATTGTACCCGAAATTCTGCTTCTCGCAGTTCCCTGAGGAAAATAAAGGACAGAAAGATGACATAAAGATATCCTTCTGGCTTGCACAGGCTCTTGATTGGTGATAGAATAGTGAGACAATCAATAGAGATGGAGAATAGAAATCAATGAAAATAGACAGAGAGGCACCGATAGGAGTATTTGATTCCGGTGTGGGAGGGCTGACTGTTGCGCGTGAGATCATGCGTAATCTTCCTTCAGAAAAAATCGTATATTTTGGTGATACGGCGAGAGTGCCTTACGGAAGTAAATCGAAGGAAACTATCATCCGGTATTCCCGGCAGATCATTCGTTTTCTTCAGCAGCAGCAGGTAAAGGCGATTGTGGTTGCATGTAATACAGCCAGCGCTTTTGCCCTGGATGCAGTGAGGGATGAGTTTGACATTCCCATCATTGGCGTGATAGAACCGGGTGCGAAGGTGGCGGCTGCCCAGACCAGAAATAAGAGGGTAGGAATCATTGGTACTGTGGGAACTGTAGGAAGTGGGATACATGCAGAGTATCTGAAGCATCTGGATCCGGAGATCACTGTTTTCGGCAAAGCATGTCCGCTGTTTGTGCCACTGGTAGAAGAAGGGTGGCTTCATGATCCGGTGACTGATGAGGTCGCTGCCAGATATCTGAAGGAACTTCAGGATAAGCAGGTGGATACACTGATATTGGGATGTACTCATTATCCATTGCTTCGTTCCACCATCAGAAAGATCATGGGAGACGGAGTATGTCTGGTGAATCCGGCTTATGAAACCGCACTGGAGCTGGGAAGGCTTCTGGAGGAAAAAGGACTTGCCGGTGAAGGTGCAGAGAAGAATGAATTTCCGTACCGCTTCTATGTGAGTGATCTGGCAGATGAGTTTAAGGCATTTGCCAATTCGATTCTTCCATATGATGTGGAGATGACGAAAAAAATAGATATTGAGAAGTATTAAAAACAGCAGATTGCTGAATGGTTATAATATAGATACATAAAAACAGGTTTTGAACAGTATAAAAACAGGAGTATGAGAAGAATGGATAAAGAAGTGCTGATTCATGTAAGGGGACTTCAGACAATGGATGCAGACGGTGAACAGGAACCTCTTGAGATTGTTGTTCCGGGACAGTATTATTTCCGGAACGGAAGTCATTATCTGCGCTATGAGGAAGTCATGGAGGATTTTGCAGAACCTACCGTCAATTACATAAAAATTTCCCGGAAGGGAATGGAGGTCCGCAAGAAAGGTGTGGTCAATGTTCATATGGTTTTTGAACAGGGTAAGAAGAATATGACTTACTATACAACTCCCTATGGAACCATTGAAATGGGAATTGCGGCGACGAATCTGAATCTGCAGGAGAGTGATGGCGGTCTTGACATGAAAGTGGATTATGCGCTTGATATGAACCAGGAGCATGTGGCAGACTGTTATCTTGCGATTAAGGCACAGCCAAAGGACTGTAAGAATTTTACAATTTGATCAGATCTGGTAAGTTCTCTGCTTCGCTGCAGATATCTGTCTGATCAAAACAGAAAAAGGTCAGTGATCTGTGTGTATGGATGACACGATTCACTGACCTTTAGTTTATATGTCTGACTGCATTTATCTGGCAGTTTTGTCTTTCTTGAATTTTGCAAAGAAACCTTTCTTTTTGGGAGCCGGTGTCTGAAGGGAACCGCGGATTCCTTTTACGCCTACAATATAAAGACCGCTTACTTCGGCTTTGATTTCTTTCTTAAGCGGGATCAGGTCGAAAACCTTCTCATCTGCGATCATGATCGCAATCTTTGGTCCGATTTTAGCTTTAACGATTGGAAGCTTGGAACGGCGCATAAGTTTAGGTGTCTGTTCAATTACCATCTGAGGAAGTCCGGATTCTTTCAGTGGCATCCTCTTTTTATCGATAACCAGCATGGAAACGGTTTGTTTAGTTGCTTCAATCTGAGCCTGCTGTTCTTCCTGTTTCTTCTGGGCTTTTTTTCCGAAGAAATATAAACCGATCAGTGCAGCGATCAGGATAACAAGAATGACCAGAAGGACTATTGTTACTGTACTCATTTGCATCCTCCCTAATGTATGTGTTTTCACAGGGACTGTTGGTACGGACAGTCCATTGCATAAAAATTATTTTATCATTAAATAAGGTAAAACGCAATTGCAAAAAAAGAATTAATGGATGGAAAGCGGTAGAAATTTACATTATGAAAGGTTATAATTGTAGCAAAACTGTAATGCGACAATATTTGCCGGAGCGAACAGTAATGGGAAATATGCGGAACAGTTAAAGCCATTTTTACAGGATGGAATCATGATGTGTGGTTATAATATATGTAACGGGAATTGAGGAGTTGTTTTGCGACAGAACAATTCGTGCGTAAAAAAACGGATATGATAAAAAGGAGAAAAGCATGAGCGAATTAAAGCCCGACTCTGAGAAGAAAGAGGAGCGACTTTCAGATAAGGAAAAAGTGAATATAGAAAAGATAAATGCAGAAGAGATAAATGCAGAAAAACCAAATGCAGAAGAACTAAATGCAGAAGAACTAAATGCAGAAAAACCAAATGCAGAAAAACCAAATGTAGAAAAACCAAATACAGAAGAGATAAACGAAGAACCTCCGGCAGCAAGCGAGGACGAAGATTTCTTTTTTGATGATAATAAAGCTTATGAAGCCCGTAGGGCAGCCAGACTGGAACGCCGCAATAAACTTCGCCGCAGAAAAAAAAGACTGCGTATCGCAGGCTGCATAGTGGTGGCGGCAGCCGCTGCAATTGGGATTGGAATAGGATTTTACGGGGAAGAACTGCAGAATTTTGTCAGTGAGCAGCAGGTTAAGATTGCGCAGATGGTGAAATCTGCAGACAGGAAAACAGAAGAAGAAAAAACAGCTCAGCAGACAAATGCAGAGGCAGAAGCTGAGAATGCGGTGACACCTGAAGTTCAGGATACGGATGGACTGAGTGAAGAGGACAAAACTCTTTACAGGCAGGCAAAGTATGCTGCAAAACAGTATGATTATGATAAAGCCATAAGTATGCTGCAAAACAGTGAGACTTATCAGACAAGTGAGAAGTTTCAGCATGCGGTTAAGGTTTATCAGAAAAAGAAGGAATCCTGCGTTTCCTGGCCGTTAGACCAGGTGACACACGTCTTTTATCATACTCTGATCAAAGATACCGGTAAGGCTTTTGACGGGGATTACAAGTCAGGAGATTACGATCAGGTTATGACAACGATTGATGAATTTAACCAGATTACTCAGAGCATGTATGATAAGGGATATGTCATGGTCAGCATTTATGACATGGCGACAGCGGATGAAAATGGGAATATGAATGCAGGGGAGATTCTCCTTCCTCCGGGTAAAGTACCGTTTGTGCTTTCGCAGGATGATGTGTGTTATTATCATTATATGGACGGGGACGGATTTGCAACCAAACTTATCGTAGATGAGGAAGGAAAAATCCGCAATGAATATGTGGAAGATGATGGCAGTATTTCCGTAGGCGATTATGATATGGTTCCTCTGATCGATCGTTTTGTAGAGGAACATCCTGATTTTTCTTACAGAGGTGCTAAAGGAATTGTTGCCCTTACCGGTTACAATGGAATTCTTGGTTATCGCACAGACAGCAGTTATGAAACCCGTCCGGATGATCTGGATGCAGATAAAGTAAAATGGCTGGATGAGCATCCGGATTTTAATCTGAATACAGAGAGAGAAAATGCAGCCAGAGTAGCGCAGGCTATGAAAGATGAAGGCTGGCTGTTTGCAAGCCACACATGGGGACATCAGAATGTAAGTCAGATCAGTCTGGAGAGATTACAGGCAGATACACAGAAGTTTAAAGAGAATGTTGATCCTCTGATAGGCGGAACAGATATTATTATTTTTGCATTTGGAGCAGATCTTACCAGTGTTGAAGATTATTCGGGGGAGAAGTTCGAATATCTTAAGAGCCAGGGCTATAATTATTACTGTAATGTGGATTCAAGCCAGTATTTTGTGCAGATCCGCAGTAATTATTTCCGGCAGGGAAGAAGAAATCTGGACGGATACAGAATGTACTATAATCCGGAACTTCTCTCAGATCTGTTTGATGCACAGTCTGTGTTTGATTCTTCCAGACCGGTGCCGGTTCCAACTATGGGGTGAGTATGATCTCTGTGCATAACTGAAAGGGGACAATATATGAGAAAAAAGATAGCATGTGTAACAGCAGCTATTTTGAGTATTTCGTTAGGAGTAAGCGGATGTGGGCTCATTCCGTTTGAACAGGATATTCCATTTCTGAGTTCCAGAGCTGAAAATGCGGAAACTGAGAAAAAAACAGAACAGCAGACAATTGATGAACAGGATGCTGATACAGAGAAAAGTACAGAAGATACACAGCAGGATGATGGTCTGAATGAGGGAGAGCAGACTGACAACGAAGATACAGAAGAGGCAGATGAGAAACAGGAAAATCCTATGGAGCAGGCAGCGCTTATGGCTGTACAGTATGATTATGATGGCGCCATAGATCTGCTTAAGAGTCAGCCGGATTACGAAAGTAATACGGATATGCAGAGTGCAGTTTCGGATTACGAAAATACGAAAGCCACCTGTACAGAATATCCGCTGGAGCAGATCACGCACGTGTTCTTCCATACACTGATCAAAGACACTGCCAGAGCATTTGACGGGGATTCAGACAGTAATGGATATAACCAGTATATGACAACAATTGATGAGTTTAACAAAATCATACAGAGTATGTATGATAAGGGATATGTCATGGTCAGTCCGCACGACATGGCGGTTATCAATGAGGACGGAACTATGTCCAGAGGCAGTATTATGCTGCCGCCGGGAAAAATTCCATTTGTGCTTTCTCAGGATGATGTAAGTTATTATCACTATATGGACGGAGATGGTTTCGCATCGAAACTTGTAGTGGATTCCAATGGTGAGATTAAGAACGAATATATTGAGGATGACGGAAGTGTTTCCACAGGGGATTATGATATGGTTCCGCTGATCGATACTTTTGTAAAAGAACATCCGGATTTTTCCTATCATGGAAGAAAGGGAATCCTTGCAATGACAGGTTATGACGGTGTTCTGGGATATCGTACGGATATTGCATATAAGACCGGAAAAAAACTGCAGGATGATCAGAAAAAATTCCTGGAAGATCATCCGGATTTTAACTATAAGCAGGAAGTGAAAAATGCAAAAAAGGTAGCTAAGGCTATGAAGGCAGAAGGCTGGGAATTTGCAAGCCATACATGGGGACATAAGGATGTGGCTGCCACTTCTCTGGATGATCTGAAAAGAGATGATAAAAAATGGAAGAAATATGTGGCTCCCATACTTGGAGAAACAGATATGATCATTTTTGCATTTGGTGCGGATATCGGAAGCTGGGAAGGATATTCGGCAGACAATGAGAAATATGAGTTTTATAAGAGTCAGGGATACCGCTATTTCTGTAATGTAGATTCCAGTCAGTATTTTGTACAGATTACAGATGATTATTTTCGACAGGGAAGAAGAAATCTGGATGGATACAGAATGTATTATAATCCGGAAATGCTCAGTGATCTTTTTGATGTATCGGAAGTATGGGATTCTTCAAGACCAACTCCGGTACCTGGAATGTAGAAGGGAGTATTGATTATTATGAAGAAAAAAATATATCTTGCCATGCTTGCAGTTTGTTTTGCACTGACAGCATCTGCGTGTGGTGATGGCGGTGCTGTTATCACAGACGGTACAAAGACAGAAGGAGCTGCTGACGGGAAGAAAGCAGAGACAGGAACTACGCGTCTTGTTTCTGTTGAGAATGTAGAGAAATATATTACGATCGGAGAATATAAAGGACTGACTCTGGACAATACGGTGGATGCGATCACTGACGATGATGTACAGGCGCAGATCGATGAGAATCTGAAAGATAAGGCAGAACCTGTATCTGATGCGGCAAAAGAAGGGGATCTGGTGACTGTAAATTATACAGGCACTAAAGACGGCCAGACTTTTGACGGTGGTACTGCCAATAACTATGACTTTGTGATCGGCGACGGACAGATGTTTGAGGAGTTTGAAAATGGTGTGATCGGGATGAAAAAGGGTGACACAAAGGAGATTAAAATTGATTTTCCGTCAGACTATGCAGACGAAACTCTGGCAGGTAAGGAAGTTATATACAAGGTTACGGTGCAGAACGTGCGGCGTGAAGGAGAACTTACAGATGAATGGGTTGCAAAGAACACAGATTATACAACAGTAGATGATTATCGTGAGAGTATTCGCAGTGAGCTTGAGAAAAACGCAAAAGAATCTGCGCAGGAGGTTCTTAAGAATACTGCATGGAGTACAGTACTTGAAAACTCTGAAGTAAAAGAATATCCACAGGAAGATGTGGATAAGGCTGTTTCTGAATTTAAGAAGAGCATGGAAGTTTATGCAAAACAGGCAGACATGACTCTGGAAGAGTTTACAGACAGTCAGGGTATTTCGCAGGATGATTTTGATGAACAATGTCAGCAGTATGCAGAGGGTAAGGTTAAGCAGAACCTGATCGTGCAGGGGATCATGGATGCAGAGGGACTGTCACTTGACGACAAAGAGAGCCTTCAGCTGCAGGATAAACTGGTAGAACAGATGGGTGTTTCCAGTATTGCAGAGCTGGTTGGAACTTACGGACAGGATTATGTAGATGAATCAGTCGGACTTCTCAGAGTGGAGGATTTTATTATAAAAAATGCGAGTGTGAGTGAGAAAGTTGCAAACGGTGATGTGCTGGCAGATGATGCAGATGCTGCGGCAGAAAATGCGGAACAGGACAGTGATCAGAATATATCAGATGAAGATGTTGATGATTCCGGACAGGACAATTCAGATGTAGATGAGAATCTGGAAGAGGAATTAGGTACGGAAGAGGTTGAACAGAGTGAATAATTGGCATTGTATTTACCTGATAAATGAGTTATGATTATTGATAAAAGTGGATTACTCCGTACTGTAATGTACGTTGTTAAGGACTAATTAACAAAAAGAAGCGGGGAAAGGAAACCATGGATAAGAGGGTGTTGCGCGAAAGAATGCGCAGAAAAAAACGCCAGATGATGATCAGGCATTATACAAAGATCGGACTTTGTGTTATTGGCATGATCCTGGCGGTGGTGTTTGTGGTGAGAGGAATTATTATTCCGATCGCACATCATGTAGCCGGAGGCGGAAGCAGTGATCAGACTGTACAGGCTCAGGCAGATACAGAGGAAGTTCAGGCAAATTCTGATGCTGCTGTGAGACAGCCGTTGAAGGGTAAATCAGATACAGATAAGGTTGCCGCGATGACAGCCGGATGGCATGAGGATGCTAACGGAAAGTGGTATCAGAATACAGATGGTACATATTTTTCAAATGGATTTCAGGATATAGATGGTGTTACCTATTCTTTTGACGGAAACGGATATATACAGACAGGATGGGTAGAAAAAGGAGTGAAGGATTATTACTTTAATGAAGACGGATCTTATGATCCGAGTAAGGTACGTCCGATGCTGGCGCTGACTTTTGATGATGGTCCGGGAGAGTATACAGATGAACTGCTGGATTGTCTGGAACAGAATAATGCTCATGCAACATTCTTTATGCTTGGTCAGAATGTCAGTTCATATCCGGATGCACCAAAACGTATGCTGGAACTTGGATGTGAGATTGGAAGTCATTCCTGGGATCACAAACAGTTGACGACACTTGATCTTGATGCAGTTGCAAAGCAGTTCTCTGATACAGATGATGCATTGATCAAGGCATGCGGTCAGGCTGCAAGTGTGGCGCGTGCGCCTTACGGGGACGGAAATAAGCCGTTCTTTATGTGGTCACTGGACACAGAAGACTGGAAACTTATGGATGAAGATGCGGATTATAGTGCAGTAATGAATGGAGATCTGACAGATGGAACTATCATCCTGATGCATGATATTCATGAGCCATCTGTAAAGGCTGCTCTGAGACTGATACCGGATCTCATTGCACAGGGATATAAACTTGTAACGGTAAGTGAGATGGCAGAAGCCAAGAATGTGACCTTACAGAATGCATGTTATGTGGATTTCTGGCCGAGTACACTCAGTAATGGAGGCGTGCCGGGATATCAGGGAGGTTCCGATGCGGCAGCTTCTGCAGACGGAACAGATGGTACATCTAATGCAAGCGCAGATTCTTCTGACGGAAGTACAGATTCCTCAGATGGAAGTGGGGATTATTCGGATGGAAGTTCAGACGATGGAAGTTATGATGATGGAAGTTCGGATGACGGAAGTTATGATGATGGAAGTTCAGATGATTCGGAAGATTACAGTGATGATTCTGTAGATTACGGAGATGGAACGGAATAAAAAACATATGCAATCCTGCAGTGTGGATCATACAGAAGAATTACGAATATACGAAAGAGCAAAGAAGAGAGCAATGGTACTTCTTTGCTCTTTATGTTTTTTACAAAAAACACATAAAATATATAAAAAAATTGTTAAATATACACATATTTTTAATTGACGTATGGAATGTCCGTTGGTATAATAGGGCTTATAGAATGACTAAAAGTCAGTTCGTATTCCTGATTGAACTTGCTGTAAGATAGTTACTGTTCACACGCCAAAATTTCATTGCCGCAGGCAATCTGGAATGAACTTTGGCTACGTTACTGAGAATGGAGTGAACAGTAACGTAAGATATCCTGTTACAGTATTATTTTATGGAATCAGTATCTGCAAAAAAGATAGAAACCGAAGTTAAGGGAGGACTCCAGATGGGTGTGAGTATGAAATTTACAGATTTGGATCAATATTTATTTGGACAGGGAACCAATTATGAAGTATATAAGAAACTGGGTGCCCATCCGACTACATACAGACGAAAAAAAGGTGTATATTTTGCGGTCTGGGCACCGAATGCACAGTCTGTTTCTGTAATAGGTGAATTTAATAACTGGGAGGAAGAAGCAAACCCGATGGAGAAGGTTGGGCCGATCGGTGTTTATGAAGTGTTTGTTCCGGGGGCAAAGATCGGACAGCTGTATAAATTCTTTAT
>OGEG01002047.1_pt1 | contig 11382 bp, 10 predicted proteins | sample 1570621 | NCBI WGS metagenome assembly OGEG01 (sample SAMEA2582130, study PRJEB24529) | metagenome | biome: Human gut stool | place: China | collected 2011 | reverse complement strand
TGCCGCCATTTCTGTTTTATGCGAAGCTTCCCTTCTTCGCATAGGTGCGGTCAATGCCTCGCTCAACCGTTCAAGTGCATTTCTCCGCAGCACATTCAGTGCCTGTACGGGAAGGAATATATCGTCATCCATATCTATGTCAAGTTCTGCAAACTCATACGGTGTATTTCCGGTCTTTTTTATGCTTGCAGCTACTTTTTCTTCCGCAAGCGGCTGTTTTAATGCTGCCTGTACCACATCTCCATCCACAGAGGTCCGGATATCATTTAATGCAACTTCCAGTTTAGCAGGACAATCTTTTTTTAATCTTAAGATTCCATTGATTTTTTCTTTTTTTTCGGACCTTACATACTGTTCTTTTATTTCTTCCCAGAGTGCTTCATTTCCTTTTGTATGTGATGGCTTATCAAGTGTGATCATCTCTCTGCCATTATGTCTTTTATAGTATCCATCGGTAAATCCACTGCGGTTTCCAAAATCATAAAGATGCTGTATATCTTCTTTCGTTACTTTGAAATCTTTCTTTGCAGTCACCTCATCCGTGCGCAGGCATGCATTGATGTAATAGTCTATATATTTGCGATAAACCGATACCACACCGGCTGCATATTCGGGCTGTTTCATTCTTCCCTCAATTTTAAAGGAATCCACTCCATTTTCGATCAGTTCCGGGATCATTGACACCGTACAGAGATCTTTCGGGCTTAAAATGTAAAGGTCACGCTCTTTTTTCCCCGTTTTTACCGGATGTTTTTTCTCATCCATGACCTCATAAGAAAGACGGCACGGCTGTGCACATCTGCCACGGTTTCCGCTGCGTCCTCCTAACATACTGCTAAACAGGCACTGCCCGGAATAACAGTAACAGAGCGCCCCGTGGACAAAACTTTCGATCGCAATATCCACATGATCTTTGATATCCCGTATCTCCGCAAAGGACATCTCACGCGCAGTCACAACACGGTCTGCTCCGAGTTCTTTCATCATCATTGCACCATAGCGGTTTGTCACGGTCATCTGTGTACTCGTATGTATGGAAAGTCCCGGAAAAGCCTCCCGCACCAGCCGAAAAGCCCCCATATCCTGAATAATGACTGCATCTAATCCCTGCTCATAATAAGGCAGCAGATACGAATATAATTCCTCTGTCAACTCACGTTCTTTAAATAATGTATTTACCGTAAGATACACTTTTCTCCCATGAATATGCGCATAATCAATTGCCAGAAGCAGTTCTTCCTCAGTAAAATTATTCGCATAGGCGCGTGCACCGAATCTGCCGCCACCGAGGTAAACTGCATCTGCACCGGCATGTATCACGGCCTGAAAAGTTTCCATGGAACCTGCCGGCGCTAACAATTCTATATTCTGATATCGTTTATTACTGTTCATTCTGATTCTCTCCATCAAAAACATAAAAGGACGAAAATAACCTCTCCGTCCCCTCACTTTTTCCTGTATGGCAGTTCTCTGCTACAGGTACCCATCTACTATTAATCAGCGGTATCTTCCTGTTCTGTTTCATCTTTTTCTGAGGTATCTTCATCCTCAATCTTCCCAAGAAGCGACTCCTCTAATGACGATTCCAAACGCGCCTTATTCAACAGTAATTCTCGATTTTCTGTATCTAAACGCTTGATCTCTTTCTTATCATTTTCCGACTGGATCTGTTCTGCGATCAGATCGTGTTTCAGGTTATAAATTTCTTTTTCTTTTGCCTCAATCTCACGCTCTAACTTTTCAGCCTGGGCTTTTGCCTTAAAATAATCATCTGCGATATTAAGCTGTAACAAAGTTGCCTTCATGTCAGCCGGAAATCTCTGATAACCCTCTATACTGTCAAATTCATTTAATTTCCCATTGATATAGACTGCAACCTTCTGAAGATATTCCTCGCTTTCGTATCCGCTTAATGTATATACTTTTCCGCCGATCACAACTTCTGCACTTGTTTTCTCTGCCATTTATCTTCTCCTCCGGTCTTCTGCAGTTTTTACTGTTTCTTTTACCGAACATCACAATATATGGTATATTATAATGACATTCAACGTTAAAATCAACTATTTTGTCAATCCGAAATGCTGATATGCAAAATCAGTTACCATGCGTCCTTTCGGTGTACGGTTAATAAATCCGTTTTTGACCAGGTACGGTTCATACACGTCTTCGATCGTCCCGGAATCTTCGCCGATCGCCGCTGCTAACGTATCGAGTCCTACCGGCCCGCCGGAAAATTTTTCGATCATGATCTTTAAGATATTGCGGTCATTCTGATCGAGTCCCATCTTATCCACCTCTAAAAGATCCAGTCGGGAGTTTGACACATTGAAATCCAAAAAAGTACCACAAAGCCTTGAAATAGGCTTATTTTTTTGTCAAATTTTTATTTTTATTATATAGTAATATTTGGTGATATGTGGTATAATAGTGACAGAGGTGATTATTGTGCGTATAACAACATCAAAATCAAAAAATTCTGAGTCCTTTTACATCACTCAGTCCTATACAAATGCCAATGGGAAAAGTACTTCCAAAACCATCCGAAAATTAGGTACGTTAGCTGAATTATCGGCGCAGCTCCACACGGATCGTGACGGAGTTGTTGAATGGGCAAATGAACAGGCTCGTCTTGAAACACTGAAATATAAAAGTGAAAAAGAGGATGCTACTGTCATGATTCCATTTCATTCCAACAGACTCATGGACTATAATAAGCAGAAACTTTTTTCTGGCGGATATCTTTTTCTTCAGTCTATTTACTATGGACTTAAGCTCGATTCTGTCTGCCGAAAAATCAAAAGCCGACATAAATTCGAGTATGATCTTAATGCTATTTTATCTGATTTAATTTATACAAGGGTTCTGGAACCTTCCAGCAAAAGTTCTTCCTTTCGAGCAGCAAAACAGTTCCTTGAGCCTCCAACTTATGAACTTCATGATGTTTACCGAGCTCTTTCTGTTCTTGCTTCTGAAATGGATTTTATTCAATCAGAAGTTTATAAAAACAGCTTTTTTCTTGGTGACAGAATGGATCGGATCCTTTATTATGATTGCACAAACTACTACTTTGAAATCGAACAGGAAGATGGAGATAAAAAATACGGAAAAAGCAAAGAGCACCGTCCGAATCCCATTATTCAAATGGGACTCTTTACAGATGGTGACGGAATACCTTTGGCTTTCTCACTCTTTCCTGGAAACCAAAATGAGCAGAAATCCTTAAAACCTTTAGAAACAAAGATTCTCCAACAATTCGGCTGTGATAAGTTTATCTATTGTAGTGACGCCGGACTTGCTTCTGAGGATAACCGTGTTCTTAATCACATGGGACAGAGGGCATTTATTGTCACTCAGTCCATCAAAAAGCTGCCTGCTGAAGACCGGGCATGGGCTTTAAAGAAAACTGGCTTCAAACGTCTCTCAGATGATAAACCTGTTGATCTCACAAAACTGACAGATGATGACAAGAACCAGCTTTATTATAAAGACGAACCATTGACAACAAAAAAACTGGATCAAAAATTAATCATAACCTACTCCCCTAAATATGCCGCTTATCAGAAAGCCATCCGTGCGGAGCAGATCTGTCGGGCAGAAAAAATGGTTGCAAATGGCTCTCTAAAAAAACAGCGTAAAAATCCAAATGATCCTGCAAGATTTGTAAATAAGGTAGCTGTAACCAACGAAGGAGAAAAAGCTAAGATCCACTATTATCTCGATACGGATAAGATTGCTGAAGAAGAAATGTATGACGGACTTTATGCGGTATGTACAGACCTGCTTGATGATGACGTTGCAGATATCTTAAAAGTCAGTGAAGGAAGATGGCAGATTGAAGACTGTTTCAGAACTATGAAAACAGACTTTGAAGCCAGACCCGTTTACTTAAACCGTGAAGATCGGATTAAAGCTCATTTCCTCACCTGCTTTCTTGCTCTGTTACATTTCCGGTTATTAAACCGCTCCTTGAAAGGGACTTATACCACAGAACAATTACTTCACACTTTAAAAGACATAAAATTTACGGATATAGAAGAACAGGGCTTCATGCCGGTATATGAACGTCAGGAAATCACTGATGATCTCCATGAAACCTGCGGATTCAGAACGGACTATCAATTCATAACAAAACGGAAAATGAAAGGAATTCAGAAAAAAAGTAAGCGGAGATAAAACATTACTATATTTCGTGTATGCAGATAAAAGTGCCACACCCCTTGTATTTACAGGGATTGTGGCACTTTTTTAACCAACCAACTGTCAAAGATGAGAGTATAAAGCATATCTTGTATAAAAACAAGTTGAAAGATCTTTTATGCATTTTATTCTCTTATATCACTAAAATTCTGTGATTACTTAAATTCTACAACAACCTTTCTTTCACCGGCCACATTTTCAAACATGCCCTTGATCACTTTCTTTGCATTCTCATCTGCATTATCAAGGAAACCATATTCATCGGATTCGGCCTTTTTCTTTGCCTTTTCTTCCGCTTCTGCGACAACTTCTATCACAGCTTCTTTATCAATACTCATGATTGCAAAATTCGTGTCATAGATTTTCAGATCACTGGATTTGATCTTGATTGAATCTTCGTTGATCGTACAATGTGGGATAGTGATTCTGATCTCATCATCTGTTTCTTTAATCTTCGCCTTTTTCACATCCAGGCCAGCAGTAACCGTTGTCTTATACTGCACCAGGAATTTGTTCTTGTTGATCAGCGGGATATTACCCTTTGTGCTTTTGAATACATCTGAGATAATCATCTTCTGGGTAGTCAGTTCCGCCGCATCTTCAAGCGTGGTTTCCAGTGGAATACTTTCTTCTTTTGGGCTGGTAATATACTTGTATGCGGATATCGAGCCGACACTGATTACGACGGCAAGAATTACCGCAATGATTACTTTCCATTTGGTCTTCATAGGATTCGCCTCTCTTCTTTTGTATTGCCTTATATCTTGTGTTACTTTATATCATATCACATTATCTTTTCTTCCAGATATCTATTCCATATAATCCAGTTCGAATATTGCAATCTTCTCTCTTGGATCTTCTCCCGGGAACAGATCCATACATACGATCTCATCTGTGAACATCAGCTCCTCCACCGTCATCAGATACGATATATACTCATCTGACGGATAATAGAAGAATAACTGAATCCGTCTCGGCTCTGCATAATAAGATTCTAATATCCTTGCCATCACTTTTCTTAATATCTCCACCGAAAATGGATTAAAAAAGTACATACAGTCTGCCGTCTCCGGTACTGCAAATTCTTCCGCATTCGCAAGTTCTATCTCCACCCTTCCGGACGATACCGCATATTTTTTATTCTCTGCTGCTTTCTCATAGATTCGCTCATCATATTCGATTCCAATAGACTTACATCTTGTCTGATATGACAGGAAGAAGTCTACTCTTCCTTTTCCACAGCCATAATCAAGCAGTATATTCCCCTTACGGATATATCCTGCATTTGCCAGCCTTTCCAGCACAGAATACGGCGTCGGTTCGTAAGGGTAGCGGTACTGGTCTGCATGAGTGTCATCTCGTCCCATCGTCCGAATATTCAAAAGCTTGTCCCATCTTGATTCGTTCTTATCTTCTTTCATCTTTTTTTATCGCCTTCTGCTCTTTCACTTCTTTTATTTTTATCACACTTCATCCTCCGTTTTCAATCGCTTTTCCACAAGTCTGGTAAATGATTCTGCAAATCTTCTGTCATCTTCGTCTGTCCTTTTTGACGGACCTTTCAGATGATGCTTCTTCTTCGCATTTCTCGCTTTCTTCGCGAGATGTCTTTCCATCAGCATACGATCAATATTCTCATTCGTATACCATTTGCCATTCTGATGGATTCCATATGCTCCCTTTCCAAGAATCATCGCTGCGACACCATAATCCTGTGTTACCACGATATCACCTTTATGGCAGAGACTGACCAGCTTAAAGTCCACAGCATCTGCTCCGGCTCCTACCGTCACTACCTCACTGTAATCCGAATATAACACATGATTCGTATCACACAGAAGAGTTACCGGAATCTCATATTCTTTTGCGATCTGTTCAACGATGGCTACCACCGGACAGGCATCGGCATCCACATATATCTTCATAATACTTTTCCTCAAATACTTGTTAACAGAAAAACGCCACACATGTGACGTTTTTCCCTATTTATCTATTATCTACAGAACCTTCCATTGGCATCTTCTTGGCAATTATCTATCATTACGAACTAGAATGATCTCACCTTCGGTCTGTAGCGCATATCAGATACTGTATACACCGTTACAAATGCTTCCGGATCTTTCTGGACAATATAGTTCATGAGTTTCTGATATTCACTCTTATCTACAATCGTAATAATCTCTCTGTACTTCTGCATATTATAAGCACCCATCGCTTCATAGAATGTCGCTCCACTGTGCAGCTCATGTAAAATAAACTGTCGTACCTCTTCTTCGTATTTTGTAATAATGCAGACTCGTCTTTTTACATTCTGTCCAAAGATGAAGGCGGCCGTCATACTCCGTTCTTCAACAACTATCGTCCGCAGTTCTACTTCAGAACAACAGACGTTACAGGCGTTTGCGAGCTTCCGGAAGGTACAGAGATGTGCATGCCGGGCGACAACGTTGAGATGACAATCGAGCTTATCCATCCGGTAGCTATGGAGCAGGGTCTTCGTTTCGCTATCCGTGAGGGCGGCAGAACTGTTGGTTCCGGTAGAGTTGCTACAATCATCGAGTAATCAACGAATCTAATACCGAGGTGCTTTGCACCGAAAAAATAAATATAGTATCTCCGTGAGATATTTGTGTCCAAGCGTAAGAGACCCGCAGAACTTTGTTCTGCGGGTTTTTCTGTTGTAAAGAAACTTAGAGATAATTTAAAGATGACGAAAAAGAAGAACAGAAAAAAGAACAGGAAAAGAGAACAGCAGGTTAAATACGAATAATGCTTTACTTCTATATAGGAGGATGATACGATAGAGATAGACAATTCTGCGTTACGGAATAGAATGGGGTTGTCCAGAAAATACGGGAGATAAAACTATGAAGAAAAGGTACAAAGTTCTTGGGGCGGCGTTTGTGATGACTGCGACCATAACGATTCCGGTATTTGCGGGGACATGGGTTCAGGATCTGGCAAGACCGGCAAATCAGGGGGGAATTTCAAACTGGTGGTATCGGAATGATGACGGCAGTTATCCGAGTAATACTTGGACATGGCTGGATGGAAACAGAGATGGAGTCAGTGAATGCTACCGTTTTGATGCAAATGGCTGGCTGTATGCGAGTACAAAGATTGATGGATTCGATGTAAATGATTCAGGCGCATGGCTGGTGAATGGGACGGTCCAGACAAAGAAAAGCAGTACAGAAAATCAGGGCGGTACTGCATCGGAAACTTCGAAGAAGAATCAGTGGGTGACTGATTCTGCCGGATCCAAATATTATGATTCGAAGGGAAATGTCAGCATTGGCTGGAAAAAGATCTCAGGCACAAAATATTATTTTGACGAAAATGGCTATATGGCAACAGGATATCAGGAGATTGACGGAACGGGCTATTACTTCTTGAATAATGGTAAACAGTCAACAAAGACAGTTCATGATTCATCCGATGGTGTTTATTATGTAATTGAAAAAGGCAGCCATGCGGTTACAGATATTGTGGAAGAATCTGAATGGTGGGCCTATAAAAAAGATGCAGACAGAAATAGTGCTGACTTGTCAAATGTTGTGACGACCGATGGAACGGAACAGAAAACAGGAACCACAGGCTCGCTGCAGAAGCTGACAGACGCAGGTATCTATGAGGACTGGGCGATGGCCTGCTTCGAACTGATCAATCAGGAACGGAAGAAAAAAGGAATTGCAGAGTTGGAATACGATGAGGAGATCCAGGAGGCATGTAATATCCGCGCGCAGGAAATCGAAGAATCCTATTCCCATACGCGGCCAGATGGAACCAGCTGCTTTACCGTGCTCGAGGAAGTGGGAATCAGAAATGGATCCATGGGAGAGAACATTTATGAAAGTCCGGTAACCCCGGAAGCGGCTGTAAAAGGGTGGATGAATTCCAAGGGGCATAAGGCAAATATTTTAAATAAATCATTTAAAAAATCGGCGATAGGTTTTTATTATGATCCGGACAGCACATGGAAGTATTACTGGGTTGAGTTATTTACAAATTAGAAGCAGGAGATGAGAATTACATACACCTAACTGATTTTACGCTTGACTAACCAATAGTTTGAAGAGTATCCTGTAAATGGAAGATACAAATGAATTGGAATTACTATAATTTACAGATAATATTCAATGCGGCGGTCATGCAGTACAGAATCAGGGGGCGTTATTATGCAGGCGTTATCAACGGCAAGAGCAGGAGAACGTTATATCATCAAGTGGATGCTTGGAAATCAGAAAGTGATGGATTTCCTTCATCGCCACGATTTTTGTGAGGGAAATCCAATCGATGTGATCCAGCAGAACGATGACTGGATGATCATCGGAAATGATGGATGCAGAGTCGCGATAGGCTGTGAGGTCGCGGACAGAATTCAGGTTTAGATCATAAGAGCTGCGGCAGACAGATAAAAAATGTCTGCCGCAGCTTTTATGATGATTTGCAGCATTGGACAAAAGCAGTGGTATCCTACATACGCAGATCAAGGCTATTTCATTTTCGCAAGGTTTTCACGGTTGATCAGACCGGTATTCTCGGGAGTCAGATTGCAGTGGAGGGAGATCACGTCTGAAGGAAACAATTTGAGAGCAGACTTATCTTGATCTTCCAAGTTGAAATAAACGAAACACATTTTCTGATGTCTTTTCCAGATTCGCCTCCGCCTGTCTCATCACATCTTCTAACGGCATAACGCCCGGAACCGTGTCAAAGATCGCGTCGATGCCAAAACTGTAAAGCGTTTCACATCCCTCACCCTTCGCCCCGGCTATTGCAATCACCGGAACATTCCGTATTTTTTTCGCACGGCTTGCCACGCCAACCGGAACTTTTCCGAGGGCAGACTGGAAATCGATTCGCCCTTCCCCTGTGACCACCAGATCCGCATGTCTCACATGTTCATCGAAATCTGTAAGGTCCAGAACCAGATCGATTCCTGAGCAGATCGTCACCGGAAAATACGGAAGAATTCCGCAGAGCAGTCCGCCTGCCGCCCCGCTTCCATCGGTATCTGCGGCATCGCAGTGGAGTTTATCCTTTAAAATCGCAGCATAGTGCACAAGGGCTTCATCCAGAATTTTGATCTGCTTCTCGTCGGCACCTTTCTGCGGACCGAATACAGCGGCTGCGCCGAGAGCTCCGCAAAGATGATTTTTTACATCACAGGCAACTACAAATTCACATCCCGCGGCTTCTTTTAGAAGTCCATCTGTGGAGATTAAGGCAAGTTCACTTAAATGAACACCTCCGGGTTCCAGTTCCCTTCCATCCGCATCGAGAAAAGAGATTCCAAGAGCGCGGGCCAGACCGGCCCCGCCATCTGTCGTGGCGCTTCCCCCGAGTCCCAGGATGAGCTTTTTTACCCCATGTTTCAGGGCATGGCAGATAAGCTCTCCGGTTCCGAAGGTCGATGCATGCAGGGCATCCCGCTCTTCCGGCTTTAATAAGGTGAGTCCGGATGCAGCGGCAGTTTCGATCACAGCGCTGCCGTCCGGCAAAAGCCCGTACTCGGCAGTGATCGGACGGCCGAGTGGATCATGAACCGGGACGGTGACTTTTGTTCCGTGCATGGCAGCGATCAGGGCATCCACGGTTCCTTCTCCGCCGTCGGCGACAGGAATTTTTGTGACGGTCACGTCTGGAAGTACGTTTTTTGCAGCGCGTTCAATGGTGTCGGTGACTTGTCTGGCAGAGCAGCTCCCTTTAAAGGAATCTGCGGCGATCAGTATGTTCATGTTCAAGGCCTCCTTGCAAACACAGTAAAACCACCGTACTGAGTGGTCGATATCACCATTATAACAAAAAAATCAGGGTACAGACATGTGACATGATAAATTTACCGCGAAATATTGGTTTGTTGCATTTCTCTTAAATTTCTGTGAACTCCCTTTTTTTTCGTGTGGCGGTATGTTAGAATGGTTATTACGCGCGGGTGCCCCGGAAAAGGGGGAAAGCCCGGGGAAAAAGAGATAGAATGGAAGGAAACGAAATCATGAAAAAAATCATAAAAGTAGGTATCTGCGTTGCAGCAGCGGCTGTGATCGCAACAGGATGCGGTAATAAGAGTCAGGACGCTGCGAGCAGCTCTGCATCTACAGAGCAGACAACAGCCGCAGCCACAGAGACTGAGACAGTATCCGAGGAAAAACTTCACGATGAGGAGAGTGTGACTCTCGGTGATTACAAGAACCTGACTTTCTCCGCAAAGGAAGAGGAAGTGACAGATGCCCAGGTCGAGACAAAATTAAAGGAACTCTGCGCAGAGTACCCGGTGACTGTCGAGGGACGTCCGGCTGAGGAAGGCGATACCGCAAATATCGACTACTCCGGAACGAAGGACGGCGTTGCATTTGATCACGGAACAGCGGAAGGTTATGATCTGAAGCTCGGCAGCGGCACCTTCATTGATGGCTTCGAGGATGGCATTGTCGGCATGAATGTCGGCGATGAGAAAGACTTAAACTTAAAGTTCCCGGATAACTACGGCAGTGCAGATCTTGCAGGCAAGGAAGTCGTATTCCATGTGAAATTAAACCAGTTAAAATCTGAGTCCGCCAGCAAGGTAGACGATGATCTCGCAAAACGTTACTATAACGATGATACAGCAACGCTTGACCGCTTAAAAGAGGAAGTACGCGCAGACCTTAAGGCAGAGGCAGACAGCAAGTTCTTCAACGCCGCAGGCAGCGAACTCTTAAATGAAGTGATCAATAACTCTGAGGTTACAGCAGATCCAGATGCCGTTGATGATATGTTCAACCAGTTAAAGAGCACATATTCCAGCTATGCGAGCAGCTATGGCCTTGAGTTCGACCAGTTCCTCAGCATGTTCCTCGGAACCGATGAGGACGGACTCCGCGCAACAGCAGAGAACCTTGTGAAGCAGCAGCTTGTTTTAAACGCGATCCAGACCGAGGAGAATCTCAGCGCGAGTGAGGAGCAGAAAGACAGGCTTGCCGTTATGAACTACTTTAAAAACGCGGCACAGATGACGGCAACTTACGGTGAGGACTCTGCAAACCAGATTTTCGATATGGGCGCTGTTTACTACTATCTGATCGATAACTCCACATATGTGGAGGCACCGGAGACGGATGCGGAGACAACCGAGGCTGAGAACATCCTCGAAGAGAAGGAAACCGCGGCGGAGGAGAGCGGGAGCACAACGGCGGCAAACTA
>OGEG01002046.1_pt1 | contig 11389 bp, 10 predicted proteins | sample 1570621 | NCBI WGS metagenome assembly OGEG01 (sample SAMEA2582130, study PRJEB24529) | metagenome | biome: Human gut stool | place: China | collected 2011 | reverse complement strand
TCCATGAGGGATCACAAATCCCTTCACCTTGGAAATATTTTCCTTAAGGTATGTTACATCCGGAATGACCAGATCGATTCCCAACACATCGTCCTCAGGGAAAGAAAGACCACAGTCTACAACTACAATACTGTCGCCATACTCAAAAGCGGTAATGTTCATTCCGATCTGCTCCAGACCGCCAAGTGGTATGATCTTAAGTTTGGATGTTGCTCTGCGGCCGTTTTTCCGACCGGATGGCCTGCCGCTGGTCTTTGCCGGTTTCTGTGTGTTTCTGCTGTTTTTTACAGCGCCACCGGCTGCTGTTTTCTTTGCTGTAGTTTTTTCTGCCGCTTTTTCAGCTGTTTCAGCTTTTACCTCTGACGGCTTCTCTGCTGCTTTAACCTCAGCCTCTTTTTCCTCTGTTTTTGTTTCTGTTTTGGATGCTTTTTCTGCATTTACTGCTCTTGCGATGCTTGCTTTACCTACTGACACGATTCATTACCTCCTCTGCCAATGCTATGTACTCTTTTGCGCTGCGGCTGCTTTTTTTGAACTCCACAACTGGTTCACTGCTGTCCTGGGACCATTCGATGGAGCTGTCTACACGGATAAAAGATTCGAAAAGATAGATTCCTTCCATTTCTTTCAGTGTTTCCATAGTCTGTTTGAAATAATTCTTTCTGGCATCTGCCTTGGTTACTACGATTCCCAAAACCTTTAAATCCGGAGCGATCTCCCTGACTTCATTGAGGAAATCAAACATATTTGCAAGACCAAACATACCCCACGGACTTGCCTCTACCGGAACAAGAACATAATCGGATGCACATAAAATATTCATCACCCAGCCGCCAAGAGTAGGCGGTGCATCAATGAGAATGTAATCGTACACTCCGGAATCTTTAACCTTCTGCAGACATTTCCGCAGGATAAACTCTCTCTGCCATTTTGTAAAAAGTTCATATTCTATAGAACTCATCAATGTAGATGATGGTATCAGATCCAGATTTTCGTAGGGAGTATGTACCACATAACCGCTGAGCTCTTCCTGTTTTCCGATTGCGCAATACAGATTCTTCTCTCCTTTCGCCTGCTCCAGCACCCAGTTCTCCGGAAAAAAAGCAAGAGAAAGATTTAACTGCATATCTCCATCGATCAGAAGAACCTTTTTCCCTGCCTGAGCCATCGCCGCTCCAAGGTTTGAACAGGTTGTGGTTTTTCCACTTCCACCCTTATTATTTGTAAAACATATCGTTATGGTTTTTCCCATGGAACTGTCTCCTTTACCACTTACTTTACTTGTATTATAGGAGATTTATCATATAGATTCAACTGTTTTCCTCATCTTCGCAACCCTGTAACTCATTTGCATTGCCGGACAAACATTTCTTTGATTTCCAAAATAAGCCCTTGATTTTTTGTTTTTTTGTGTTATAGTATTTATATACTTGATATATAGTTTTTAAAACTATGTTATATTGTTTTCATTGTATTTATCTGAATGAATGGAGGCGTTTTTATGAAATTTAAATTAAAAGATCCCGGAAGTGCGATCACTCATGGTATTGCCCTTCTTCTCGCTGCAGTCGGAGCAGTTCCTCTTATTATCAAGGCAGCGCGTTCTTATGATGTGCTCCATATTGTTGCTTTAAGTATTTTTATCCTTACCATGGTTCTGCTCTATGCAGCCAGTACCATTTACCATTCTGTAGATTCTACAGAGAAGGTCAATCGACGGCTGCGAAAAATGGATCACATGATGATTTTTGTGATGATCGCCGGAAGCTATACTCCTGTATGCCTGATCGTTCTTCATAACCGCATTGGATATATTCTGTGTGCGCTGGTATGGAGTATTGCAGTCCTCGGCATTATCTTAAAGGGCTGTTGGATTACCTGTCCCAAATGGTTGTCCTCTGTACTGTATATCGCCATGGGCTGGCTGTGTGTACTGGCATTTGTTCCAATCTTCCATGCACTCCCACGTGCAGGATTTGACTGGCTTCTTACAGGCGGAATCATTTATACCATCGGTGGTGTGATCTATGCATTAAAAGTTCCGCTTTTTAATTCCAGACATAAGAATTTTGGTTCCCATGAAATCTTTCACATCTTCGTTATGCTTGGAAGTGCCTGCCATTTCATTGTCATGTACTTTTTTGTTGCTCCATTACCTGTATAACCGTCAATTTGCCAATAAACAAAACAAGGGGTTGCAGCACCGGATTTTTTCCGGTGCTACAACCCCTTAACAATACAATTTTCTCTGCTGCAGCATAATCCCTGCAGGAAAGCTTTTATATTACACAGCTACTCTTCTTTCCGGATACAATCCATAGGATCCATATCCCACGCCAAAATATCCATAATAGCTCTTCGCCTCTGCGAACAGCGGATCATATACTCTGCCTCCGATTTCAGCCCAGCAATGACCGCTTCCGTCAGTTGCCGTTGTATCTACGCAGACATAAACATTCTTATATCCAAGAGCCTTTGCAAGATAGGCAAACGAACAGGCATCTGAGAAACAGTCCCCGCCTTTTCCGCTCAGTATCAGATAATCGTTTGCATATAACGCAGGCCATGCAGTCTGATTATAAAATATTCTTCTGGTATCGTAATAATGCTGATACATTACCCATCTGAAACAGGTTTCAAATTTCTCACTTTTTGACATACTCGGTTTTGTGATCTTGCTGACAACATCCTTTGCTCTCTGCAAAGTCTCATACTCATACGCTTTGGTGGAATTCATTTTCTTTCCATTTGGATAATAAATCGTCTTTCCTTTTTTCCAGGCTTCCAGAATTCCCTTTTCTGTACAATAATAAATTGTATTTCCAACTTTAACTGTTTTCGTTCTCAGAACACCCTTGTCACTGAAATAGTAATATTTTCCGCTGATTTTCTTAACGCCACTGTAACGTATTCCATTGGAACCAAAATAATATTTCTTGTTATTGTATTTGATCCATCCGGTTTTCATAAATCCTTTTGGACTGAAATAATAAACTTCACCATGGATTTTACGCATTCCTGTAAGATACTGTCCATCTTTAAAATATTTCTTATTTTTTGTTCCATACTCATACCAGCCATTTTTCACCTCCGGTATGGGTGTTGGTGCAGGTGTCTCGATTGGTGTTACATCCGGAGCCGGTGTTTCAATCGGGATCGGTGTTACAGTAACATCCGGTACTTCTGCTGCCATGGCCGGAACACTGCCCATCACACATACTGCGCATACTGCAAGCCATTTTGTCATCTTTTTCATTTTCTCTTATTCTCCTTATCTGACGGGTTCAGAAGCTCAGCAACTCCAGTTTTTTATTTCTGGTAAATTGTTTAATCTCATATTCACGTCTCATCGCTTCTTCTTTTGTTGAAAATCCTTCATAATATACAAGTGTAACCGGTCTTTTGGTCCTTGTATATTTCGCGCCGTTCTTTCCCTCGTTGTGTGCTTTCATACGTTTTTGCAGACAGTTTGTCCACCCTGTATAAAGAGTCCCATCTGCACATTTAACAATGTAAGTATAATTCATCATAATCACCCGACAGTCATATATTATAATCAAGCAACTGTCTTATTGTCTGGAATTGCATTATTTGAAATTTTTTATAATTTATGTAAAGGACAACTGCTATCTTTTGCGGTCGTCCCTGTTTCTATAATAAACAGTCGGTTTAAAACACGTATATCATCCGGACACATATTCTTTCCGACAGCCAGATCTCTCAGCACCAGAAATACCAATATGTCAAAAAAGCAGGCAGGGAAACCGACTGCGGATTTTCTTTCCCACCTGCTTTATTATACGTTTATTTTCTTATTTTGTGAATATCATTTTTCGAAGATTCCAGAGATTTCCCCTGAATTTTCCGCCTTTTACCTTTAGCTGCAGATCTTCACGATCCGGATAATATCTGGTTGAGAATACAATCTCTCCATCATTCAGATAAAGTTCCACTGCAGAAGTATCTGCAAGAATCCGGATATTGTTCAGTTCACTGACTTTCGCTTTCCGCTTATTTCTTCCTGCACCCGCAATTTCAGAAAATCCAATCTCCGCAATTTCATTTTCATATTTAAAGAGCATTTGTCCACCCATACTGATCTGAAAACTTCTGTCTGTCACTGCAATATCTTCAATTAACAGATCAAAACCTTCATTTACTTCTACACGAACCTCAACAATTGATTTTTCATCATCAAGAATTGTTTTCTCTTTTCGGAGTCTCTCCAGTTCTTTTGCCGGATACTGGAATATTTTTCCATCCTTTACCCTCAGTTCCCGCGGTACGGTAAGACAATGCTGCCAGCCTTCATCAATGGTTTTATGGGTATATTCCTCCTCTGCATCCGGCATTCCCATCCACCCTATCAGAAGTCGCCTTCCGCTGTTATCTGTAAAGGTCTGTGGAGCATAAAAGTCAAATCCCATATCCCACTCACGAAAGTCTCTTTCATCTACAGAGCCATCCTCTTTTACCGGAAAATAGCCTGACTGATAGATATTCTGAAAACGAAATTCTTCCCTCTTCAAGCCCTGTGGTGATACAGACAGAAATTTCTTCCCGTCCAGTTCGAAATAATCCGGGCATTCCCACATATAGCCAAAAGCTTCCGGTGTGGTTATTATATGTTTAAATTTCCATTCTTTCAGATTTTCTGATTCATAAACCAGAACTGCACCTTTATCTCCCTTAAGACGTCCGCCAAGAACCATAAAATACCTGTCGTTTTCTTTCCAGACTTTCGGGTCTCTGATATGACAGGTAAACTCTTCCGGATATTTTTCAAAAGAAATTATCTCTTCTTTATCTCCGAAATGAATTCCGTCCTCACTTTCTACATGAAGCGTACTGGTCTCACGTCCTTCATTAATATAATCATAATCACCGTCAATCTTTACATTCCCGGTGAAAAACAAATGAAGTTTTTCACTCTCTGCCAATGCAGATCCGGAATAGACACCATGACAGTCATAAGGAGAATCCGGATAAAGAGCTGTCCCTTCGTATTTCCAGTCTACCAGATCTTTGCTTGTATAATGTCCCCAGAATTTCAGTCCGCCTTCCACATCAAAGGGAGCGTATTGAAAAAACACATGATATCTGCCTTTATACCAGCATAGTCCATTCGGATCATTGAGCCATCCGACCGGCGGCATCAGATGATGTCCAAGCCGGAATCTTCCTTCTGTCAGATCTGCGTTCTTTTCAATTACTTTTATATTTCTTTCAAGAACTTTAGTTAGCGTACTCATTTCACAATCTCCAATACTTTATCTGATGGTGTTACCGAATCTTCCGACAGAATTTTCACATCTTTATAATCATCCGAATTCGTTACAATAAGAGGAGTCGTCACATCGTATCCTGCTGCCTTAACTTTCTCCATATCAAAGGAAACCAGAAGCTGGCCTTTCTTTACGTGATCTCCATTCTTTACATGAGATGTAAAATATTTTCCATTCAATTCCACTGTATTGATCCCGATATGGATCAGAAGCTCCATACCACTTTCCGTACTTAAACCAACTGCATGCTTTGTATCAAAAACAGTCTCAACCACAGCATCACATGGAGCAACAACTTCACCCTTCGATGGAATTACGGCAATTCCTTTTCCAAGTACTTCCGAAGCAAATGTAGCGTCATTTACCTGGGAAAGCAAAATCGCAGTTCCTTCTGATACACTATAAAGCACAGAATCATCTGCATTGCTTTTTTCTGTTGTTGATTTATCTCCCACAGCTTCAACACTTTCTGTCTTTTCAGAAACATTAGTGTCCTTATATCCAAACAACCAGGTAAGTACAAAGGCAGCACCAAATGCAATCACAAACATAAGAATATAAGAAACCGGATTATTCAGACAAAGAAGAATTCCAAAGATACCGGTTACGCCAGTTCCCGTAGCCCCCAGTCCTGTAACAGATGCAAACAGTGCACCAAATGCACCACCAATACATCCCATCACAAATGGTTTTCCAAAGCGAAGGTTAACACCAAAAATCGCAGGTTCAGTAATTCCCATACAGGCACTTAATGCAGACGGAACTGCCATTGATTTAATCTTCTGATCCTTTGTCTTAAGTGCTACTGCAAGAGTGGCTCCACCCTGTGCAATATTCGCTGCAGAAGCAAGAGGCAGCCAGTAAGTAACTCCAAATTTAGACAACTGTCCAAGATCAATGATCGTGTACATATGGTGAACACCGGCAACCACCGTCGGTGCATAAAACGCACCCATAATAAAACTTCCGATACCAAATGGCAATGCGATCAGCCACTGAATCCCATTCAGAAGTCCGTTCTCAACAGTAACAAAGATAGGTCCGATAATGGATAATGTCAGATATCCTGTTACAAAGACACTTACAAGCGGAGTAACAAACAGATCAAACATTGCCGGCACTACTTTGTGAAGTCTCTTCTCAATCTGAGCCAGTACCCATACTGCAATGATAACCGGAATTACATGCCCCTGATATCCGACCATATCAATAGAGTAAAGTCCAAACCATACTTTCTGAGTTGCTTTAACACCTTCTGTGGCAACTGTCCATGCATTCTGGAGATTCGGATGAATCATGATCATACCGATAACTGCACCCAGATACGGGTTTGCACCAAACACTTTAGCACCGCTGTATGCGATGAGGATTGGCAGGAACGTATATGCCGTATTACTGAAAAGCTGTGCAAATGTATAAATAGAACCGCTGGTATCAATATTCAAAAATCCATTGTTTACCATGAAGTTCAGTGCTTCCATAATTCCCATCAGGAAACCGCTTGCAACAATTGCAGGAATAATCGGCACAAAAATATCTCCAAGTGTCTTGATCAGTCTCTGCACCGGATTTGCCCTGGAAGCCGCAACTTTTTTCAGCTCTTCTTTACTGCTCTCAGAAACTCCTGCAATCCGGATGAACTCATCATATACTTTATTAACTACACCTGTTCCCAGAATGATCTGCATCTGTCCCTGCGCAAAGAAAACACCTTTTACACCTTCAATGTTCTCAACATATTCCTTATCAGCCTTTGAATTATCACTGATAACCAGGCGAAGACGTGTGGCACAATGAGCTGCGGAAATAATATTTTCTTTTTTACCGATATGGTCATATATCTCCTGTGCTGTTTTTCTGTAATCCATAATATCCTCCTTTTATGGAATCGTTCTCATATAAATGTACACTTTGAGATTCTCACATATTCAACAAATTTCACTTGTTAATCTTATAAAAATACCTTTTAACCTTAATATCATCTTATACCATTCCAAATTTACTCTGATATCTGATTATAACTCAGCAGATGTCTTGCACTCTCACGATATTTCTTATCTGATCACCAATATGTATTTCCTATGGATTGTATGTACTTTTATGGAATCGTTCTCATATATGCTATTATATCTGGGCGTTTTTTATTTGTAAATATGTAACATATCACAAATATTATATCCATTTTTTATATATTATTTCCAAAACACTCCCTTTAATATATATGTAAATCCAATTATTCAGAAAAAAAGAACTCTGATGATTGCCTCAGAGTTCCTCTTTCATGTTCAGTCATATATTTCGGTGAGACTCTCTGAGTACCACCTTACATCCCATTTTTATTTCTTTATGTACAGATGATGTTTCCTTAGATTCTATCAAATCTACCAGCACTTTTGCTGATTCCATTCCACTTGTCTTATAAAAAAAATGTACAGTAGTCAGCTTTGGTTCTATGATCTTTCCCAGAAAACTGTCTCCCATTCCGGCAATCTGAACCTGTTGAGGAATCTGATATCCGTTCTCCTTCAGCCAATTTGCCGCTCCAACTGCCATGGTATCTGTTGCACAGATCAATGTATCTACATCGGGATGCTCCGTAAAAAGTTCTTTCGCTTTCTCATATCCTGACTCTAATGTGAAATTTCCGCATTTTACACATCCACTTTCCAATGTGATCTGATTTTCTCCAAGAACCTTCTCCACACCTGATTTTCGCTGCCTGCCAACTGCCTCATCTTTATCCGTAACTGTAATATATCCAAACTTCTTTCCTGTCTTCACCATCTGTTCAGTAAGATTTACAGCAGCCTTATAATCGTCCTGAAAAATACATGGATAACCATCCAGCTGTTGTCCAAGTAAAACAATCGGAACTTTAAATCCCTTCATCATTTCCCTGTGCTGTTTTGTCAATATGGTGGCAATAAAAATAACACCATCGACCTGATTATCCCTGAACAGCGAAAGATATTTCAATTCTTCTTCAACACTGTTATTTGTATTTGCCAGTATCAGCTGATATCCTTTTTTGGTAAGTATGTCACTGATTCCGGCAACTTCCCGGCTGATCGTATTGGAATCTATCTTTGGCAGAATTACTCCGACCAGTTTTGTCTTCTTAGTACGCAGCCTCTGCGCCTGTGAAGAAGGCTGATACCCGGTTTCTTCAATAACTCTGCTGATATTTTTTTTCTTTTCCTCACTGACATAACCATTGTTCAGATACCTGGATACGGTAGCTCTGGAGACCCCTGCCAGTTTGGCAATCTCATTAATATTCATATAAAAAGCTCCTCTTTCATGCTGTCTGTATAATTTCCGAAAGTATTTTTATAACCAGCAGTATTTTATGATGCTAGAGCGTGTCTGAAAAATGCTTTCCGCAAGATGTATGTCACAATTTGTGGGAGATTTTGCCCCTAATCTGATATCCACGAATTGTTAACTGCTGAATCACTACATATTTTGTATTATACTACACATATCATTTCTGTTGCAAATATCAAAGTACTGTTTATACGTTACTGTCTTGGCCCTATACCAAATTAAGGGCTGCCGATCTACGGCAGCCCTGTTTTTTTCTTCTATTTCATTATGGAAGATATTCAATCGGATCTATTGGTTCTCCATCCTTTTTCATTGCAAAATAAAGATTGGTTCCTTCTGTGCTGTAATATTTTGTAGGCTGTGCAATATATCCTATCGTCGTTCCCTTTTTAATTGTATCTCCTTCTGACACTGTCAGATCTGTAAGCTGTCCATAAACAGCCTGATATCCATTTCCAAGTTCCATTGTCAGTGTAGTACCCGTCTGCGCATTCTGCTCTATAGAATAAACCTTGCCATTAACAGCAGCTACCACAGGTGCTCCCTCTACTGCACCGACAGCAATAGCCGGACTCAATTTATACTGATCAAGCGTCGGAAAATAAGTAGTCTGATCCATACTGTAATCAAGGAGAACATGTCCGTTTACCGGCCACTCCATTAATGTATCTTCCGAAAAATTTACTGTCGCAAGATTCAGGGCCGATGCCGAAACATCTGTTGCTTCATCTGCCTGATCTTCTGATATCGTCTGGGATTTCATATTTGCATTTACTGATGATTCTTCTGCTTGCTGAGAATTTACAGCATTGTCAGTCTTATCCACATCTGCAGTATTATCTGATTCATTATTATCCACAGTATTCTGAGCTGTTTCCCCATACATTCCTTGTTTTTGGAATGTAACCTTTGTATCATCCAAATCTTCCCCGTCATCGGATATCCACTGATTTTCTGACTCCACATGATTCGTTCCTGCATCTTCACTCAATTGTTCTTCCGTATCCTGTGTACTTTCACCGACATTTTCTGTTTTTTCTTCAGGAGTTTTCTCTTTGACCGGGGAGGTACCTAACTGATAAACTGTAATTCCCAATGCTGCTACAGCGGCCAGTCCAACGGAATTGGCAATGATTCTTGTCACTTTGTTATTCATCATATTCCTTTCACCTCTGTTTTCATCTTCATATCTATAGGGTGTCCAGAATATTCGTATCTATTCAGCAATTTACAGATTTTATGTTCAGCACATCCATCTCAGGAAAATAATATTGTAAGATCTCTTTTGCATTCGCAGACTCCTTTGCCATCTCATTCCCTCCATATTGTGAGAATCCTAATCCATGACCTTTTCCTCTACATAAAAATCGTATTTCCTTTCCAAACTTCTGAATTGTAAAATTTGAGGACGTGAGTCCCATTCCTTTTCTGAATGCCTCGCCTTCCAACACTTTCCCGTCAGCCAGAATTTCTGTAACATAACCGGCACTGTCCCTGGATTTTATTTCAATTCTTTCCGTAAGGACATTTTTATTTATGTATACACTATTCAAATAATCTTTTGCATTTTTATCCACAAGACTGTGTACGGATCTGAGATACGAATCATCTTCGTTGTGGAAAACTTCCATTCCATCTCTTGTCTGTCCTGCACTTAATTCATGATAGGGAACTAACTTTAATTCTTTATTCCATACAATGACTTTTCCTTCTGTTTCTGTTACTGCTTTTTCGTACTTATCCTGTAAAATTACACAAGCCAGGGATTTCCCCTCCATCTCTTCCTTTATCTGACATAAAGTTATTGCCAGATTTTTCTCCTCTTTCATTGTCCGGTAAAAATTTGATCTTGCTATGATTGTTTGTGCTTTTATAGTCTCAAGTTCATATTTGTCTTCAATCTGCGATGAAACGATCACCGGCAGAAGCATTTCCACATTAAATTTTTTATTGATCAATGTAGTGTTGGCACCATTAAAAATAATTGTAACTATATAGGGAACAAAAAACAGAGCAAAGATTCCCGTTGTTCCAGGGAAAAAAGACTTTCTCATATCAGACCATCATTATAAACTTCTTCTTTTTAGTATATACATATATATTTATCTGTATGTATATTATTTATAACACTTCTGTTATATAGCAATTCTCGTAAATAATGCATATTGATCCTGCTCATCAGAACATAAAATCCTGCTGAACTGTCTCAAATTCATTAATTGAGAGGACTGCGATAGTTTCTGCATACGGGGCTTCATTACCCCGTATTAAAATATACAGCTCTATTTATTCTATTCTGGATTCGTGGTTCATTCCAGTAAATGATTTTATTTTTTCTGTTGTTCTTTTTATCATCCGGACGCAAAACAGTTCTGTCTTTTTTAGAATCTGTATCTTTTATGCAGATTCTTTTCTTGTCTTCAATGACTCCCATTACAAAGCAAATAAGAGCAGTCATGATTAACTGAAAATATTTTTTCAGATTCTTTAAAGGACTCTTCATAAAAACTCCTCCTGTTCTGCATTACATCTACTGACTTCAAACAGCCTGTCCACCGTTAAGACTGCGCACTTCCTACGGTTAATGGTATCAGGTACTAATAATATATGAAAAAGCATAAAACTTTAGAACTTTTTTATTTCTCTATAGTAATTCCATAAAATGATGTTAGGGTTAAAAAAACACAAAAAAACTTCTGTGATATTCTCACAGAAGTTTTAAAGTGAAGCATCGGGGATTCGAACCCCGGACAACTTGATTAAAAGTCAAGTGCTCT
>OGEG01002044.1_pt1 | contig 11392 bp, 9 predicted proteins | sample 1570621 | NCBI WGS metagenome assembly OGEG01 (sample SAMEA2582130, study PRJEB24529) | metagenome | biome: Human gut stool | place: China | collected 2011 | reverse complement strand
CCCGAAAACCTCGGAGTGCCTCCGGAGGAAATAAGAAAACGTGTTGACAATGCTTTAAAAGCTGTAGGTATGTATGAATACCGTGGCCATGAGCCGCATAAGCTTTCAGGCGGGCAAAAACAACGAGTTGCCATAGCCGGAATAATAGCAATGCTGCCGGAGTGTATTGTTTTAGACGAGCCTACCGCAATGCTTGATCCGCGCGGCAGAAAAGAAGTAATGGATACTTGCATAAAGCTTAACAGAGAGATGGGTATGACCGTTGTGTTTATAACTCATTTTATGGAAGAAGCAGTTTTAGCAAACCGTGTTATTGTAATGGATGATGCAAAAATAATTTTGGACGGAACACCGAAACAGGTTTTTCATAATTCGGAGCTTCTCAAAAAAGTCGGTCTTGACGTTCCGGAGACGGCGAAGCTTGCAAATGACTTGCGTGAGAGCGGAGCTCCTCTTCCTGAAGACATACTTTCGGCTGATGAATTTTCTGGTGAAATATTAAAACTACTTAGGAGAAAATAATGCCCATTTTAGAAACAAAAAACCTTTCATATGTTTATTCGGACGGAACGCCTTTTCGCGTAGCTGCAATAAATAATGTAAATATATCTATTGAAAAAGGCGAATTTGTCGGCATAATAGGGCACACAGGTTCGGGAAAAAGTACATTGGTTCAGCATTTGAACGGGCTTTTAACGCCATCCTCTGGTGAGGTTTTGCTTGACGGGAAAAATATAAACGAATCAAAAATAACACGTAGACAGGCAAGATTTAAAGTAGGTCTGTGTTTCCAATATCCTGAATATCAATTATTCGAGAGTACCGTATATAAAGATATCTCTTTTGGACCCAAAAATATGGGATTGTCTGAAGATGAAATTGATAATCGTGTGAAAAAAGCCGCTGATTTTGTTGGATTAAAGCCGGATATGTTAAATAAGTCTCCTTTTGATTTGTCCGGCGGAGAAAAAAGACGTGTAGCCATAGCCGGTGTCATGGCTATGGAACCCGAAATTTTGATTCTTGATGAGCCGTCGGCGGGACTCGATCCGCGCGGCCGCGATATGATAGCTGAAATGATTTCAAGCTATCGTAAGACTACCGGAAGCACGGTTATAATTGTTTCTCACAGTATGGAAGATGTTGCGAAAAGTGCTGATAAGGTGCTCGTTATGAATAAATCCGAGGTTGAGATGTTCGGCACTGTAAACGAGGTATTTTCCAAGGTTGAGCGCCTTGCGGATATAGGACTTAACGTTCCGCAGTTAACACAAATATTTTTAAACTTAAAACATAACGGTATGGCTGTCCGTACAGATATATATACTATTAAAAACGCCGAGGCCGAGCTGTTGCGCCTTTTGCGAGAGGAGGGCGTTTTATCGTGATTAAGGATATAACAATAGGACAGTTTTTTCCGGGTAATTCAGTTATCCACAAGCTTGATCCGAGAATAAAACTTGTTTTAACTTTCGTATATATTGTTATTGTTTTTCTGTGCAAAAACTTTGTTTCACTTGCTTCCATTGTAGTAGCGTTAACAGTGGTAATACTTTTATCTAAGATTTCACATAAGTTGATTTGGAAAAGTGTAAAACCGATATTTATTATTATTGCTATTACGTCGCTTTTACAGATTTTCTACAATAAAGATGGAACTGTGCTTTTTACAATCGGTAAATTTTCGTTATATACCGGCGGACTTTATATGGCTATTTTTACTACGGTACGAATTATATGCCTTGTTATAGCAAGCTCTATGCTTACTTACACTACGTCTCCCACTATGCTTACCGACGCTATGGAACGTCTGTTTTCGCCGCTAAAGGTTATTAAAATAAACGTTCACTCAATAGCTATGATGATGACGATAGCCTTAAGGTTTATACCAACTCTCATTGACGAAGTTGATAAGATAATGTCAGCTCAAAAGGCGAGAGGTGCCGATATAGAGAGCGGCGGAATTATCAAGCGCGGAAAAGCACTTGTTCCCATATTCATACCCTTATTTATAAATTCGTTCAGAAGGGCATATGAACTTGCGTTTGCAATGGAGTGCCGTTGCTACAGAGGCGGAGAGGGCAGAACAAGACTTAAGGTTATGCGTCTTGAGGGCAGAGATTATGTGGCGGTTGCCGTTATTATTTTGCTTACCGCCGGAATTATAGTTGCAAATAAATTTCTCCCTGCCGTTATCTGATTTAGTTTAGCTTCCGAAAGGAATGTTTTTCTCAATGAGAAATATTTTAATTACATTGATGTTTGACGGAGCCGACTTTCACGGTTGGCAGGTACAAGATAATGCCGTTACTATTCAGCAGACATTACAGAACACAATTGAAAAAATACTCGGTAAAAGAGAGAACATCATAGGCTGCAGCAGAACTGACAGCGGTGTTCACGCAAATATGTTTTGTTGTAATATGAGAACCGATTCGGATATCTCTCCGGAAAAACTGAAAAAGGCGCTGAATGCATTACTTCCATCGAGTATATCCGTTAAGAACTGCGGTGAAGTACCGTACTCTTTCCATGCTAGGTATGACTGTACATCAAAAGAATATAAATATTTGCTTTTAAACAGTGATTACAGAAATCCGTTTTTGTTTAAGCGTGCGCTGTATTATCCGTATTATATTGATACGGATATGCTGAATAGTGAAGCTCAGGATTTTATCGGTACGCATGACTTTTCAGCTTTTTGCGCCGCAGGAAGCAGCGTTGAAGGTAAAATACGCACTGTTAAAAATGCTTCTGTAATCAGAAATAATGAAATCATTGAGGTTACTTTTGAGGCTGATGGCTTTCTCTATAATATGGTGAGAATAATGGTAGGAACTCTTCTTGATATAAATCGCGGGAAAATAGTACCAGGCAGTATTCCGCAAATAATAGAAAGTAAAGACAGAAACCAAGCCGGAGCCACGGCGGCACCGGAAGGGCTTTATCTTAATCGTGTAAATTACGACTGAACACGAGGTGTATTATGAAAGACGGCGAAAGAAAAGCGTCTGCAAGAAAAAAGAGCAAGGGACAGGAGCATATAGTCAAACTGATAAAATCTGTTTCGACTGTGTTGGTAATACTGATTTTGCTGTTTATTATGGCTGATAAATTCGGTAATATCACTTTTTCTTCGGTTGGCGACTATATATCGTCCGCAGTTTCGGGGACAAAACGCGGAGACGGTTACCCGTATTTATTTGACAGCTTGCAGGTGAAGGACGTTAAAGCGATAGGCTCAGACCTTATACTCATCAATGATTCTTCGACTGTGGTACTTGATTCTACAGCTCGTAAGGTAAGTGAAATACAGCATACATATTCGTCCCCTTTGTGTTATGGGAACTCGGGTAGAGTTTTGCTTGCCGATATCGGAGGCAATACGTTTAAAATTATGTCCAAGACCAAAACTCTTTACGAGGGGACAACAGATAAGAAAATAATATCGGCTGCAATAGGTAAAAACGGTACTGCGGCAATTGCTACGCGCGGAACAAATTCACAGTCGGATTTAACCGTTTATAATAAAAATCAAAGAGTGATATTCAGTTGGAAGTGTGCAAAAGAAAATATTGTAGCAATTGACATATCGGATAACGGTAAGCTTGCTGCAGTATCCGTTGTCGGTGCTGAGAACGGAGAGCTTTATTCGAGAGTACTTATTTTTGATTTTTCATACGAAGAGGCAGTAAGCGAATTTGATTTTGGTTCTGATATAATCTCAGGAGTGAACTTCTTAAAAGGAGATACACTTCTTATAACCGGCGAGAATGTTTTTTCTATTGTAAAAAACAAGACAGACAAGCAAGATGAGGACCTTTCTTTAAATTCTCTTTCGCGTATTTCCGTTTCGGATAACAATGTGGTTGCGGCTGTGCTTTCAAAATATGGCAGTTCTTCAGCCAAAATTTTAAATGTGTATAACAGAAATGGGGAAAAGCTGTTTACTGTTGATATAACGAGTGCCGTTAAATCGGTTTCGTGTGATAGTCAACGAGTGAGTGTGTTGACCGATTCGGAATTGATTTGTTTTGATATGAAGGGAAACGAAGTCAGCAGACATTCGGTTGAAAGTGATGGTATACGCTGTTTTTCTGATGGTACTTATACGTATGTATATTCTACGTCTAAGATTTCCGCATATAGTACAAACAGCAATTCCGAGGACGACACGGCAACAGTCAATGATGATAGTTAACATTTTGTTAATTTGTCTTTTGGGCTGTTGTATGGTAGTATAATATTTGTTACGGTGGTGATAATTTGGGCATTTATATAGATATGGCACTTTTAGCAATTATGTTGATTTTTCTTGTTGTTTCGGCAAAAAGAGGCTTCTTGATTACTCTTTTGGAGGTGCTTGTTTTTGCGATTGCCGTTATTTCAGCTGCAAATTTGTGCAAGCCCGCGGCGAATAGTATTTATGACACTTTTATAGGCCCTAATATCACCGAAAAAGTATCTGCATCTCTTTCGGAAAACTCTGATATTATGTCATCTGCCGGCAAAGCATCTGCTGTGGTAGATAATTTACCGAAGATTATAAAGGATTATATCTTACGAACAGATCCTGATGAAAACAACATTACGAGCGAAATATTGAACGGGGATTTTTCCGGCACCGACGCTGCTGAAAAATTGAGCAGTGATATTGCAAAACCGATAGCGGTAACGGTACTTTCGCCTGTTATTTTTCTGCTTTTGAGCATTGTTTTGTCTTTGCTTTTAAGTGTAGTGGCAAAATGGCTCAATAAAATATGCAAGTTGCCCCTTATAGGGACTGCAAATACTGTTTTAGGAGGTGTTTTCGGAATACTTAAAGGGCTTATCGCGGTATATTTTATCGGTATTATTCTGTTGCTTTTATCCGCGAACAGCAAGCAAAATACTTCTTTTTATGAAGCTGTAAATAATTCTGCTATTATTACAATTATACAGAACCACAGTATTGTACCCATCGGGTGAGATACTACATAATTAAGTATTAAAATAACAATTTAAGGGGTAAACTTATGAAAGAAAATTTAAAAAGACTGTTTACAGGCTGTCTTACCGTTCCAAATCTTTTGTCACTTATCAGAATAATATTAATTCCCGTATTCGGGGTGTTATTTTATCATGACCATGTATTGGCAGCGGTAATAGTTTTGGCAGTGTCAGGACTTACAGATTTGTTCGACGGTAAGATTGCCCGTCGCTTTAATCAGGTCAGTGAGCTTGGAAAAATACTTGATCCCATAGCAGATAAGCTGACACAGATGACTATAGCTGTTGTGCTTTTCCTCGAGTTTAATAAATCAACCAATCCTACTATGAAATGGTTCAAATGGGTATTTCTTTTCTTTATTGCAAAAGAATTGCTTATGGTGCTTGTCGGTGCAATTATGATAGGCATCGGTCTTCGCCCGAGTGCAGCGGTAATGTGGGGAAAGGTTGCGACAACGGCATTTTATGGTGTTATGATTCTTGTTATTGCATTCGGACCGGAAGTCGGAGCTCTCAGAGCGTATTTTATGCTTCCTGATCCTGTTATGATAGCTCTTGTAATAATTGCCGCTCTTTTGACATTTGCCGCTCTTCTCAGTTATGTACCTAATACCATGCAGCAATTTAAAGAGAAAAAATTAAAAAAGCCAACTAAGAAAGAGGATTAACAATCAGATGAACAAAAATATGCTGTGCAGCAGATGCCATAAAAATCCTGCTGTATTTTTCATCTCAAAAATAGACGGCGACAAAACCACCAATGAGGGCCTTTGTATAAAATGTGCTATGGAGCTGAACATCGGTCCCGTAAAGCAAATAATGGATCAAATGGGTATCTCGGAAGATGAGATGAACGACGTTGCCGAGCAGATGAATCAGATGATGGAAAATCCGGACGGTATTGAAGGGTTTCAACCCGGCGGTGCTTTGCCGTTATCGTTTTTACAAGGAATGTTTCCGGAGAAAAGCGATGATACCGAAGACGGTTCCGACGGCTCGGAGCCGGAAGATACATCAAACGATGGGGATAATACAAAAGGCAAAAAGAGGAAAGGTACAAAAAACAAGAAAAGAAAGTATTTAAATCTTTATTGTACCGATCTTACGGAACGCGCAAGAGAGGGTAAGCTTGATAGAATTATCGGCAGAGATAAGGAAATTTACAGAACGATTCAAATACTGTGTCGCAGAACAAAGAACAACCCTTGTCTTATAGGTGAACCCGGTGTCGGCAAGACTGCCATTGCCGAAGGGCTCGCTCTTAAAATTGCAGCAGGCGATGTTCCTGCAAAAATAGCAGACAAGGAAATTCATTTGTTAGACCTTACCGCGTTAGTTGCCGGAACACAATTCCGCGGTCAGTTTGAGAGCCGTATTAAAGGACTTATAGAAGAGGTTAAAAACGAGGGTAATATTATCCTCTTTATCGATGAGGTTCACAATCTTGTCGGAACAGGCGACAGCGAAGGAACAATGAATGCTGCCAATATTTTAAAGCCTGCTCTTTCACGTGGCGAAATACAGGTCATCGGTGCAACGACCTTTAATGAGTACCGTAACAATATCGAAAAAGATGCAGCGCTGGAACGCCGTTTTCAGCCTGTTAAGGTAGAAGAACCGTCAATCAACGATACGTATGATATGCTCCTTGGAATTAAGAAGTATTACGAGGATTATCATAAGGTAAAAATCTCTGATGATCTGGTTTATCGAGCCGTCACTTTGTCCGAAAGATATATTACCGACAGATTTTTGCCGGATAAAGCCATAGATTTGCTTGACGAAGCTTGCACTTGTGCGAACCTTAGAAACAAGGCTATAAGTGATTATGAGTTATTCCTTAAAAAGCGTGATGAATTAAAGAGCGAAGAGGAAGAGCTTACGTCTAAGGCAGAAACAACCACAGAGGATGCCGAACGCGATAAGGTGTATAAGGACTTGGCAACGGTTAAAACCGAATTACTGTCGTATGACGGAAAAGAAGACGAATTAAAAGAAAAAGCCTCTCACAACGATGTAAAAGAGGAAGACTTGGCAAAGGTTATAAATCTTTGGACAGGTATTCCCGTTACCAAAGTTATGGAGGGCGACATAAAGCGCCTTGCCGGGCTTGAGGATAGACTTAAAGCACATCTCATCGGTCAGGATGAGGCGGTAGACCTTGTGGTTGCGGCTATTAAGCGCAACAGGGTGCAATTATCCGTCCAGAGAAGACCCGCTTCGTTTATTTTTGTCGGTCCTACCGGTGTCGGAAAGACCGAACTTGTTAAGTTGCTCTCGAAAGAACTTTTTGACACGCCTGAAACTCTTATCAGGCTTGATATGTCAGAGTTTATGGAAAAGCATTCCGTATCAAGACTTATCGGATCTCCTCCGGGATATGTGGGATACGACGAGGCAGGTCAGTTAACCGAAAAGGTCAGAAGAAAGCCGTATTCCATTATTCTGTTTGATGAGATTGAAAAAGCTCATCCTGATGTTATGAATATACTTTTGCAAATCCTTGACGAAGGAAAGACAAATGACGCTCACGGAAGAACCGTCAGCTTTGCAAATACCGTTATTATTATGACCTCCAATGCCGGCAGCGAAAGAAGAGAAAGTGCACTCGGCTTTGCTAAAGCCCCGTCAGATATAAAAAAAGAAAATGCCATTAAGGGGCTTAGGGAATTTTTAAGACCCGAATTTATAGGCAGAGTTGACGAAATAGTTGTATTTAATGAGTTGACTGAGGATAACTATAAAGATATTGCGAAGCTGATGCTTTCGGAGCTTTCCGACTCTCTAAAGGAAAAAAGCATATCGTTCGGGTACAGCGACGATGTTCCGGCTCTTTTGGTTTCAAAAATGGATGGTACCGTAAGAGGTGCAAGAGATCTCAGAAATGTTATTCGACGTAATGTTGAGGATAAAATATCTAATTATTTAGTTGACAATTATGATAAACCGTTGAAGGCTATTAACTTGTCTGCAGACGGCGATGAGGTTATCCTCGAAACAAAATAATAAAAAATAAGTGGCAGGTGGCAACCTGCCGCTTATTTAAACGGATGTGGTAAAATGAAACTTATGATAGCCTCCGACATACACGGCTCGGCGATGTATTGCAAAAATTTAATGGAAGCGTTTGACCGCGAAAAGGCTGACCGACTTCTTTTGCTCGGCGATATTTTATATCACGGACCGAGAAACGATTTGCCGGAAGAGTATGCACCGAAAAAGGTGATTTCTATGCTTAACGATGTGAGAGACAGGCTTTTTTGTGTGCGCGGCAACTGCGATACCGAAGTAGACCAAATGGTTCTTAACTTCCCGATACTTGCCGATTACTGTATAATACCGGTAGGCGATAGGCTTATTTATGCAACTCACGGTCATAATTTTAATTTGAATAACCTTCCGCCGCTTTGCAGAGGAGATATTTTGCTCCACGGACACACTCATATTCCCGCATGGGAAAATTTCGGAGAAGATAATATTTATTTAAATCCCGGTTCGGTTTCAATTCCGAAAGAAAACAGTGCTCACGGATATATGCTTCTTGAAAATGAAGAGTTTATTTGGAAAACACTTGACGGAGAAGAATACCACAGTTTAAAAATATAAATAATTTAGAAGATTACTTAAAATCCGCAGAGCCTTGGCTCTGCGGATTCCTTTTTATACTATTGTGCCTTTATCAATATTAAACTTAAAGGTGTGTTCAATACCGTCCTGTGTGTATACGAATTTCATTATTCGTTTGTTCTCATTTAAAAACTCGGCGCTTTTAACATCGATTTTGCTCTTTTTAAATGTGTCGAGAAGCACTGACATTTGCTCATCGCTATATTTTCCGACATTATCAGATGTAAATAAAACGCTGCCGAAAACCTTGTTTACAGTTGCTATTATCTTGCGCTGCTCAAACGTGCAATGGATGTTTTCGTCTCTCAAGAGGAAAACGTCCGGGTCGTTGAGAAATGCTCTGCCGTCAAGCTGCCGGCGGAATATGGAATTGCCGAGGGTGTGGTACGTTGAGATGAATTCTCTGTTAGAAAAGAACGGAACTTTCCATCTAAGCCCCATATCCGCACCGATACGGCAATAATCTACTTTGCCGAATGCCGGCATCAACGGAACGCCGCAACCGAGTATCATTTTTTCGCCGACACATTCGCGCAGAAAATCCATAGCCTCACACATAAGCTGGCCGCGGCTTTTGCCGTGATTCGGTATTATTGCGGCAGCATATAAAAAGTCAAGCTTAACTAAGTCAAATCCCCAATCATTCAGAATGACATCGAAAAAGTGTTTGATATAGTTTTTAACCTCCGGAACTTCAATGTCAAGGGCGTAAAAGCCTCCCCAGTTAATTCCGCAAGTTACCGGATGACCGTTTTTCTTGCGAATGAGCCAATCGTGGTGCTGCGTAGCGGTTTTAGAAGTGAACTCTGCGCCGAAAGGAGCCAGCCAAAGGCCTGCAAGCATTCCTTTTGAATGAATCTTGTCAGCAACAGATTTCATACCGTTAGGGAATTTCTTATTGTCTATAGAGAGCCAATCACCGGTTGCCGATTGATATCCGTCGTCTATCTGAAATATATCGATATTGGATTTCACCTTTGATAACGCCTCGAGGTCGTCAGATACTATTTTTTCATTAATTTTGCTGTAATAGTTATACCATGTGGTATATCCGTTTTTGGGGGCCACAGAAGGCTTGGGTATATTAAGCTCGTCAAACCAATTATCGAAAACGGAATCCTCGTCGCCCACATATTCTGCGAAATTTAAAACTTCATATTCACCGTCAACAATTACTCCTTCAAGGTCTTTTTGTACGGTTATCATATTGCTGTTGAAATCGGCGGTAAATATTGTATATCCGGTTCTCTCAGTCAATGAGGCGAAAAGATCGTATTCTTCATCGTTCCTTACATACATATAAGAAAAGCCCTGAAAGACGCCGCGACGACTTACATTGTCATCGAATGTATAAGCTCCCGCCGCTCCGAGGAGGGTGCGCCTGTAAGCAAAGCTTATAGGTCCGAATGTGTGTGACTGTCTCTCATCTTTAAACATTTCACGACATTCAGTCCAAGACTGATACCCATTGGCAAAAACTCTGCTGTCAGCTTTGAAGTTGTATGGAATGCTTGCTGTCAGATTTAAAATTTCCAATGGGACAAAAGCTGCCATTTTAAGTGAAATATGGCTTTTGGTTGCTTTATAAGTAATTTTGAAATGTTCGGTTTCAAAAAGATTGGTGGAAAAAACAGCTTTTCCTACCTTGTATTCCAAATTGAGTTTAAATTTTTCCATGGGGTCCTCCTTTGTGTTCCGTGAGAATTTTAATAGTCTCGCTCGGTTTATGCTAAACTTTTTTTATTATAACATAACAAAAAATAATATTCATTATTTTTTTTATTTGTTTGACGAGGAAAAGTCCTTGTGTTAAAATCAATAAAAAGCTATCGGAGATGAGCAACATTGGATATTCACGAAAAATACGAGTATTGGCTGACGTTTGATGACAATACCAAAAATGAACTGGAATCAATAACAGATAAAAAAGAGATTGAGGATAGATTCTATAAGGATTTGGAATTTGGTACCGGTGGCTTGAGAGGTATTATGGGAGCAGGTGCCAACAGAATGAACAAGTATACTGTCGGCAAAGCTACAAAAGGTCTTTGTGAGTATTTAAAAAATGAGTTTGCAGGAGAAAAAAGCGTTGTTATTGCTTATGATTCACGCAATAATTCGAAGGCTTTTGCGGAATGTGCCGCAGAGGTTCTGTGCTATAACGGGATTAAGACCTTTCTTTTTGAGGAGATTATGCCCACTCCCGTACTTTCTTTTTCAGTAAAATACTTAAATTGTAATGCCGGAATAGTTATTACCGCAAGTCATAATCCGAAAGAATACAACGGTTATAAAGTGTATGATAAATACGGTTGTCAGCTTGTTCCGCAATATGCCGATAAGGTTATATCGTATATCAACAATGTTAAAGATATAAAGTCCGTAAAGCATATGAATTTAAATATGGCACTGTCAAACGGTTATTTGACCTATATAGGAGATGAAGTGCTTAACAGCTATATTTCGGAAGTTGAAAAAATGGCTGTTTACAAAGAAGCGTCCGACTTAAAGATAGTTTATACCCCTTTGCACGGAACAGGCAATATTCCCGTCAGGAAAGTATTGTCCGATATGTCGTTTGACGTCTCTGTTGTCAAGGAGCAGGCTGTTGCCGACGGTAATTTCACAACAGTCAGATCACCGAATCCGGAAGAGAAGGATGCGCTTAATATGGCACTTGAACAGGCCAAAAGAGCAAATGCCGATTTGGTTATAGGAACCGATCCGGATTGTGATCGAGTTGGTGTAGGTGTTTTACATAACGGGGAATATACTT
>OGEG01002035.1_pt1 | contig 11445 bp, 8 predicted proteins | sample 1570621 | NCBI WGS metagenome assembly OGEG01 (sample SAMEA2582130, study PRJEB24529) | metagenome | biome: Human gut stool | place: China | collected 2011 | reverse complement strand
TTATATAAGGTGTCAGGTCAAACTCAGAAGGCGTAAAACTATCTTCTGCATAGCCTACAAACTGACTATTCAGCCACAGATACATCGCTTCTTCTACACCTTCAAAACAAATATGGATTCTTTTTCCACACATGCTCTTATCCAGGTCAAAGTATTTGATATAAGAACCTACCGGATTGTACTCTGCTTCTGAAAACATTCCTTTTTCTGCTCCGGTCACCTCCATGCTGTAAGCTCCTCTATGGTACTCTTTTCCTTCCCACGGATACATGGTGTTGATATAACGGATTTTATCATATCCAGCCAGTTCAATATGTCCCGGAACCATAATTTTATCGAATCCTGATGCATCAAATGTTTCCTCATAAAAATTAACCGGTCTGCTTTTTACATTTTTACTATAAGAAAACTCCCACTGTCCGTTTAATGACTGAAATAATGGGTTTTTCTCTTTTTTCATGTCCGAATAATCCAAATAATAACAATGATCACTGTGTGCTTCCAACTGATTCACACGAAATACTTCCGGATTATCCAACCATTTCATATCAGCATTCATATTTTTCCTTCCTTTCCAAACAAATCCCCAAAAAAGATTTTTGGGATTTGTTCGTTAAAAATTTCTTGTTCTATTTTAGTATACACCTACAAATGAGATTACAGGAGCAACTCTTGAATCTTCAATACGAATTTCAATTGCATCTGTTTCTACGCCCTGCAAATCGATGATCTTCTTATAACCAATTGTTGTAGCATCCACCATTTTTTCTTTTCTTCCATCTTCTGCCGCATACCATACAGAAAACTTCTCCACTCGCTGACTGAAAGGAATTGCCTCTTTTAATACCAGATAAGATAATTTCTTTTTCTCTGTCCACTGCAGATGAATTGTCAATTCTCTGTCCCCGGCTTTATTTCTGAACACATTCTCATAATCATCTACTCTTAAGAGATCTGCATTTTTACCTTCCGCATCCTTTTCCGGAACTGTTGCAATTTCAGCGATATCTGCCAAATTATCTTTAAACGTGCTTCTTATAAAATCTCCAAGCATTTTTACATTATTAACATCTGTCTGATGAAGTTTTCCATTTTTCATTGGAGGAAGATTCAACAGAAGTGTTGTATTTCCACCAACTGAAGATAAATAAATCTCTTTCAGGTTTTCGAAAGAACGAACTTGATCATCTTCTTCCTCATGATAGAACCAGCCTGGACGGATAGAAACATCTGTTTCTGCCGGATAATATGCTAATTTTTCTTCATTACGCAAGCATTCACGGCTTCCAAGATCTTCCTGTGTTTCATCTAACGGACGATTTCTGAACTCTTCATTATCTTCCTGCTGGCTGAGCTGTGCTGTAATCGCCGGATCTGTCATATCTGCGGCAACGACACTCCACTCACTTGGACGAACTTGTCCGGCTTCGTTTCCACACCAGCGGATATCCGGACCTGAAATTGAGATCACAGCGTTTGGCTGGAGTTTACGCATCACTTCATAATATCTCTGCCAGTCATAAACCTGTTTCTTTCCATTGCTGCCTTCGCCACATGCTCCGTCAAGCCAGATTACAAATATGTCACCGTAGTTTGTTAAAAGCTCTGTAAGCTGATTCACATAGTAGTCATCGTATTCTTTGCCTTTTCCATAAGATTCATTGTTTCTGTCCCATGGTGAGAGATAGACTCCAAACTTCAGACCATATTCCTTACATGCCTCTGCTGTTTCACGAACGATATCACCTTTTCCGTTCTTATAAGGTGAATTTTTAATACTATGTTCTGTATATTTGCTTGGCCATAAGCAAAAGCCATCATGATGTTTACAAGTCAGTATTAATCCCTTCATTCCACCTTCAGCAGCTGTCTTTGCCCACTGGCGAGCATCTAACTCTTCAGGATTGAAGATAGATTCCGGTTCATCGCCTAATCCCCACTCACTTCCTGTAAAAGTATTTACTGTAAAATGGATGAAACAGAAATACTCCATATTCTGATAAGCGATCTGTCTTTTGCTTGGTATAACTGAAATTAAACGTTCATCCTCTTTCATACCCTTGTATTCCATTTTAACACTCCTCCAACTGTTTTCTAAGCTTTTCATTAGCATCTTCTACATTCATTCTTGACATGATAAATGTAATAACCAATGACAATACCATCGGAATCCACAAATACATAACATGCAACATGTTCAGGCAGGATTCTGGCTGGATTGTTGCTTCTTTCACAAATCCACTTGCATCAAGTAACCATCCGCAAAGAGCAACTCCGATTCCTCCACCGATCTTTGTTCCGAAAGAAGTACAGGAATACATTGTTCCATCAATGTGTTTATGTTTTGTAAGGTATGTATATTCTGAACAGCTTGCAACTACAGCTCCCATATCCCCCTGCCATGGTGCCATTCCAAGTGCTGCAACCGCTGTGAACGCAAGCATAAGCGGAACACTTCCCATATAGCCGGCAAAAATCACTCCGACACGTCCTGCTGTTCCAAGAATATAACCTGCAAGGTTCATTCTATATAAACCTTTCATCTTCTCTACCAGCATAGGTGTGATACACATTGCAATGATGACAGGAATATTGATTGCCCATGAGAATACAGAATATAAATCTTCATTTTTCAGTATGTAAATCATGTAATAAATTCCCATATTTAACATAGCTGAATAAATCTGCTGACAAATATAAGTAGCACAGATCATAAGATAATACTTATTGGAAAATAAAAGCTTTGCAGCCTCTACCAGACCATACTTTTCTTCTGTGTGATCTTTACCTGCTTTCAGTTCTTCTTCCGGAAGCTCCTTGATTGAAAATACGGAAATCGTATTTACGATCAGACCAATAACTGCATATACTACCGCAACTGTTCTCCATGCAGCTGCTCCACCGCCTGCTGCTCTTACAAACTGGACTGTAACAGACTGAATCAGTAAGCTTGTCGAAAATGCAAAGATAAAACGCCATGACCCCATCTCAACACGTTCTCTGCTGTTTTTTGTACAGAAAGTAACCAATGATGCATACGCAATATTGTTCGCAGTAAAGAATACTGCATTTAACAGTGTATATGCAACAAAGAACCATGCATACTGTGCCGTTGTTCCAAGAGTGTCCGGTATTGCAAAGTTTGCTACAAGTGTTACCGCACAACCAATATACGCATAAAGCATCCAAGGTCTTGCTTTTCCAAGTTTACTTTTTGTTTTGTCGATCATCGTTCCAAAGAACATATCACTGACTCCATCAAACAACTTTGATACCATGATCAGTGTTCCGATAATACCGGGATTCAAACCTACCGTATTTGTCAAATAAAGCATTACGAATGACGAAAGAAACGCATATACTACATTTCCTGCCAGATCCCCCGAACCATAACCTACCTTGTTATACCATTTCAGGTATTTTTTTTCTTCCATCTGAAACTTCTCCTTTCAATGTACCCTCATTTATTTCCACAACTTTGTTATATCTAAGATATAACAAGATACATTAAAAGAGCCATATCACAAATCGCACAAAATATGCACAAAATGATATTGTTATATTAAAATCACAATAATCTATTGTGTTATAGCACTAAAAGCATGCACAAAATAGTATTATTTATGGTATACTAATTATCAATACAGATAGTTTTTGTCTATCATTGTGCTTGCATTTGCAGTAATATTTTTAATGGGGGATTAAAATGTATACAAATAATGCCTATCTGAATAATTCTACTGTCGACCGAAAAGACAAATCGAAGCCCTTGGTGATAACCATGTGCGGTACCTATAAATTATATACAAAACCAAAACTTCCTACATGGCGTCCCCGGGGCAGGCTTGACTTTCAGCTATTATACATTGCTGCTGGAAAAGCACATTTTCATTTTGGCAGCGATACGGAAGAAACCATTGTTCCGGCTGGCCATATGGTATTGTATCGACCTAAAGAACCTCAAAAATATGAATATTATGCCAACGACCAGACAGAAGTTTTCTGGGTTCACTTTACCGGTAACAATGTTACTAATTTACTACGTTCTTATGGATTAACCAATGATAAAAAAGTGTTTTATTGTGGTTTTGATTCCGAATATAAAACTCTTTTTCAATCAATGATAAAAGAATTACAGATGTGTCAGGATGGATACCCTGAAATGCTGGAAATGTATTTACGCCAGATTTTTATAAAACTAAAACGCCATTTTCATTCTTCTATAACTATCACAAGCTCTCGTACTGCTGCTGAAATAGACGGTGCTGTTTCCTACTTTAGTGAACACTATAATGAACAGATCAACATCGATGATTATGCCAAACAGAATTTTGTCAGCACAAGCTGGTTGATCCGCAATTTCAGATTATATACTGGAATTACACCAAAACAATTTATTATGAAAAAAAGAATATATAATGCAGAAATGCTTCTGCAAAATCAGCATTATAGCATTAATGAGATTGCTCGTATTGTAGGCTATGACAATCCTTTGTACTTCAGCCGTATTTTTCAAAAAACGAAAGGTATCTCCCCTTCTGAGTATAGAAAAAATGCATAAACCAAAAAGCAGAGATGTGCTATTCTCTGCTTTTTGCAACTTTTGTCTATTTATTTTTTCATTTTGGCATGAAATACGCTCTTTCTCATTTTATAATGGCATCGTAAACAGAAAGGAGATGAACTTCCATGAGAAACAAATTCCACAACTATTTTGAAAATATACTCAGCTTTTATTCAACCTTCTTCACAAAGGGATATTACCGTTTTTAAGTACCATTCTATACATAACGATTGCAATGTCACAAAGCGTAATGCCAAAACTATTAAATCCATTTCTGAAAGAAATAATATTAGTCTTAATTATGTTAGAGATGAGGTTGAAGGAATGCTTTATTCAGCATATTCGGTTATTTTAGGTGGAGATTGCAAGCTTTCTGATAAGGGTTTTACAGATATAGATATTTTACTAAACGAAAATGACGAACAATTCTTCTAGATACCCAAATAATCAATTTATTAAATGAGTATGTAGAATTTATTATAAACGATGTCGATATAATGTCTGATTGCATAAGATCATCACTAATCGATAACTCATGGCCGAGAAACAAAACTAAGCAACGTTATAGAAAAATAATTTGCAGATGCCTGTTTTGCTTCGTCTAAATTCATCTGAAAACATGAAGTGTTATAAATTATGATCCTCTTTACACTTTTCCTTGCATCAGCTCATAAGATATGTTATATTATGCGTAGAAAGAGGGAAAGCCAGAGAAGCGGCTTACCCGAATGAATTAAGTAACTGTTTTATCAACAGCCGTCATTATTCGCAGTAATGGCGGCTATTTTCGTTTTCCCTTGAAAATCGTGTAGCACAATCCAACAAGGGCGCAAATGAATATTCCAATCTGAATTAAGTCAGAGTATGTAACATACATTGGCAACGCCCTCCTTTCTTTCGTCTGGAGGGTTGGTCTACGCTTTGCTCCGGTCGTTGCTAAACAAGCCCCACCGGGGCTTAGCAACCCTCCGAAAAAGAGGGTAAGCCGCCCGGCTCTCTGGTTTCCCATGTGCGAAGTATATCATAACTTATTAAATCAGACAACGATAAATCGACAAAATCCCCTTAGATTACTCTAAGAGGATTTGCTTATTTCGAGATATTTTTCTATAAAAGTGCGTCAAAAGGTGTGTCAGTCTTTTATTTCATATCAGAGAATTGTTTCGGAACCCCTATAAAATAAGCTTTCTTTGGATTATTTCTCATCAACCACTTGGAAAATAAAAAACTTCAGATAATAGCTTTCATCCGCTGCCCACAAAATCGGGTGATCCGGTGCCTGTGTACGGAATTCCACCTGACGGAGTCTCTTGTGTGTTGCCTTGGCAGCCTCTTTCACAGTCTTTGCGAGAAGATCCTGCGTCATAAAATGAGAGCAGGAACAGGTGGCAAGATACCCGCCATCTTTCACTAACTTTAAGCCCTTCATGTTAATTTCACGATAACCTTTGATCGCATTTTTTGTCGCCTCGCGGGATTTTGTGAACGCTGGTGGATCCAGAATGACTACATCATATTTTTCTCCTGCCTGTGCGAGTTTTGGAAGTTCATCCAAAACATTTGCCTGACGGAAATGTACGTTGTTTTCCAGATGGTTCAATCTCGCATTCGCCTCTGCCTGACTGACTGCATATTCGGAAATGTCAAGTCCGGTGACATCTACAGCCCCGGCGATTCCTGCATTCAGTGCGAACGTTCCCATATGTGTAAAACAGTCTAAAACTTTCTTGCCTTTGCAGATACGCTGCATGGCTAGACGATTATATTTCTGGTCGAGGAAAAATCCTGTTTTCTGGCCATTCGCGACATCGACCATATAATGAACGCCGTTTTCCACGATCTCCACATTCGTGTCAAACGCATCCCCGATGAAGCCCTTCACTTTGGAAAGCCCTTCTTTCGTGCGCTCATTTGCATCGCTCCGCTCGTACACGCCGCGGATTTTGATACCGTCCTCTGCCAGAATGTCTTTTAAAAAGTTCACGATTATTTCCTTGAACTGCTCCATGCCAAGTGCCAGACACTCGACCACGAGCACATCCTCATATTTATCGATCACTAAGCCCGGCAAAAAATCAGCCTCACCGAAAATAATACGGCAGGAAGAAGTATCTACGGTTGTCTTGCGGTACTCCCATGCATTTTTCACACGCATTTTCAAAAATGATTCGTCGATCTCCTGATCCGGTTTTCTCGTCATCATGCGGATACGGATTTTCGAGTTCTGGTTGATAAATCCTTTTCCCATCGGATATCCGTCAAAATCATGTACAGTCACGACTTCTCCGTTTTTGAACCGTCCTGTAATGGTGTCTATCTCATTGTCAAAAATCCACGCACCGCCCGCTTTGATGGTACGTCCTTCCCCTTTTTTCAATGTCACAATTGCACTCATATCTGCTCTCCTTCATTCAAAAATTTTCATAACGTCTACTCTGTACCCTCACCACTACAGCTTTTCTGTATCAGGATCAATCTTATCTATTATTTTCACTCTATCGGCATATTTTAGCATGGTTTTTTATTGTTCACAAGATTTTGCTGCCAAAGGTTTTTATTTTTACAAATGTAGCTTTGTAAAAATTTTTATTTCCTTGCAAAATGACGCCTGACTTATCATAATAAGAGATGAAGCAGAATCTATACAGCTGCGCTCTCCGCTTGTGCGTGAAAGTGTGTGTCCAACATATACTTCCTGCTTTAAAATTTTCTGATTCGGAAGGTAAAACTTTTATGATAAAAATAAGTTTATGCATGATCGTAAAAAATGAAGCTGCCATCCTGTCCAGATGTCTCGACTCTGTCTGTGACCTGATGGATGAGATTATTATTGTGGATACTGGCTCCACCGACGATACAAAGGCTGTAGCAGCAAAATACACTGACCGGATTTACGATTTCGCATGGAACAATGATTTTTCTGCTGCAAGAAATTTTTCTTTTTCCCTCGCAAATATGGATTATATTTACGCACCGGATGCAGATGAGATACTGGACGAGGAAAATCGCAAAAGATTTCTTTTGTTAAAGGAAGCTCTTCTGCCGGAGATAGAGATCGTACAGATGAAATACCGCACCGTCTCCGAATTTAACACCGTTTTGAATGCAAGAACCGAATACCGTCCAAAATTGTTTAAACGCGTCCGGAAATTTGAGTGGATCGATCCGATCCACGAGACGATCCGCCTCACACCGGTTGTATTTGACAGCGACATTGAGATTTTGCACATGCCGCAGTCTATGCACCACAAACGGGATTTTTCCATTTTTGTGGACGCCTTCAACAGAGAGGGGACATTTTCTGCCAAGCTTCGCAGCATGTATGCAAAAGAATTATTGAAAACAGGGGATGAAAAAGATTTTGCGGAGGCACTTCCGATTTTCCGCCTGATATATGATTCCGGCACAGACACCGACGCACAGAAAGAAGCCGCCTGTGTGCTCGCACACGCCTACCGGATTGCCGGGGACACCAACCGCTTTTTCCAGATGACACTGCGGGATATGCTGTCAACACCATGCGCCGAAATCTGTCTTGAACTTGGAGCTTATTTTGAGGAAGCCGAAGATTATGAGGAAGCTTCCCTCTGGTATTATAATGCTGCGCATGAGACTTCCAGCATTTTAGATGTACACACGGGCGGCGATCTGCCGCTTCAGGGATTGATCCGCTGTTATGAGATAATGCTTGCAGTTCTGCCGGAGGATGATCCGTTTGCCGCACTTACCGCAAATCAATATGAAGAGGCTCTCGCCGATGCCAGGGAAGCACTCGCCAACTGGGATGTGCCGGAAGAATTATAATTCCTTGCGGAGTGTTTTACTCCAGTCTGCCACAGCGTCCGTTTGTGGCAAGAACAGAACATTTCTGCCCCAGAGTGACTGCGCCGCCCTCGACCGTTGTGACAACGCCGCCGGCTTCTTCCACGATCAGCGCTCCCGCCGCAAAGTCCCACGGACTCAGGCGCAGCTCAAAGTATAATTCTGCACGCCCTGCTGCTATGCTGCACAGATCGATTGCTGCGGAGCCGCTTCTCCGCACATCCAGCGCTTTCTTAAAGTATGCGTAAGCCATCTGAAATGATTTTTTGCTCAGTTCTTCGTAATACGGTGCTGTGCCAAATAATACAATGCCCTCAGAGAGCGGATTTCTGGAAACATGAATCGGTCTTCCGTTTAAAAATGCACCCTTTCCACGTTCTGCCGTGAACATTTCATCCAAATACGGATTGTATACAACACCTATATATTTTTCACCGTCTTTTGCCAGTCCTACTGAAATCGCACTCACATGATAGTCTTTGATAAAATTTGTCGTTCCGTCAATCGGATCCACAATAAATGCAAATCCTTTTTTGATCGATGCGTGCACGTCATCTTCTTCCCCGACAAACACTGCCTCCGGAAGTATTTCAAGCAGCTTTTTCCGAAGGGTTTCCTGTACCTTTTTGTCATAGACTGTCACAAAATTAGCGTGTCCTTCCTTCGTCTCCACCATATCGGCAGTCCGCACTGCGTCCAGCATGATTTTTCCACATTCACGCACTGCATCCGCAATTTTTTCCACAAGTGTACGGTTCAATTTGTATAAAACCTGTGTTTCACGTTCCAGCCACGGAATTTCCGGTGCAAATGTGACCTGCTCTTTTATTTTCTGATCCATCTGTGCGATATATGCTTTCTGTAAAAAGTCATGCATCTTCTTCTGCTCTCTTTTTAATAATGAAAGATTGCTCTGATATGCCTCCTCCACAGTCACAAAAGTTCCATGGAATCCCAGTTTTTCCTCGTAATCGTCCTGCACTCCCGGTGCTCTTTTATCGCTCATAAGCCAGCACTCGTAATAACAGGATTTCATCTGAAAATAACTTTCCGGATCCTCAGTATCAATGTTCTGCTCAAATGTTTCCCCGATTTTCACCCCGATATGGATATCCGTGTATCCTGTCTCCTCCGTGATCTCCCGAAGCAATGTTTCTTTTTCCGTCTCACCCTCTTCCATGCCGCCACCCGGGAATTTGTAATCACCGCAGTTGGTCTGTACCATAAGGATTTTATTCTGATAATGGATCACGCCGCGGACTGCGGTTCTTTGATTGATATGTACCGGTGTTTGCGGCAGCTCGTCCGTGATAAACTGTAATTGAAACTGCATATTGCTGTCCCCCTTCTGTAAACGCATATGTTTTGATGTTAAAAGCTTAAATGTATTTGCATAAAAAATCAAGATGCCTCGTCTTAAGCCCTTGTAAAACATCTCATAAAGTGTTAAAATATTAATTGATAATTTTTTAACAAACATTGCCTGTGTTTTTTATTTACTGAAAATGAAACACAGCATACATTTCATTCCAAATTTAGGGGAGGTATTTACAATGGATTACTCACAGGAATACAAACAGAAACTTGTTTCCGCAGATGAAGCTGTAAAATTAATCAAATCCGGTGACTGGGTTGATTATGGATGGTGCAATGGTACGGTTGACGTTTTGGATCAGGCACTGGCAAAACGTACCGATGAACTTAAAAATGTAAATTTACGCGGTGGTATTTTATTAAAACCGCTTGCTGTTTTTGCCCGCGAGGACGCCGGTGAACATTTCACATGGAACTCCTGGCATATGTCCGGTATCGAACGAAAACTGATTGCCCGCGGATGTGCTTACTATTCTCCGATCCGCTACTCCGAACTGCCTCGTTATTACCGTGAATCCTCATGTCCGGACGATGTTGCAATGATCATGGTTGCGCCGATGGATAAACACGGTTACTTCAACTTCGGGCCAAACGCATCCCATCTCGGTGCAATGTGTGAGACTGCCAAACATGTCATCGTGGAAGTCAACGAAAATATGCCACGCTGCCTCGGCGGTACAGAATGCGGCATCCATATTTCCGATGTCACATATATTGTGGAAGGAAACAATGCTCCGATCGGCGAACTTGGTGCAGGTGGTCCTGCCACTGATGTTGATAAAAAAGTTGCCCAGCTTATCGTAGACCAGATTCCAAACGGTGCATGTTTACAGCTCGGTATCGGCGGCATGCCAAATGCAGTCGGTTCCCTGATTGCAGAATCTGACTTAAAAGATCTTGGTGTCCACACTGAAATGTATGTAGACGCTTTTGTTGATATTGCAAGAGCCGGAAAGATCAACGGTTCCAAGAAAAACATCGACCGTTTCCGCCAGGTTTACGGTTTTGGTGCCGGAACAAAGAAAATGTATGATTACCTTGATGAAAACCCAGAACTTATGAGTGCTCCGGTAAGCTACACCAACGATATCCGTTCCATCGCAGCCCTGGATAATTTTATTTCCATTAACAACTGCGTAGATATCGACCTCTTCGGACAGATCAGTTCTGAATCTTCCGGTATCAAACAGATCAGTGGTGCCGGCGGACAGCTTGACTTTGTTTTAGGTGCTTATCTCTCAAATGGTGGTAAGAGCTTTATCTGCTGCTCCTCTACATTTACTGATAAACAGGGCGTTATGCATTCCCGTATCCGCCCGACTTTAGCAGAAGGTTCTATCGTAACCGATACACGTGCCAACACACATTATGTTGTAACCGAGTATGGTATGGTAAATCTGAAAGGACTTTCCTCCTGGCAGAAAGCTGAGGCCTTGATCTCTGTTGCTCATCCTGATTTCCGTGATGAACTGATCGCTGAGGCTGAGAAAATGCATATCTGGAGACGGTCGAATAAATAGTTGACAGGAGTTTCACTTAGGAACTGCCGCTTGCAGGTGGTGTTACGGATTTTTAGATTGAATTTTATAATTTAGGTTATGTACAAAATATTGCAGTCTGACATGTTTATGAAAACATGAATGTGAAATGGACGAATATTGTGTTTCGTTGCGTTAAACATTGCG
>OGEG01002034.1_pt1 | contig 11446 bp, 8 predicted proteins | sample 1570621 | NCBI WGS metagenome assembly OGEG01 (sample SAMEA2582130, study PRJEB24529) | metagenome | biome: Human gut stool | place: China | collected 2011 | reverse complement strand
CATTCGAGACAGATCGGCGGTACCGGACTGGGACTTTCCATCGTGAAGCATGGTGCAATCTACCATAACGCGAAAGTGGAGATGGAGAGTACCCCTGGTCGGGGAACCAGTATTACCATTGTATTTCCGGAGGGAGCAGCGAAGTAAGCTGCTCCTTTTTTCTATCAAGAAAGGCTCTGATGCATTAAAGTGAAAAAGCTGCGATTTCGATAGAGCAAAAAGTCCCTTCGGGCTGGGTTGTACTGCGTCAGGCCCGGTGGGTTATTTTCTTCATGCCGGTTTCATATAGTTTTAGTAAATCCAGAGACTGTGTGGAGAGCGAACATGAAGAAAATAACAATGAAATGGTGGAAAATGGTTTTTTTCCTGATTTTATCCTGTGTTCTCGTGGGGTGTGGGAAAACCAGAGATACGGCAAAAATCCGTGATCTGGAGTTTACCGTTATGGATCAGGAGCGGATACCGGAAGAATTAAAAGCGATCATTGAGGAAAAGAAGGTACAACCATTTAAGATGACCTATAGTGATGAGGAAAAGCTCTACATCGTTACTGGCTATGGTCCACAGGAAACAGGAGGATATAGTATACAGGTAAAAGAACTGTACCTGACAGAGAATGCCATTGTATTTGATACGGAGCTATCAGGGCCGGAAAAGGGAGAAATGGTGACAAAGGAAACTTCTTATCCCGTGATCGTGATCCAGACGGAGCTTCTGGAAACCCCGGTAATTTTTCAATAATCGTGGACGGGGAAATCTGCATATGCTATACTAAAGGACAACGATAACATTTGGCAGGATCAGGAAGCGGCTGAACGATTACGATCTGACAGACACAGGAAGGGACTGGAGAAGATTATGATTTTAAAAGATATTTGGCTGGACGTAAAGGCTGTACAGGAACGGGACCCGGCGGCGAGAAGTGCATTGGAGGTATTGCTTTTATATCAGGGAGTTCATGCACTCATCTGGCACCGGTTTGCCCATTGGTTTTATAAGCATCACATGTTTTTCATTGCCAGATGGATTTCCCAGATGGCCCGCTTTTTTACATTGATCGAGATTCATCCGGGCGCGCAGCTGGGCCATGGGATTCTGATCGATCACGGATGCGGCGTAGTGATCGGTGAGACCACAGTAGTCGGTGACAACTGTACCATTTACCAGGGCGTTACCCTGGGCGGTGTCGGAACCCAGAAAGGCAAGCGTCATCCCACCCTTGGCAACAATGTGACCGTAGGCGCAGGAGCCAAGATCTTAGGCGCCTTTGAGGTTGGAGATAACTGTACCATTGCGGCAAATGCAGTATTATTAAAGCCATTGGAGAATAACATCACGGCAGCAGGCATTCCTGCAAGACCGGTGAAAAAAGATGGCATGCGGCTTCCGAAGGAAGAAAAACCGGTTCTTACCATGGAACATTACTGCAAGATGGAAGAACGGATCAAGGAGCTGGAGAAGCAGATCAAGGAACTGGAGAAGCAGATCGATCTGCCCCGCTGAGTTTGCCAGTTAACGAATTTCCACATAGATTTGAAAGTTAACGCATACACTGTCACAAGGAAAGGCAGGTGCGGAGTATGAGTAAAATCGAACTGATCAGGCAAAATTTACATAGGAGCCGGTATAAGAGCCAGGCGTCCACGCAGATCACGCTGGATGATGATTTTATTGTTCCAGATGCCATGGATGATATGGAGAAGATCATCGTAAATTCCGGGGATGTGATCCTGGATTCCGTAAGGAATCAGATGGAACGGGTGATGATCCGTGGAAAACTGGCATTTCAGGTGCTTTATCGAAACCCGGAAGGCGGTTTACAGACATTGGCAGGAAGCATTGCGATCGAGGAGCCGATGAACGTGCCGGGACTGGAGGAAAAGGACGAGACCGGAGTCAGCTGGGAGCTGGAAGATCTAAGTACTGAGATGATCAATTCCAGAAAATTAAGTGTGAAAGCAATCCTCACATTCCGGGTCCGCTCCGAAGCACTGATGGATGGCGAAGCAGTGGTGGAGGCCAGGGAAACAGGGTCAGGGAACATGGAAGCCCTGGAAGACTCCCCGCTTCAGGGACGCAGACAGATGATGGAAACAGCGGCCCTGAAGGTCAGAAGAAAGGATACGGTGCGGGTACGGGAGAGCATCACACTTCCAGGCAACAAACCTGCCATGGAGCAGATCCTGTGGAAGCAGGTGTCTCTGCTGGCAACGTCAGCCAAATCGCAGGACGGCTCGCTTCTGGCAGAGGGACAGATCCAGATATTCTGCCTTTACGAGGGAGAGGGGGAAGAACTGCCGGTTCAATGGTTTGAGGAAACGATCCCATTTTCCGGAACCATCGAACTGGACCAGGCATTAGAGGGCATGCCATCCTTTACCCGGATGCGGCTGGTGCATAAGGAACTGGAGGCGAAGCCGGACGCAGATGGAGAACTGCGGGAGCTGGATCTGGATGCGGTGGTGGAACTGGATATAAAAATTTACGAAGAAGAACCACTGGAACTGGTGGAAGATCTCTACGCCACAGACCGGGAAATCGATGTGGTCAGAGAAGAAAACCAGTTTGATAAAATTCTAACGAACACAACAGGAAAATGCAAAATAACCGACCGGATGAAATACGATCCCACCGACCGGATCCTGCAGATCTGCCATCATGACGGACAGATCAAGATCGATCAGGTGGAAGTGAAGGGGGATGGACTGGAGATCAGCGGCGTGCTGGAAGTGATATTTTTATATATGACTTCGGATGATAAGGAACCGCTCCGCTCCGGCTCAGATGTGATCCCCTTCCAGTATTTCATTGAGGTCCCTGAAATAGACCAGGAAAGCATATGGCAGCTGGCATCGGAAGTGGATCAGCTTTCGTCAGTCATGATGGGAAATGATACGATCGAGGTACGGGCGGCGCTGAATCTTGAATTGCTGGTTCTGCAGCCGGTGCGCTGTCCGGTCATTACAGGGATACAGGAAAAGCCCCTGGATCTGGAAGCGCTGAAAGCCCTTCCGGGAATTACCGGATATATTATGAAGAAAGGCGACCGGTTATGGGATGTGGCAAAACGATTCCACACTACGGTAGACCATGTCATGGAGATGAATGAACTGGATCAGGAGGAGGTCAAAGAGGGACAGAGATTACTGCTGGTGAAAGAGCTGCACTGAAAAATGATGCAGAAGAACCTATTTGTGCCGGTTGACATGCACAAAATCCGGATTTCAGGATATCCTATATTATAAGTTTAACAAACCTGATGCCGGTTCTGGCATCCAGCTGGTGCTTTCAGATAGATTCAGGGCAACCTGGGCGGCTGGCGGTGGATTGCAAACACCGGGAGTCGTCTACATAGACCAGGTTCGCGCAGCAAGCGCAGACCGGCTGAACCGTGATAACCAGCTTACAGCAGGAGAAACGAACATGAATTACACCTATTTGCTGCAGTGTGCCGATGGCACACTGTATTGCGGATGGACAAACCATCTGGAAAAACGGGTGGAAGCCCATAATGCCGGAAAAGGCGCCAAATACACAAAAAGCCGCAGACCCGTGATATTAGTCTATTACGAGGAGTATGAGACCAAATCCGAGGCCCTGCGGCGGGAGGCAGCCATCAAAAAGTTAAGCCGCCAGGAGAAGTTAAGAATGATTCAGTACTTTCATAGTTGCTTTTATGCTTCAAATTGATCCTCCCCCTGGGGATTCAGCAGGACTGACACATAAAACATTCCATTTTTCCATTCAAACCTTGCATCGCCGTGATATCTTGCGGCGATGTTTTTGACTGATCTGGTCCCGATGCCGGTTCCGTTATGCTTGGAAGAGTGAAGGCTGTTATTCTGCCATTTTGGTGGCTCCGGACAGGTGTTATCAACGGTCAGGGACAGGAGTGATGGACATGTCTGCAATAGACGGACATGAATCTGGTTAGAACCGGCCTGCTTCTGACAGGCTTCTACGGCATTCTCTAAAAGATTGCTCAGAAGAACGCAGAATTCCGGTTCAGGAATGATCAGCGGTTCCTGCAGTTTTGCAGAAATATCAATGGAAATCCCGTTGTTTTTAGCAAGTCTGGAAAAATATCCCAGCACGTTATTGACGGCGGGATTTTTGCAGTAGGAACAGACTGCCTCCGGAAGCAGGGAGGTCTGCCAGGAAGATAAGTATTCCCGGATGGCTTCCATATCGTTATTGGACGCATATCCGGATAGTACCGTAAAATGGTGACGCAGATCGTGCCGCGCCATGCGGGTTTCATCAATGGTACGCTGCAGGGTCCGGTACTGGGCAGACTGAAGCTGGAGAAATTCATTTTCCTGCATGAGCCTCATGTTTTTGGTAAGTCCTCTTGCCATCAGATAAAACATCAGATAGAAACAAAGAAGAATCCCTAAAAGCAGCAGATTGAGTATAGGGTAAAACTGCATCACACGGTTTGTATACAAAGTGCTGTAATAACGTGGACGGATCAGATGGTTGGTGATCCAGAAGGCGGTAGGGAAGACCCAGAACACATACCAGGTATGGGGTGTTTCCAGATCATCCAGAAGCCAACGGGCCGCATGTGTGGCTGGATACCAGACCGCCAATGTGATTCCCCAGGTCATGACATGGAAGATCAGGCATCCGGGGATCGTCAGAAGGGACGGTGATCCGTCTGGAGCGATCAGGGCATCAGCTGCCACTGCCAGATTGCCGATGGTGGAAAATACAGCGCCAACGGCCAGGAAAATACTGATGCTTTTCCAGATGGAAAGATCAGTACTAAAGTAAAATACAAGAGCGAAAAGTGGAAGCGTGGGAGCAAGCCATTGATAAAATTCCACCGGGTGCCTAAGCTTCCACCGATGGCGGCCCAGAAAAAAAACAGAGGAATCCCGCCCAGGATCAGCAGTGTTTTCCGTACACGGACATGGTGGATGACCGGAAGATAACACAGGATCGCGGCAGGAAGCAGGGCCAGGTATGATAAAAAATAGCGCATTTAAAGACCTCCTCTTGTACGGCTGTAGAAAAAAGAAAGAAAAGCTTCTCGCACTTTTTCGTATTTTAAACGGCTGATGGGAATGGATGTGCCGTCCTTCAGGAGGAAGCGGTCCCGCATCAGACTGTCAACAGCTTCAAAATTCACGACAATGCCGCGGATGCAGTCGCAAAAATAAGGGTAAGCCAGAAGGAGAGGTGCAAAATCTCCGTGGCGGATGGCATATTTCTGGCAGCTGCCGTCCAGATAATGGATCAGAATGTAGCGCCCCTGCTGCTCCGTATAGCTGATCTGGTGGAGATAGATCCGGTTCTGCAGAGCTTCTCCTGGAAGAAGGATCGACTGCTGCTGTTCAAGTGCCTCTGTCTCGCAGTGGCTCATGGCCTTGGCGAAGGTCTCATAAGAGAACGGTTTTACCAGATACCATGATGCGTTCACATCATAGCTTTCTACAGCAAATTCCGTAGACGAGGTAGTGAAAATAATCTTGCAGTCCGGGTCCATTTCCCGGATACGTCTGGCAGTTTCCATGCCATTTAAATCCTTCAGATAGATATCGAGAAACAAAAGATCGTAGCTTCCGCCACTGAAGGTGGTTAAAAACTCCTCTCCAGATGAAAAACATTCCGGCTGTGGTGCCAGAGGAATCTGCTGTTTCTCAGACCATTGTGCCAGAAAATGCAGAAGGATGGCTGCATCATCTGATTGATCTTCTATGATCGCAATGCGCATCGTTACGAAATCCTCCATGAAAATAGACATCAAGTGTCCGTGTAAGTCTATTATAAGGAAATAGAAGTGCAAAATCAATTTGTCAGATGTGGCAAAACCTTACATCTCATGACATATTTTGACATCTTGTGTCATCTGTGTTGTTCTCTGGATCAAAAATCGCTATCTTTATAAGAGAAGGAAAAATCAGGGAGGTATAGGCGATGCGAAAAGAATGGAGAAGATGGGGTGCACGTCTTATGGCAGGGATCATGATCGCGACCTCAGTTTGGATGCCAGTCCATGCGGATGTAGCGGTGGCAATACCCGCAGAGGGGAAATATACAACAGAGATCACGGAATATAAGAAACTGTCTGTGGCGACAGATACAGAAGCGGACAGAAACGATGAGATGATAGATGACGAGATCCCGGACGATGAGACCCCGCTGCCGACAGCGACACCAACAGAGGCGATTCCAGACGACGAGATTCCAGACGACGAGATCCCGGATGACGAGACCCCGCTGCCGACAGCGACACCGACAGAGGCGATTCCAGTGGAGACAGTTCTTCCAGTGGCAACACCGACGACGCTGATGATGGCTCCGATGATGCTGGCGTCTTCCCAGGTGATCAATCTGAGTGAGGCGACGACCGTGTTTACCATCAAGCAGAATGGGGAATATACATTTACCGGAGAGTGGCCTGACAAGGGCGATCTTTATTGGAACACCAATGGTCAGGTCATTACCGTGAAAACAGGAGTGACAGCAACGCTTAACTTTCAGAATGCGACGATCAAGAATGGAAATTCTGATGGAAGGTATAACGTACTGAATCTGGAGGCTGGAGCTCATGTTACATTAAATTTAAGAGGAACGAATCAGTTCCTTGCGACAACTTCCGTATCTGGTGCAGCGATCCATGTGCCGGCGGGTGCGTCTTTAACGATTGAAGGTGGAGAAGAGGACAGCCTTCTCGCCAGATCCAGAAGTTATGGAGCAGGAATTGGCGGCAACAGCGGTGAAGGTGCTGGAACGATCATCATAAACGGCGGAAATATTTACGCCACTTCCGGGTACCAGGCAGATGAGGGCATGATTCCAGGGCTTAATGAAAGCGGAGCAGGAATCGGAGGAGGAGCCGGTGGCGCCAGCGGAACGATAGAGATCTATGGTGGAACGGTTCTTGCCAAGAGCGCCAGAGCGGCTGGAATTGGAGCCGGTGGAACCAGTTCCCAAAATAAGTTTACAGTATATACATCCACTGAGCAGGCCAGAGTGGAGTTAAGAGGTACTGAAGCGGCGCAAAAAATTACAGTGCCAGCGAGAAAAAGTCAGATGATTGATGGAAGTGGCGCAATGACACAGGTTGAATATGGGGAAGCGCCATCGAATGCGGTTTTCCTTGTAACATCGGAAAAGGGTGATGGCGATGGAATCGAGGTTCGTTCCAACGGATCTGTAAGTTTAAGCGGAACAGGTCCGTATACCATATCGATGATAAATCCAAACTCAGAAGTGGTTGGCCGGGTGATCCAAATAAAAAGCGCCTGCACCGTAACGTTAGATGGAATTCGGATAGATGCCAGCTCCTCTAATAGAGTTCCTCCGCTTGAGATTGCCAGCGGACTAAGTGCTGTAACCTTAATTTTAAAAGGGCAAAATTACTTGAAAGGCGCACAGCTTGCAGCGGCGATTGATAATCATGGAACGCCATTAACAATCGAGGGTGATGGAAGCCTGACGGCGATTGCGGGAAGTGGCTCAGCAGCTATTGGCGGCAGCCAGGGAAAAGGTGGCAGTCATATTACCATTGCGGGCGGTAACCTGACATTATATGGTTCCAGTGATTCTGCATGTATTGGTGGAGGCAGTAAAGCTGCCGGAACAGATATTCAGATTTCTGGTGGAGTAGTGCGCTTAATTCAGGAGAATACGGGATATCTTCTTGGAGGCAGCAGCAGCTCTGAGGCGACTGAGGGGATCTGTATCTCTGGTGGTGAAGTGATAGGAACGATCGAGTATCAGGGTGATCCACAGTATAATAGTTTGGTAAAAATAAGTGAAGACCCCATTAAAATCCAGGCGTCCAATGGCCAGGGAGCAACTGTTTATGCAGGGATAAGCAGTCCGGGCGAGGTTGTTTTTGGAACAACGACAGAAGGAATGCATACGTTCCAGGACAGCGACTGGTATATGCACGTGGTTTACGGAGATCCGCATAGCCTTACCGCGACAGATGGCGAGATTACAGATCCCAAAACAACCGGATACGCCCAGGGTGAAAAGGTCTCTGTAACTGCAGAAGCAGAGAAAAATGGCCAGTATTTCTACAAATGGGAGGTAACCTCTGGTTCTGGAACATTTGAGGATCCAGATCGTGCAAGTACGACATTTACCATGGGCGATGCGGATACAGTGATTACGGCTTGTTATAAAGGGGAAAGTACCGTTACGGTTATAAATGGAACAAAATCCCCGGACAAGGAAACCTACGCCCCGGGAGCGCAGAAACTTTCGTATAAGCGGTGGGATCTATCGGAACCTGCGGCAGAGAATGGTAAATATTTCGATTCCTGGAAGATAACATCAGGAGCTGGAAGTACACTGGCAGATGCGAAAAAGAGTACGACCACATTAACAGTCGGGAAACAAGATACCGTGGTAGAGGCTATTTATAAGAATGGCCCGGTCCTGACAGTCAATCGGGGCAGTGGAAGTGGCACTTATGCGCCGGGAGCGAAAATCAATATTCAGGCCCAAAAAGGTGATCGAGATGAAATGTTTTTGGGTTGGATTTTAGAGAGTGGTTCCGGAACATTTGCACAGCCATCTTGGGAAAGAACGACTTTTACTATTGGCAGTGAAGATACTGTGATCACAGCACAGTATTATCGAGACACGGGTGACTTTGTGATCACAGGCGGCCAGTATGGAGTTGATTATTCGTTTGAAGAGAAGAAGGAATGGGGGCGTTTGAGAATTACAGGAAGCGGTACCTATGAGATTTCTCTAAAAGAGGGAATTCGAGATACGAATCAACAGATTCTGATCGAGAAAGGAACCCCAACCATAATCCTTCATGATGTGCGGATGGTCAGCTACGGTACGATGGAAATCTGTGGAACCAAAGCAAAATTGGTTCTTGATGGAGAGAATTCCTTCGAATCGACCGGATACACAACGTCCTATAAAAAAACGAATGGAATTACAGTATCTGAAAATGGCTCTTTGGAGATCACCAGTATCTGTGGCGATGGAAGTACGGAAGGCAGTTTGTATGCCAAAGGACATCGCAATCCATATGATGACTGGAATCGCGGCCATGCCGGTATTGGTGGTTTGGCAGAACAGATTACGATCAAGGGTGGAACCAGTTATGCAGAAGGAAGTGATGGCGGTCCTGGAATTGGTAATAATGGAGCGTTAGGCAGCAGCAGTTCAGATCCAGTGTATATTTCTATCACAGGAGGTCAGGTGACAGCTGTTGGCAACAATGCGCCGGGTATCGGAAATGGAGAGAAGAACCTGGGCACAGCAGCCGTTATAATCGCAGATGGCCTGAAGATCCAGGAAGGTGATTCTGAAAATCAGCTGACAGAGGTTTCTGCAGCGGATATGGCTGGCGGCGCTTCTAAACCGTATGTAGAGATCACACCGTCCGGGACTGGTGAACCGTCCATCCGTATCCTTTCCGCACCGAAAGCGGTATACAGAGGAGAGCAGATCCAGTTCCGTGCCGCAGTCACTGGAGCCTCAGCAGATCAGGTGCAGTGGGAGGTCACTGGCGGATCCAGTGTCGATACGAAGATCCGTGCCGATGGTCTTTTGACTGTCGGGGCGCAGGAATCAATGGGAACCTTGACGATCAAAGCGATTCTGAGAGAAAGCGGAAAGAATACAAGTATTACTGTGCCGGTTCAGGATAGAATGGTTACATTGAGCCTGGATCGGAAAGAAATTTCATTTGGAGAAAGTGTTACTGCAACTGCGACAGTATCTGGATCTGGATCGGAAGAAATCACTGGAAAAATCCGTTTCTACTTAGATGGGGCTCCGGTTGGAAGTATTCTTACATTAAAAGAAGGTAAGACATGTGATACGATTCCGGCGAAATTACTGACCGGTGGAAAACACCTGGTAAGAGCGGTGTATACCAACGGAGATGTGAAGTCAGAAAGTAATGAGGTAGAGATTCAGGTCAATAAAAAACCGGTGACAGTATCGAAATGGCCGGAATTTGAGACGATCAGTTATTTTAGCAAGTCATTGAAAGATCTGACCGTGAAAACGTCAGGAGAAGCATCTAAGGAAGGAACATTCCGGTTTAAAGAAAACAATCAGTATCCAGAAATAGGTACTCATTCTTATGAGATGGTATTTGTACCAACGGATCCATCATATGGAAATGTAGAAGGAAGGGCTGCTGTGACGGTATCAAAAGGAACACTTGCTTCTGCTCCTTATTCTGGAAGTTTACTTGTAAATGGTAGTTCCGTATATTATGGACAGAAGCTTTCGGATTCAAAGCTGAGTGTGACCAGAGGATATCTGGCCAATGGACGTGGCCAGAAAGTAGAAGGCAGCTGGCGTTGGAAAGAGCCTGATAAGATTTTGGGAAAAGGTTGGAGAAGTGCAGACGCGGTTTATGAAGTATCGGATAAAGAACATTATGAAGATTACCCGAAAAATATTGAGATACGTGTGGATTTGACAACTCCGGAGGTTTCCCTGACGATCAGCGCCAACGAGGCGGTTGCCGGAAAGACCATTTCCGTATCGGCCAAGGCGGAAAATCCATATAACCGGGAATTAAACGATGTTCCAGAACCGGTGCTCACCTATCAAATCGGTCATGATGGACAACCACAGACCGTGACCAATGGCACCATCACCATACCAAAGGATACAGCGGTTGGGACCAGCATTGCGGTCATGGCATCTACGGCAACAAGTAAAAACTACAATGCTGCGAATAAGCAGACGAATGTTACGGTCATCCAGAAACGCGACATCAGTGACAACCTGTCAATCACCGTGAAAAATACCACCTACGGGGGGGGTGATTTTACCACAGGGAAGTATCCGGAACGGTTCTTCTGACGGTACCGCAAACTGGACCTACCAGTACCGGATCGATGCAAGCCAGGAATGGAGCGATGACATTCCAAAGAAGGTGGGAACCTATGAGATCAAGGGAGTCTATGAGGATGAGTCTCAAGCTGGTGAAGTTACCAGAACATTCCAGATTGTTCCGAGAACTTTGACAGTAACGGACGCAGAGCTGAAGGAAAAGATTTATGATGGAACAACCAGTGCGGAAGTTCTTTCTGTGACATTTGCGGGAATGGCAGATGGAGATACGGTTCGGAAGACCGATTACACAGCGGAGGCTGTATTTGCGGATGCAAAGGCCGGAGCTGGAAAAACAGCTGTGCTTCAGGTGAAGCTGAATGAGACACCATCCATGGCCAACTATGTCCTGAAGGAAACCCAGGTAACCTTACATGGAAAGCAGATTCAGAAAGCGGAAGCGCCAGTTCTTGAGACACAGAAAGCGATTTATCTTACCTCGGCAAGAGGAGAGCAGAAGATCACCCTGACCGGACTTCCGGCTGACTGTGGAGAGATCAGCGGAGGACGGGCAGTGATCCAGAGTGATGAGGGCGGAATCTTGGAACGTACCGTCAGACTGGATGGAGGGCAGCTGGTCATCCGTTTCAATAAGAATAGCAGGGAGCAG
>OGEG01002028.1_pt1 | contig 11504 bp, 10 predicted proteins | sample 1570621 | NCBI WGS metagenome assembly OGEG01 (sample SAMEA2582130, study PRJEB24529) | metagenome | biome: Human gut stool | place: China | collected 2011 | reverse complement strand
ATCCAAAGGAAGTATGGTAGTATTTATTCTGCAACTGTGTGGTATAACCAAAACCTGAGTTTACGACTGTGAATGTACATTCTGCATCAGATTCTTTCCAGTTTACAACACTGAAAGTTAATGTTCCTGGCATAATTTTTGCCTCCTTTAAATTTTTTGAATTTGCAAATTCACTATATAAAGATGCTGCTTTTGGTGATTTGTAAACCATAAGTGTGTATATGAGCATGATTTTTTTCTTTCATGCGGAAATCAGGTAAGAATAAAAATAAAGATTCGAGGTCAGATGATGTATGTTTAGTCCCACTTTTATATTTTCGTCATCAGCTTAATGTAAAATAATAACGGGTAAAGAAGATATAAGATGTTCTGGTACATACAATTAAGAAGAAAGGGGCATGTGCTGTGAATAGTCAAAATGATGAACCGCCTGAGATGATCAGGCGGTTTTGAAGTATCTGGATTTTTTATGAATATTTTATTTTTAATTACAGGTATAATGTGTTACAATAAATATAACCATTAAGACTACCAGGCAGGGCAGAAATAGAACTGCAAGTAAATAAATACGGAAATAAATCGGGGTCAAAAGAATCGTTAATAATTGTAACAAAATAAAATTACCGGTGTAGCAAAAATAAAATTACAGGGGAAATGCGGATGAGCGAGATGACAGATGCATATGTAAAACTGGATAAGGTTTCCAAGATATATGGAACCAAAGAAGTAAAGATCGTTGCAGTGGATGAGATCAGCTTTGAGATTGCCAAGGGAGAGTTCGTAGTGATCGTTGGTCCCAGCGGTGCGGGCAAGACCACTTTGTTGCAGATTATGGGAACTTTGGACATGCCCGATAGCGGTTCGGTAACGATTGACGGTACATTGGTGAATTGCCTGAAGGAGAAAGAACTCTCCGCCTTCCGTAATAAGCATATAGGCTTTGTCTTTCAGTTCCATCAGTTGTTGCCGGAATTTACGGCTTTGGAGAATGTGATGATACCGGCTTTCATTGCCGGAGTGGGACAGCAGGAAGCCAGAGCGGCGGCTGCCGAAATATTGGACTTCATGGGATTGGCGGAACGCGCTTCGCACAAGCCCAATGAGTTGTCCGGTGGAGAGAAGCAAAGGGTTGCCGTTGCCCGTGCGCTCATCAATCATCCTGCGGTGGTGTTGGCGGATGAGCCGTCCGGAAGTTTGGATACGCATAATAAGGAAGAACTGCACCAACTGTTCTTCGATTTGCGTAACCGTTTGGGCCAGACATTTGTAATTGTGACGCATGATGAGGGATTGGCACAAATCACCGACCGTACCATTCATCTGAAAGACGGTGAGGTTTGTAAGGAATAGCTGTCCGTCCTTTCATTATTCAAAACAAACATAGTGGCTAAGCCGCTCCAAATCGCTTTCGGTAAATTCTTCGTAGAGGGCAAAGGGTTTGAGGTTGTGGAGTGTTCCTTTCTTTTTACGGTATTCCACAAGGGCTTTTGCCTGGTAAAAGTTTATATAAGGATGGTTGCGAAGGCGCTCTATGCCGATCCGGTTCAGATTGATGCGCCGGATTTCAGAAGGCGTAACGGTGAACCATGCTTGCAGTTGGCGATAATCCAAATGAATCTCCTGCAATTGCTCTATTCGGTAGAAGCCGCCTAAACGTTGCCGATAGTTCACTATCGACCGGGCTATGCCGCTGCCTACGCCGGGAACTTTCTTCAATTCAGTAGTATCTGCATGGTTTAAGTTAAGCACGGTGCCTGCCGGATATTTATAAATACTGTCTTTGGATGCCTGCCGAAGGGTGAGTAGAGAGGTCGCCTTTCTTATAGTGTCTTCTGCCGTAAAATAGATATAGGGAGAGAGCGTTTGGTACTGTTCTTCTGTCAATCCATATACCTTTTTGAAATCTTCGGTCTTGCGGAACTTTCCCCCTTTGCTTTGATAACGTAAGATGTTCTTTGCCATCCATGCAGGAAGACCTAAGCGGCAGAAGGTGACGGAGTCCGTACGGTTAGGGTCGAAAGGAGCTAATACAACTGTTCTCTTTTTATATCTCTCCGATTTCTTGAAACGGCTGTTATCGTTTTTTTCTTGTTCCCGCACAGAACTGATAAAATTGTCGTATTCTTTCAAGGCGGTAGCCTGTATCCTGGATTCTTCTTCAGAAAGTTGCCTGCTGTTTTGCCGGAAAGAATAAATATATCCGGAGAGAAAGATGAGGATTATTCCAATGATGAGAACAAGGATACCTCGCCTTTCTCCCCGGGAGAAGTATAAGAAGTCTTTAAACGGATTCTTCATTACTGTTTATTTGAAGAAACCCAACTCGTTGATGAAAATAAGTCCGATTCCTATTGGGGCGATATATTTCAGAATGAAGATTAGTAATCTGTATATATGTATATTTAAAGTTCCGTTATTGCTGACTTCTTCCCATACAATCTTTTTATCCAGGTACCATCCGGTGAAGATAGAGATAAAGAACCCGCCTAAGGGCAACATGATTTTAGCGGTGACGAAGTCGAATAAATCGAACAGGTTAAGGCCGAAAATCGTGTAACTCTTTCCTACGCCCAATGACAGCGAACACAACACTCCCAGCACAATACAGCCGGCGGTAACCAGTTTGGCTGCTTTTCCTCGTGTAAACTTGAACTCCTCATGCAGATATGCTGTTACCACTTCGTGCAAGGAAATGGTTGAAGTCAATGCCGCCAGCGCCAGCAAAACGTAGAACATGATGGATAAGGCGATTGCCAGCCAGGGTATGTTGCCGAATGCCTGTTGAAATACGTTGGGTAAGGTGATGAACAATAAACTCGGTCCTGCATCCGGCTGAATGCCAACGGAAAACGCCGCAGGGAAGATAATGAATCCGGCAAGAATGGCGACTAACGTATCGATACCTGCCACATTGAGTGCTGTTTTAGGCAGGTTGGTGTCATTTCTGAAATAAGAAGCGTATGTGCAAAGACATCCCATACCGAGGCTGAGTGAAAAGAATGCCTGTCCCATTGCACCTAAGAAAACATTACCGTCCACTTTGCTGAAGTCGGGTTTCAGCAGGAATTCGATACCCGCACTTGCACCGGGTAGTGATACGGAACAAATGGCAAGCACTACCAGCAGGATAAACAGCATGGGCATCATTATCTTGGCTGATTTTTCAATACCCTTTTCCACTCCTTTTATGATGATGAAGTGAGTGGCTAACAAGAATACCACCAACCAGATAACAGGACGCCACGGATTGCTGACAAAGCCGTTGAAGGAAGCGATGAACTCTGCGGCGGACTTACCGGCAAAACTGTTGGTTGCGGCTTCTCCTATAAACTCCAAAGTCCAACCCGCTACTACCGAGTAGTAGCCCAAAATAAGGAATCCGGCTAATACACCCATTCGTCCCACCCAACGCCAATGGGTTCCCGGAGCCAGCTTTTGATACGCTCCGGCAGTGTTGGCGCGTGAACGGCGTCCGATAAGAAATTCGGCTATCATGATAGGAATACCTAATATAAGTACACATACCAGATAAATCAGTATGAAGGCTGCACCGCCATGATTGCCTGTTTCAAAAGGGAATCTCCAGATATTACCCAGGCCAACTGCAGAACCGGCTGAAGCAAGTATCACTCCCAATTTGCTTCCAAAGTTGGCTCTTTCATTTCTTGTCATAAAACGTGGATTTTTCTTACAATTCGTTATTAATTGCTCTTAAAACGCACAAATATAGAAAATGTTCCATACTTTTGCACACAGATTGTTCATAATTTGAGATATGCTATATTATATTAAGAAATATCCGGTATCGCTGGTGATAATACTTGCTGTAATTTATCTGTCGTTTTTTAAACCGCCCACTACCGATCTGGGCACTATCCCTAACCTTGACAAGGTGGTGCATATCTGTATGTATTTCGGCATGTCCGGTATGTTGTGGCTGGAGTTCTTGCGGGCGCATCGGAGAGACCGTACGCCTATGTGGCACGCATGGGTAGGAGCATTTGTCTGTCCGGTATTGTTCAGCGGAGCGGTAGAATTGTTACAGGCATTTTGTACTACCTACCGTGGCGGCGATTGGCTGGATTTTGCAGCCAATACCACGGGAGCTGTCCTGGCGTCATTGGTGGCTTGTTTCGTGCTGAAACCAAGAGTGATGCGTAAATCTACAGATTAGAGATAATCGACTACCGTATTCAGTTTTATTCCGTTCGAGCCTTTTATCAGGATTGTCTTTCCGCAGGGTTTGTTCTTTTGGAGCGCGGCTATTAGAGCCGGAGCATCGGGATAAGTGGTATACGTGTGGCGGGTTGCTGCAAATAATTCGCCTACCAATATTACATCCTCAAAGCCATATTCTTCCAGATAGTCCACTATTCTCTGGTGCTCTTCGGCACTGTCTTTTCCCAGTTCGCGCATATCTCCCAATATCAGCATTTTTTTCTCGGCTTGCATGTTGCGGAAATTTCCGATGGCTGCCAGCATGCTTGTGGGATTGGCGTTGTAGGCATCGATAATCAGGGTGTTGTCGGCCGTTTTTTTCAGTTGCGAACGGTTGTTCCGGGGTTCATATTCATTCAGGGCTTTGTCTATCTTCTCTGCTTCTACTCCGAAGAAATGTCCGATAGTGACGGCTGCCAGAGCATTGGGAAAGTTATATTCGCCAATCAGCCGGGTATGCACTTGGTGAAATTCTCCTTCTTTTCCGGCTCTCCACTCAAAAGCGAGGTAGGGGGAATTGCCGGTAACGTGGCCGTTGATATACAGACTGTTTTCTTCTCCGTAGGTTATCGGATTCAGTCCCCGGGCTATTTCCCTGAGGTAAGGATTGTCCTGATGAAGGAAGATGGTGGAGTTTCCCTGCCGGCGCAGATAGTCGTACAGTTCGCCTTTGGTCCGGATAACGCCTTCGAAAGAACCGAAGCCTTCCAAATGAGCTTTTCCTACATTGGTGATAATCCCATAATCGGGTTCGGCTATTTCCACCAGTTCCTTGATGTCGCCGGGGTGGCTGGCTCCCATTTCTACTACGCCGAGCTCATGCTCTGTTGTCAGGCGCAACAAGGTGAGCGGTACACCGATCGGATTATTCAGATTTCCCAGTGTGTACAGTACATTGTACTTTTGGGACAATACGGCGGATATAAGCTCCTTGGTCGTTGTTTTCCCATTGGTTCCTGTAATGCCGATGATGCGCGTACCCAGTTGGCGGCGGTGATAATTGGCAAGCTGTTGCAAGGTGTGCAGGCAGTTATCCACTAATATATAACGTGTATCTCCGGCAGGAGCATAGGCGGCTTCGTCTACAACGGCGTAGGTGCTGCCTGCTTCCAATGCTTTGGCGGCAAAGGCGTTGCCGTTGAACGTATCGCCTTTCAAGGCGATAAACAGTGAGCCTTCGGGGCAGTTGCGGCTGTCGGTGGTTATGCCGGTGCAGCCGAGAAATATCTGATAAAGAGCGGTTATATCCATATCTTTCTCCTTCGGGGAGTTTTGCAGTTCGTAATAAAATTGATATTTTGCGAACAAAGATACCTTATTTTTCAGACTTGGTGTACCAACAATGGCTTTTTTGTTTACATTTGCAGATATATAAATCAAAAAACGCTGCCATGAAAGTTCTGCAATCCAAATATATAAATGTCAACGGTTCTCTGTTGGACCTTTCTTCTCCCTGCATCATGGGAATTCTCAATGTCACCCCCGATTCTTTTTATGCCGGCAGCCGCATGCAGACGGAAGCCGACATAACAAGCCGCATAGGGCAGATTGTGGCGGAAGGAGCTGCTATCATCGATGTGGGCGCTTACTCTTCGCGTCCCAATGCGGAGAATGTGTCGCCTGCGGAAGAGATGGAACGCTTGCGCATGGGGTTGGGTATTCTGAGGAAAGTACAGCCCGATGCGATTGTTTCGGTAGATACCTTTAGGGCGGATGTGGCGAGAATGTGTGTCGAGGAATACGGTGTGGCAATTATCAATGATATAGCTGCCGGAGAAATGGATGATGATATGTTCCGTACGGTTGCCGACCTGAATGTTCCTTATATCATGATGCACATGCAGGGTACGCCGCAAAATATGCAACAGCATCCCCATTATGATAATTTGCTGAAAGAGGTGTTTATGTACTTTGCCCGTAAGGTGCAGCAATTACGCGATTTAGGCGTAAAGGATATCATATTGGACCCCGGGTTCGGCTTTGGCAAGACCATTGAGCATAATTATGAATTGTTGGCTCATCTGGAGGAATTTCGTATTTTTGAACTTCCCTTGCTGGTTGGCGTTTCCCGTAAATCTATGATTTATCGCTTGTTGGGAACTACTCCGCAGGAAGCGTTGAACGGTACAACCGTATTGGATACCATCTGTCTGTTGAAAGGGGCTGATATACTTCGTGTGCACGATGTGCGCGAGGCAGTGGAAACGGTGAAAATCGTGGAAGCCATGAATGTGGCCCGTTCTGCGTTAATCGCTAATAATTAACCATTAATCACTTGCGACCGTGTTTTTTGAATTTGGCATAAAAGATTTTATAGATATCCTGCTGGTAGCTTTCCTGCTTTACTATACATATAAGCTGATGAAAGCTTCCGGATCTATTAATGTGTTTACGGGTATACTGGTGTTTATCCTGATTTGGCTGGTGGTTTCTCAAGTGCTGGAGATGAAACTGTTAGGGTCTATTTTTGATAAACTGGTCAGTGTGGGTGTGTTGGCACTTATCGTCTTGTTTCAGGATGAAATACGGCGGTTTCTGCTTACGCTCGGTTCGCATCAGCATGCCAGTGCATTGGTGCGCTTCTTTACGGGAAACAAGAAAGAAGGCATGGAACACGATGAAATTATGCCCGTTGTAATGGCTTGTATCAGTATGGGCAAGCAGAAAGTCGGTGCATTGATTGTGGTGGAACATAATATGCCGTTGGACGATGTGGTGCGTACAGGGGAGATTATCAACGCCGATATAAACCAGCGCCTGATAGAAAATATCTTTTTCAAGAACAGTCCGTTGCACGACGGAGCTATGGTTATCAGCAAGAAACGCATTAAGGCGGCAGGATGTATCCTGCCCGTGTCGCATAATCTGGATATTCCGAAAGAATTGGGCTTGCGGCATCGTGCGGCGATGGGAATATCTCAGGTGTCGGATGCCCATGCGATCATTGTATCGGAAGAAACAGGCTCTATTTCGGTAGCCTACAAAGGGCAGTTTTATCTGCGCCTGAGTGCCGAGGAATTGGAGAGTCTTTTGACAAAAGAAATTTAGATGCGGCATTAGTAGGCTGAGGCGCATTGGTTGTTCGGTAATCAAAGGTAGCTATTCTTTCTGTATTCCCCCGTTATATTGAGGATAAGCGACCTGTAATTTATAACTTATAACAAATTTATATGGATAGACGAAACTTCTTACGAACCGGCGGAATGGCCGTTCTTGGTTCACTGGCTATGCCTTCGCTGGCTATGCCCGGGTCTGTGCGCGGAGCATTGGGCGGTGCGGACTCTAAGTCTGCCGTTGCTGCCGCTGCCAATCATTTTGGTGTGACGGAAGCGGATTTAAAGAAAGTAATGGCTGTTGCTTTGGAAAAGGGCGGCAATTATGCGGACCTTTACTTCGAACACACTTTCAATAATAGTGTGAGTTTAATGGACGGTAAGGTGAATAACTGCGGCTCCAATATCGATTTCGGTATGGGAGTGCGTGTACTTTCCGGAGACCAAAGTGGCTATGCCTATGTAGAAGGCGTTACCTTGGAAGAAATGTTGCGTGCCGCCCGTACTGCTGCCCGTATTGCATCTTCGGGCAGGGCAGGGAAACCTGTGGGGCTGACGGAGAAAACCATAGCCCGGAGCCGCTATGCCGTGGCTACTCCCTGGGAAGATGTGGGCGTAAAAGAGAAGATTCCTTATTTGGAGAAACTGAATGAGAAAATATTTTCTTTGGACAACCGTGTGCGAAAGGTACAGGCCTATTTGCAGGACAGCACTTCGCATGTACTGTTCTGCAATTCGGAAGGTGTGAGTTATTACGACTACCGTCCAATGGTATCCTTTATGGCAGTCTGCATCATGGAGGAGAACGGTAAGATGGAAAACGGCTATGCAGGCAGGTCTTACCGCAAGGGATTCGAATTTATGACCGACGATGTGGTGGACGTGATTGCCCGTGAAGTGGTAGATCGTACTGCTATTCTATTTAAGGCCATTAAGCCTAAAGGTGGTGAAATGCCCGTTGTAATGGGTTCGGGCGGTTCGGGAATCCTGCTGCACGAGGCTATAGGGCATGCGTTCGAGGCAGACTTCAACCGTAAGGATATATCCATATTTGCCGGTCAGTTGAACAAGAAGGTGTGCAACGAACATATTAACGTGGTGGATGACGGTACGATACCTTTTAATCGGGGTTCCGTGAATTTCGACGATGAAGGCGTAGAGGGGCAGAAAACGTATATTGTCAAGGAAGGTGTGCTCACCAGCTACCTGCACGACCGTATCAGTGCAAAGCATTACGGTGTGAATCCCACCGGAAACGGTCGCCGCGATACATTCCGTAACCTGCCTATTCCCCGTATGCGTGCTACGTATATGGAAGCCGGCAATATGAAGGAAGCGGATATTATTTCTACGGTGAAGAACGGTATTTTCGTAGACACCTTTACGAATGGTCAGGTACAGATTGGAGCCGGTGACTTTACGTTCTTCGTGAAGTCCGGTTATTTGATTGAGGACGGAAAGCTGACGCAGCCCATTAAGGACATCAATATCATAGGTAACGGTCCGAAAGCATTGGCAGACATCACAATGGTGGCCGACAATGATAAGATTGACAATGGTACATGGACCTGTGGTAAGGATGGACAGTCTTGTCCGGTGACGTGCGGTATGCCGTCGGCATTAGTCAGCAAACTCACCGTAGGAGGGGAAAATTAAGTACTAACGGAGCATTGATAACTGATAATTTCTAATTGTCAATTATCAACAGCTAACAATCAACTGAAAATATGATTACAGACAATAATAAAAAGCTGGCGCAGTGGGCAATGGACTATGCCTTGAAAAACGGGTGTCAGGCAGCAAAGTTGGTGCTGTACTCCAACTCCAACGCTTCATTTGAATTACGCGATGCCAAGATGGACAGATTGCAACAAGCCTCGGAAAGCGGGTTGAGCATCAGTTTGTATGTGGACGGCAGGTACGGTTCTTATTCAACCAACCGTTTGGATAAGAAAGAACTGGAGACGTTTATAAAGAACGGTATCGAATCTACGCGCTATCTGGCAGTGGATGAGGCACGTGTGTTGCCCGATGCTTCCCGTTATTATAAAGGTGGAAAGCCGGACCTGCAATTGTTTGACAAGCGTTTCGAAACTATTAATCCGGACGACAAAGTTGCCATTGCGCGTGCTGCTGCCGAAGAAGTCTTGGGCAAAGACAGCCGCATTATATCCGTAGGAACTTCGTATGGTGACGGAGAAAGCTCTTCCTACCGCTTGACGAGCAACGGTTTTGAAGGCGAGTCCAAGTCTACCTGGTTTTCGCTTTCTGCCGATGTGGCATTGCGTGGCGAGGGAGAGGCGCGTCCATCTTCTTATTGGTATGAATCGGCTCTGTTTTACGACAAACTGGTAAAATCGGGTGTCGGAACGAAAGCCTTGGAGCGCGTACTGCGGAAACTTGGACAGAAAAAGGTTGCTTCCGGCAAGTATACAATGGTGGTAGACCCGATGAATGCAAGTAATTTGCTCAGTCCGGTACTGAGTGCGCTGTACGGTTCGGCATTACAGCAAAAAAACTCTTTTTTGTTGGATAAGCTGAATGTGAAAGTAGGGACCGGACTGTTGAATCTGATGGATGAGCCCCATTTAATCGGTGCAAGCGGTGCGCGCTATTTCGATAGCGAAGGAGTGGCAACCGAACGGCGTTCTATCTTTGAAGAAGGTGTGTTGAAAACATACTTCATTGATACCTACAACTCTAAAAAAATGGGAGTGGAGCCGACTGTCAACTCTCCTTCCTTATTGGTGCTCAAACCGGGAAGCAAAGATTTGAACGGTCTGGTGGCCGACGTGCAGAAAGGTATCCTGGTTACCGGATTCAATGGCGGTAATTGTAACAGCAGCTCCGGAGACTTTTCGTATGGTATAGAGGGCTTCCTGATTGAAAACGGCAAATTGACCCAGCCCGTCAGCGAAATGAATGTCACGGGTAATATGATTACGCTTTGGGCTTCTTTATCGGCTGTGGGTAATGATCCCCGTATGTCTTCTTCATGGCGCATCCCGTCGCTGGTATTCGAAGGGGTAGACTTCAGCGGATTGTAAGAACTGTTAATTCAGCATTAAACTCATGTAAGGGTTTGATGGCGATAATATCTTTTCGGTAAGTTCGCCGACAGTGAGTGCCAAGTGGCTGCCCGGCAGCCGCTTGGCACTACTTATACACTTGCCGTTATTCAGATAGTAGTAACCGTTATTGGCGCTGATCTGCGAGTCTGTAAGTGCGATGCTCATTTTCAGTTCCGGATGCTCGGCGGCATATCGTTGCAGTATCGTTTTGGCATTGATGATGCGCGCCATACCCAATACTTGCGGGGTCGGCTCTGTTTCAGACGGACTAATAACCCGGATGGACGGGAGGTTCAGTTGTTCGCAAATACGTTGTAGCAATAACAGGTACATACCGGAAGTTTCCGCTACGATTTCTCCTGCCTGCCAAGTACTGCCTGCCGGATATACGATGGCTAAAGCCGTAATCTTATCGCCTTGCTTCAATGTATAGACGCAGCCTTTCTCCAACTGTAAATCGGCAAGGATTACCCGAAAGTCCGTTTCCGTATGCTGGATGCAATAGGGGCGTTCCCGCAGTTTCCGGTTTAAATAGCGATATGATTCTTCCTGATAATCATTTATTTTGTTCAGAACAACTGCTTTGTCAGCGATGGTAATCTCTGAAGCCGTGAAGGTTGTTGAGGAGTATTTAAAAACCGGTACGTAGCCCATACCGGCATAATACCCGAACAACCAGGGTTCTGCCGGAATCAGCGTGGAAATGGACATGTCATTGTGTAGCATACGGGTAAAGGCTTGCGATAACAGTTCGCGCATAGCCCCGCGATTGCGATAATCGGGATGCGTACAGGCCCCCGACACATATCCTGTCTTGATTTCGCTCTTTCCGAATGTCATGGGATAGGGTAGTATTTGCAGGGCGGCAATCACCTCTTCACCGCTTTGAATGGCGATGTTGACTTCATTGCTGTAACGCAAGCGGAAATACATATCTGTAAATTCATCGCTGTCGTTAAAGCATAGTTTCCATAAACTCTTTATCTTTTCCCGCATTGCTTCACCCCTTATCATAATTGTGCACCCTGTTTTATAGCCCTGTCACTTTACCTTTTTTACCACTTGATAGCCTCTACCGGCTGTTCTTTTAAACAGGCGACGTATTTCTCCAGAATAATGGCAGGCTGATAGGAAAGTTTTGCTTTCCGCAACCCTTCAATAC
>OGEG01002025.1_pt1 | contig 11513 bp, 14 predicted proteins | sample 1570621 | NCBI WGS metagenome assembly OGEG01 (sample SAMEA2582130, study PRJEB24529) | metagenome | biome: Human gut stool | place: China | collected 2011 | reverse complement strand
TTCATGAGTATACTTACCAGCAATTAAGCCTACAATTCCTTCATGAACTTCTTGATTATAGCTATATAAAAATTCATCTTTTTGACTATTTTCTAAAATATTTTTATATTGTTCATTTGTAAGAGATTGTCTTTTACTATTGATTTTTTTAGCGTATTGAGAAATTTGGATTGCAAATTTTTGATCGACATCCTTTAAAAAATAATGTACTAAATGATTTGGATTAACAAGCTCTGGTAGTCTTCCAAAGGAATTGATCTTAGGTGCAATATTAAAACCTAAAGTTGTTGTATTATATTTTTGATTTTCACCAATTAAAAGTTCTAATTGAAGATATTTTTCTTCATTCATAAATTGCAGGCCTCGCGAAACAAGCGATTTATTTTCATCAACTAAAGGCATCATATCTGAAATCGTCGTAATAGCTGCTAAAGAAAATAAATATTTATCATGTTTTCCAAGCAAACTACTGGCAAGTTTATACGCTAAAAAACCTCCACATATTTCTTTAAATGGATAATCCGGTGACATTTTTGTATGAATGATTGCACATGCATCCGGCAATTCGTCATAATCATGATGATCAATAACAATAACATCAATACCAAGTTCATTAGCTAAATCAATAGCTTCATACGCTTTAATACCATTATCTACTGTAATTAACAAAGAATATCCTTTTTCATACATTTGTTGAACTCTTTCTTTATTTAGTCCATAACCATCTTCAAAACGATTAGGAATATGATACCCTACTTTTTTCCCTAATTCTAAAAAAGCTTGAACAAGAATGGCTGTTGACAAGATTCCATCACAATCATAATCTCCATAAATACATATTTTTTCATCATTTTCCAAAGCTTCTTGTATACGATCTAAAACTAAATCCGCATCTAAAAACAATGAAAAATCATGATAAATCAATCTTTTTGAAGTATGTCCTTGAACATCTTGTTCATTATATTCTCTTTGTGCAAAAATCTTTGCAAGTAAAGAATGTATTGAATACTTTTGCATATATTCATTATAGTTATGTATTTCTTTTATATCCCAGTTCATAAAATCTCCTTAAATAAAAAATAGTTGTTACCAACTATTTTGAAATGAATTCTTGAAATGCTGCTAAATCGAGTGTACTTGCTTCTTTAACTGCTTGTATACTTAAATAATCAAAAATTTCCGAAAATTGTAAATTCATTACATCATCAATAATATCACACATTGGTAGACTCTTTTGAGATTTCCATTTAATATTGAATAAATAATTTCTTATTTCTTTTTCGGATATATTATCTATTTTTTGCTTACGAAACTCATGAGCTTTTAATTTGATTAGAAAATCTAAATCATATTTACCAAATTTATAATCCAGTTTTTCATTCATGATAAACCAACTCCCACTTCGTCTATTATAGATGAAAATTCGACATAAAGGAAGTCTTTTATGAAAAGAAAACTTATCAATTCATTCATTATTCTTTCTGCTAGTTCAGCTATCTCTAAAATATTTAGTATTTTAAATAGAATGTTGCTTTCCAGGCTTCTTCCTTTAGAAGCCATGTCATTATATCTTGTCATTATGCCAACACTTTCTTTGTGTTTAACACTTGGACAGGTTGGGATTCCTTCTGCTGTTTTTCGTCTTATATTACATCCAAAATATAAAAACTACAAAGTCATTATTACCGCAATTATTCTATCCTTTTTTTCTGTCATTGTTATTTGTGGAACCCTCTTTATTTTAAGTCCTTTCATTGCTCATTCTTTATTAAAAAACGATTATACTCTTTATCCCATTTTATCCTTTTTAATTTTTATTCCATTGATTGCTATCAGTGGTATTATTAAAAACTATTATTTAGCCAAAGGGCATGTCTATGTCATTGCTAAAAGCCAAATTGTCGAAGAAACTTCACGCTTATTATTTACCTATTTATTTTTAGAAACTCCTTTAAGTTCATCCTTACCTTTTTTAGTAACAATCGCTTATTTATCAATGAGTTTTGGTGAATTGATGTCAATTATCTATCTACTCCTTTTAAGTCGTAAAAGATATTCTTTTACTCCTTTAAAAAACATAAACAAGCAAAACTTGATTATGAAAGATCTTTTAAACATTTCTTTACCTTTGACAGGTTCACGTCTTTACCTTTGTTTTATGAATTTTTTAGAGCCCATTCTTTTAATTCATGTTTTAACTCGACTTGGTTTAACTCAAAACTTTATCCAAGACCAATATGCCATCCTTTCTGGCTATGTCGTCTCGATGCTTGTCACGCCTACTTTTTTTTGTACGATCATCTATCGCCTCTATTTGCCTATTGCTACAGATGATCTTTATTATCATAAAAGTAATACTTTTTTACATCTTCTTTATGCTTTACTTATTTGTTTTCTTATTGGTCTTCCTTTTACTTTAATTTTCTATTTTTTTCTTGTGGGAGAAGACAATCAACCCAACCAAAAACATCACCATAAAGCAAAGTACAAAACTGATACATCCGCCAATAGTGGCCGACACAGGAGCATCATAATAAGTGGCTTTATCCAAAAAGGACATAGACACACGATATGCAAAGCTACCCGGAATGAGAAAGCCGCTTTCTGAACCGATGAACAGGCAGGACGCAAATCCATATATAACCCCTACTACGCTTGTCACAATAATATTGCGGCTCAAATTGATAACGATTGCCCCCAAACAAGTAGTTATCAAAACGATAACACAGGCTTCAATTCCAAACCCGATTGCCAAATTGAGGAACAGGGAAATACCTCCTCCGATCAACCTATCAGTTCCATTGAGTATTGCTACAAGCAGACCAAAAGTAATAAATAAGATGGCTGCAAAGCCTATGCCGATAACGATGCTAACGGCGACTTTCGATAGAAAGAGTTTCTTCTTTGAAAAACCGTAGGTAATCCAGTTGATGTAAGTTTTGCTCTTGTATTCCTGATAAAACAGTGAACCAATTAAAATGAAGATCACCATTGGGAAAAACATGGAAAATTGGTTATTCATAAAGAAAAACAGGTCAGCAAGTGATTTTGTGCTGTTGTTGAAAACTGCTCCTGCTCCGCCGGTAAGAATGGGAAGAAGCGACAACAGCAGAAGAAATGCCATAAACCATTCCCGCTTCAACTTGTAAAACTCGTTTTTAATCAACATTCCCATTATGCTTCCTCCCTCTGGCCGGAAGTCATAATATCCTCATACAGTGCTTCCAGTTCCTTTTCATTATAGCCGTTTTTTACGATCTTGATGATTTTGCCTCCCCGAATGAAAATGAGAATATCCGTAACAGCTGCAATTTCCGTCAGATTATGACTTGATACCAAAATACAGTGTTGGGGAGATTTCAGGCGTTCCTTCAGAAGCAGTCGGATTTCCTTTATACCCATCGGATCAAGGCCATTGGTAGGTTCGTCCAGCAGCAAATATTGAACATCGCCTAAAAAGGCGCGGGCAATTCCCAGGCGTTGGCGCATCCCCAAAGAAAGTTGAGAAAACAACTTTTTCCGGGCATCCAGCAAATTTACTTGTTTGAGCGCCGCTTCAATGTTTGGCCGTTTCAAACCTAAATACTGTGCGTGGAGCTTCAAATTTTCCTCTACGGTGAGCCGAGGGTAAAAAGCCGGGTATTCAATCAAACTTCCAAAACATCTGCTGGAAACGGGCTGTCCATCCGAGAGGATTTCTCCTGAAAAGGCAGTCAGCCCCAGCATGGACTTAAACAAAGTTGTTTTACCAGCTCCATTTGGTCCCAGAATACCGTAGATTTTTCCTTGCTCTAAGGACAGGTTGATATTGGACAGCAAGGCAGTATTTCCAATATTCAGATTTACATTTTTGATTTGCAGCATGAAATACCTCCGTTATTGAAAAAAGATGAAAAGCAAAAAGGCCACAGCATAAATCAAAAATGAAATACCAATGGGTTTTGATCTCTGTTTTAGTCCTTTTAGTCCATCGCTCAATACGCCATGCAAGGCCGTGAGCAGGCACACCGCCAAAGCGATGATAGAAACCACTAAAGCTACTTTAACCATTTGTTTATACCTCCTATGGCTCATACTTTACCAAAGAGGTTTAGGATTTGTTTGAGAAAAGTCTAAGGAAATTCTAAGGATGAAAAAAGAGCCGCCGAAGCAGCCCTTTAGGAATTGACAATGGGAAACACGACTTGAATTGCAAAGATACCGTTTTGCAAGGAAGCGACAATTTGCCCACCCATGCGTGTCACAAGTCTTTGAGCGATTGCCAATCCCAGCCCGGTTGTCTTTTTTGTTCGTGACTGGTCGGTGGTGTAAAAACGGTCAAACAAATGAGGAATATCTTCTTGCTGAATACTGCTCGACGCATTTTTAATGGTTATGACCGTTTGAGCTTCTTCTATTGCTGCGGTTATTTGATAATTTCCCTCCCCGTGAACAAATGCATTATAAACCACATTTGAGAAAATCCGGGTCAAGGCATCTGGATCGCCCCAAATGATAGCTGGTTGATTTGGGATAACGATATAGGGGACACATTTTTTCTGTTCAAAATCGCCGTAGTATGAGGCGACAACATCCCGAAGTACACTGTGTATATCCGTATTTCTGCAATTCAATTTCAGTTCGTCGGCCTCAATCCTTGCAAATTCAAACAGTTGGTCGAGAAGTAGCTTTACAGCGGAAATTCTTTCTCCCGCAATCGTCACATATTCTTTTTGCTCTCCTGTTAAATCCTGTTCCTGTAAGAGCTGGATATAGCCATTTGCTGTTGCCAGCGGCGTTCGCAAATCATGGGAAAGACTGGTAATGGTATCTCGGAACAGTGTATCGCTCCGTTCAATTTCCTGCCCCATGCTACGATATTTTTTCAGAAGATGATTGATACTTGCAGCCAAATCCTGTATTGTCCCATCCGTTTTTTCCACCATAATTTCGGTTTGGGTATCACGGTCAATCAGAAAGTCAATCTGTTTTTTTACTTTCTGAACCAACTTTCGCTGATAAATCAGTTTCAGGGACAAAAACAGGGAAAGCATTGCAAGCAAGATACATAACACCATCATGTAGCCATCACCGCCTTTCCAAATCGCGCAAGTCCAACCTTAGAAACAGGGAGAGCGAAATGGCTGTTGGTAAAAACAGATATACTACCAGTGTCAAACAAATGGGTATTAAATCCTCCCCAAAGGTATTGATCTGCAAGCTGTGAGATAGTCCTACAATCCAATACTTGTAGAGCGAATAATCCATATCTAGCGCTGTACTTATCTTTGTGAGATATAAATACAAAACCCCCAGCATAAAAAATGCAGTAATCGTAACAATGATCCGATGCCGGAGCAGGTAACTTAACAAATTGAGAAATGCAGTGTAACCTAAAAAGCACAGGCATTGAAACAAAAGAAAGACTCCGATTGCAGAAAACGAATACTTTATGTCATACCGGGATGCTCCCATCATCAGAATTGACAAATACGCAACACCAAAGCATACAAACAGAAAAAATAAAACGCCACCCCATGAGGCCAGCAGTTTTCCAAAGAATAGGTGTACTCTGTTTGTACCTTTAGAAAGTGTGATACTGTATGTGCCGGTATGAAAATCTTCTGTAAAGTACAGGCACAAAAAGAGCGTCAATGGAAAAATCAGACTGTAATCTGAAAACAGAAACTCCGTGAACGAAACCAGTGATATAACCGGAAGCATACCATTTACCGAATTGTGATAAAAGGTCAGGGCAAGCGCAAAGACAAAAAACGCAGCCAATACGAGGCAGGCCCAAAACAGGCGGCTTTTGCGGATACGGAACAACTCACTTTGCATCGTCTGAATCACTCTTTGCACCTCCTGTCATTTTCAAAAGATAGTCGGTCGGCTCCATACCGGCAAGCCAGATTTCTGATACCTCTATTCCGGAATGAACCAGCAGCGTATTGATTTCCCCGGATTGCTCATTACAATGAAAAATTCTAATCAGGTCATGACCCAACACTTCAAAATCCGGGAACTGCTGGCTTAAAATCGTAATAGCCCGTTCTAATTGTGGAGTTCTTATCTTTATGCACCGCTGGCAGCTCTCTTTCAATTCCCCAGCCGTAAGCTCACAAAGTAGCTTGCCATCTGCCATCACGCCGTATTTGGATGCAAGCCGGGAAAGCAGCGTATAATCCTGTCCAGAGATTAAAAGTGTGGTATGGTTGATTTCATGCAGATAGTTCAGAACAGAAAGCAGGTGTTCACATTCTCCCTTATCTAGCCCGGAAAAAGGATCGTCCAAAATTATCATATCTGGATTTCCCAAAAGGGCAACAGCCAAATTCACTAAACGCTGGGTCGATAATGGCAATCGCCGTACCGCCTTTTTCTCTTTCAGGTTCAAATGCAGTATATCTAAAATATGGATTTCTGTGGTTCCAAAAACGGAAGAAAAATAACGCAGCATATCAGCAGGTGACAGAGAGCCGATTGTTACAGGCTTTTGTGGTACAAACCCAATCCGGCTGCGTTCCTTCTGATAGTCTATATTGCCAAATAATTTGAGCGTACCGGCTTGAAGTCTAAGTGTACCTATAATGGTTTGCAACAGTACAGATTTCCCGGCGTGATGGCCGCCATACAGTGCATAGATTTCTCCGCGTTTTACCTGAAACGCGATATTTTTAATTCCGTTTCCATCCGGGAAAACATAGGTCAACCCGGCTGTTTCCAAAGCAGTCTCCAAAATAATCATCCCCTTTCCATGCTGTCTTATTGTAGCAGACTGGTGTGCAAACTTCATAAGATTTCTCTAAGGATTAGCCCTGCATTTTGAAACCGAGGCCCCAAACCGTCTGAATATACTTTTCCTCTGGATTGACCTTGGCAAACTTCTTGCGGAGATTTCCAATGTGGACATTGATTGCATTATCGTCCCCGATAAAATTTTCATTCCACACGCTTTCAAAAATATTGTTCTTTGTGAAGACCTTTGAGGGTGAGGACATCAGAAGTTGCAAAATCAGGTATTCATACCGTGTCAAAGTAATGGGGGTATTCCTGATTTTAGCCTCCATAGCTTCTGTATCAAGGGACAAATCCTTAAATCGAAGTATTTTGCTATTGTTTGGGGTGGTAGACTTCTGAAATCGCCGGAGCACTGCTTCAATCCGCACCAGTAATTCTTGATTATCAAAAGGCTTTGTGATGTAATCATCAGCGCCATTTCTTATAAGATTCACTTTGCTGTCTATATCTGTTTTAGCGGAAACACCTATAATCGGAATGTCTATTATATTCTTTATCTTCTCTAATACTATTTCTCCTGGTATTCCGGGAAGCATCAGATCAAGTAAAATCAAATCAAAACTACTTCTCTCAATCAATAAAAGCGCCTCACTTCCAGAATATGCAGAGGTTGTGCAGTAGCCATGTTGAGTTAGAAGTCGTTTTGTCATGTCATTGAGCAACATATCGTCTTCTATAATTAAAATCTTGGATTCATTTTTCATCTTTTCTTCTCCTGTCATTTGGTTTCCCTGCAGTTTTAGGAATCAACCAGACACCGGCCATTTTTACAGCACCGAGAATACGATTCTCCGTGCAATAATAGTTTATCTGACGGGTGGAAATGCCCCATTTTTCACTTGCCTCTCTGAGCGTCATATAATCCATATTCATACCTCCGACAATCCTCTTTATTATATTTCATTTGCTCGAATAATACAAGTGCGTGGATGGGGCGCAAGGCCCTGTTCCAGAAGCACTTTGAGACCTTGCGCCCTTTGTGATTCTATCCTAAAAATACTTTGCCAGCTGCTTCAGACCGCGCCGGATGCTGTCACGGACACGGCTTGGGTCTACATCCTCCGCTGCGGCAATCTCGCTCACACTCATACCCAGGTAATACCGGGCATAGATCCGTTTGGCCTGCTTCTCCGGCAGAGCCATCACAGCGGCATAGAGCTGCTCCCGCAACTGCTTTTCCTCCAGGAGCATTTCCGGTGTCTGGGGCTTTAACAGGATCGCATTTTCAATGCCGTTGTCGCAGTCCAGGGAGTAGTGCGCCTTATAGCGATACATCCTCCGGTCATAGGCAGCCTCTGCACGCTCAGCAGCTCGGATTGTCTCCAGCACATCTTCTGTTACTTCTACAAAGTGATCGATTTTATAAACATCGGGATATAAGTCCCTAAGATTAACTTTCTTCATTATGTACCTCCATTTCAATTCACGGGCGATTGACGAGTGAATCGAAAGGAGGAGGGGATCGGCACCGACATACTTCATGTGCTTTCTCGAAAAGACGACAATAAAAAGCGCCAGCTCCCCGCAATGGGAAACTGACGCAACAAAAATGACTATGATTCTTCTGCTTTAGTAGGAATGATAATGCCGATAGGTAGTCATACCTCCCCGAAGGAGGGGCAAGGCTTTTTTTAGCTGGTGCAGCTCATGGGTGCTATGAATGACGAAATTTGACATGGCGGTGTCCTCCTATAATACCGCCCTTCTGATTGCGTGAGCATCGTCGAAAAAGAAACGGCGGCTCTGAAATATGTTATTTCAAAACCGCCGTAAGGCCACTGTATTTTGTTTTGGCGCATAAATACCCAGCCGCCGAAACAACGGTTTTTTTATTCCCGTTGGGCAACTTTTTTCTTTTAGATTGTTTTGAGTTCCCGACTATAATAAGCTATACCTGCAATTACAATAAGGGCTATACCTGATCCAATCATAATCCACTGCAAGGGAAGAATATCAGCCAAAGGGCCAAACATAGCCATACCAATCGGTAAAAAGCCAGCATACATCGTTCCAAGTAATCCAAATACACGCCCCTGCATAGAGGTGTCCGTTTTTTCTTGTAACATAGTGGTAATTGCTGTTTGCACCATTGTTAATGCGACTCCATAACATACCATTAGGCCAAGGTAAAAAATAAAATTCTTTGAAAAGCCCATTCCGATTGCAAAAGAGCCAAACGCCAAAAGTCCAACTGCCAAAGTTTTTCCTCGGTGCTTAAAACCTCCCCATGTACTCATAATAACTCCGCCTGCCATCATACCTGCGAACCCTACTACTTCCACTGCAGTAAGATACCAGTAAGTATCACCGAATACTCGACGAACAAGAAGTCCTGCAAGATAGCCTGCTGGAACACAAAAGAAAGTGAATAGTCCGTAGATGATTAAAAGCTTTCCAATTAGTTTGTCTGCAAAAGCGTATTTGACGCCAATTTTCATGTCAGAAAAGACGCTGGCCTTCTCAATGGAAGTATTTTGTTTCGGAAGTGCCAAGCAGGACAATAGGCCCGTTCCCAAGATCGCCGTTACAATGTCTATCATAAGCGTCGTTCTCAATGTGCTGATTGCAAAAACTACACCTGCCGCCGCTGGAGCCGCAAAATTAACAATAGACTGCATTGTTGCATTAATGCCGTTGTACCGCATAAGCTGATCTTCCGGGACAAGCTGTGGGATAATGGCATTGACCGCTGGAGTTTGTATTCCTGCCCCCAAGGATCGTATGACCGACATAACAAGCAAACCGCCAAGCAAAGCAGGCTCCGATGAAATATGCGGAATTGCCAATACCATTACGAAAGTGACAAATGCAATCAGCAGATCTGCGCCTATAATCAATTTTTTTCTGTGGTATCGGTCTGCCCATACGCCGCCTATAAATGAAATGAGAAATTGCGGCAGATAGGAACAGACTGTAAATGCAGCCACCCACACGCCGCTGGATGTCTGCATGGTTGCATACCAAACGAGCGCCATTTGAACAAGCGTAGAGCCAAAGAGTGTGATACATTGACTGGTTAAGAAAAGGAGTATTCTTTTCTGCCAGCCGGTGCGTTGCGTGTCATCCATGTTGTATAGCCTCCTGTTTTTTAGGAGGGAGCACAAAGCGCTGCGTGGGATAGCCAAACTCTGTCAGCAATTCTTTTTCGGCAAAACCAAGTTGCAATAGCATATCTCGATGCCCTGTATCGGCCTTGTCCTGTTCTCGAAAGGTTGTTGTGCTGATTTCCTGCCCTGGAAGATATATTTCCAATAAGGCATCCAAGAATACCTTTTGAAGTCCGCGATTTCGATATTGCGGATGTACGCCAAGAAATTCTATACTGCCCGGAGAATAGGTAAATGCCATCGCTCCAATGAGAATATCTCCCTCCCTTAGCACAAGTGCACGCTTTTCGTCAATACTTTCTTCCAGCTTAGCTAAGTAGTCATCTTCATCCATTACAGGATACCCATCAATAACAAGCCGCATTAAGTTCATCCAATCGACAATATCTTTCTTTTCTGCTAACCGAATATCCTGTATTGTAAATTCCATAGCCGTCGTTCTTCGATGTAAAATGAACCGCAACTGCAAAGGATAAAAGCTCCGTTCTTCACGATACTCCGCAGGCGGCGATTTATACATGGCCTTAAAAGCTAATGAAAACGATTGCTGGCTCTCGTATCCGCAGATAAAAGCAATTTCGATAATAGGTTTATCCGAAAAGACCAGAAGCTTTGCCGCCTCTGTAAGCTGGCGGCGTTGCACATAATCATGAATTGTCATTCCTACGGTTTCAGTAAATAGTCGGTGTAAGTGATATTTTGAATAGTGAACAGCCTCCGCAACCGTTTCTAATTCCAGCTTTCCGTCAAGATGACTTTCGATATAGTCAATGACCGCCTCTATGCTGATGATTGATTGATTGCCCATTTATGTTCCCTCCTTTCCATCAAGCATAATAACAAAATCAAAAAAGATTGTTTTAATAATTATTGCGAATTTTGAAAATCCTCTCTAAATTCAGATGGGCATTTATTATACTGTAATTATACTTGAAAAACAAATATTAAAAATAGTCTTTGGTTCTCGTTCTACCAAAAATCAGTATAATCATTCCTATCGACCGGCATAATTAGGTTATTCCTTTGTGCAAATCGGCACGATAGAATATACTTGAGGTGAGTGATTATGCCGATTGATGATTTGACTGCTTTGGGGCAAAAAATGCGGGAAGCCCGAAAGAAAAAAGACCTGACACAGCAGGAGCTTGCAGATCTGAGCCATGTATCTGTCAAGCAGATCGCCAGCATTGAAAAGGGACAAATAAATCCGTCCTATTTGATTTTGAAGGCATTGGCAAAGGTGCTTCCGCTCTCTCTGGACACTCTGATCAATCCAGATGTTTCTCCAGAAGATGAGGGAGCCAATCAGATGAAGATGCTTTATTGCAGCTGTCCGTCAGAAATGCGCGAAACCCTCTTGCACCATACGCAAGAGACCGCGAAAGAACTAACAGATCTATCCAAGAAATTTGAAACGAATTAAGCCGGTGAGTGAAATTTGACTGTTTCCTCACTGGCTCCTTTCATTTTCGGGTAAAAAGGGGCAAGCAATGCCGGTGTTAATACACACCGACCCGCAGAGTGCAAAATCCCTCCGTGATTTTCCTCTCCGCTTGCTTGTTGAGGGCAGCGCCCCCAAGCCCCTTTGAACACAGAATTTCATTCTGTGGCTGCGCGTTCTGCGAA
>OGEG01002019.1_pt1 | contig 11540 bp, 8 predicted proteins | sample 1570621 | NCBI WGS metagenome assembly OGEG01 (sample SAMEA2582130, study PRJEB24529) | metagenome | biome: Human gut stool | place: China | collected 2011 | reverse complement strand
TAGAAATATGAGAAAAGTTCTGTCTTTTTCGGGCTTCCTGATGTTGGGGCTCGTCGTATCGCAATTCCTGCCGGTGATAGCAGGTGAGGGGTATGGAACCGTGAAGTCCATATCGAATATACTACTCTATGTATGTCTTAGTTTTATAATGATTAATGTAGGCCGGGAATTTGTGCTCGACAAGTCCCGCTGGAAAAGTTATGCCGAGGATTATTTTATAGCAATGGCTACTGCTGCTTTGCCTTGGTTTATGATTGCTATCTACTATGTGTTTATCTTGCTTCCGCCTGACTATTGGAATAGTTGGGAGGCATGGAAAGAGAACCTGCTGTTGAGCCGTTTTGCCGCTCCGACATCAGCGGGAATCTTGTTTACCATGCTCGCCGCTATCGGGCTGAAGTCCAGTTGGATTTATAAGAAGATTCAGGTATTGGCTATTTTCGATGATTTGGATACGATCATCCTGATGATTCCTCTCCAGATCATGATGATCGGATTGCGCTGGCAGTTGATTATTGTCGTGGTGATTGTGTTTATGCTGTTGGCCGCCGGTTGGCAACAGTTGAATAAATACGACTGGCGTCAGGACTGGAAAGCGATCCTGTTCTATTCGGTTATCATATTTCTGGCTACGCAGATACTCTATCTTGGTAGCAAGGAACTGTACGGAGAGGGGGGAAGTATCCATATTGAGGTGCTGCTTCCGGCATTTGTATTGGGTATGATTATGAAGCATAAGGAACATGACACGCCTGTGGAACGGAGAGTTTCTACCGGAATCTCTTTCTTCTTTATGTTCCTGGTAGGAATGAGTATGCCTCATTTTATCGGAGTCAATTTTGCGGAAACGCACTCGGGGGCATATTCGGTGACAGGTTCCCAGGAAATGATGTCGTGGGGGATGATTCTGTTTCATGTGGTAATTGTTTCTTTGTTGTCGAACGTGGGAAAGTTATGTCCTATGTTTTTCTATCGTGACCGGAAGCTGAGTGAACGACTGGCACTTTCTATCGGTATGTTTACCCGTGGTGAAGTGGGGGCCGGAATTATTTTTATCGCATTGGGATATAATTTGGGAGGTCCGGCATTGGTAATTTCTGTACTTACTTTAGTACTGAACTTGATTTTGACCGGAATATTTGTTCTTTGGGTGAAAAACCTGGCTTTAAGGAGCTATACTGATTAAATAAACTCTCTATACCCTATTATTTCCGGTAGTTATTATATGGAAATAATAGGGTATGGAACTGATCTACTAATAAGAATAGTTAAATAACTGTTTTCTTTAGTTGAATAACTGCACCTTTTAGTTGTTTGTTCGATATTAAATACTATATTTGTGGCGTTATACTTGGTGAGTTAAACCGAAAATATAGAAATGTATGAAACGATTGACAGCAAAAGAAGAAGAAATAATGCGTATTTTCTGGGAAAACGGCCCGATGTTTGTTCGCGGACTATTAGCTTATTATGAAGATCCCAAACCGCATTATAATACCGTTTCCACTCTTGTGCGCGGGTTGGAGGAGAAAGGATTCGTAGGTTATACGCCTTATGGAAATACTTATCAATATTATGCACTTGTTTCGGAGAAGGAGTATAAAAGTTCTGCTCTTAAAGAAGTGATTTCTCAATACTATAATAATTCGTATGTCAATGTTGTGTCTTCTTTTATTGAAGAAGAAGGATTGTCTGTTGATGAGCTTAAAGCACTCATTGACCAGATTCAACGAGGGAAAAACGAAAAATAGTTTTTGCAATAATAGTTGGGAAACGCACTATTGATAAAAAGATGTCATTACTATGGGAGACTTATTGTTTTATCTGTTGAAATCCGGATGTTACCTGATAATATTCTATCTGCTCTTTAAATTATTAATGAGCGGAACTACTTTTTTTCGCTTCAACCGGGTGACTATATTGGCGGGGATCATAGGATGTATGTTTCTCCCTTTGATAGAATTTACCACTCAAGAGGAGACATTTTTAACTGTTCCTTTACAAACGATTCAGGGGATTTTTGTTGAGCAGGCGGACGGCATATTTTGGGACACAATGTTTTGGGTTCGGCCGCAAGTGGACGAAACCGGAAATATGCAGGCTATAAATTGGTGTCCTATTGCTTTGGGATATGTTTATCTGGCAGGCGGGCTGTTTGTTTTGTGCAGGATTTTGCTTTCCTTTTATCGGATGTTCCAGCTTATACGGAACGGAAAGAGGCGCTCCTATGGGAAGTATAAACTGATTGTAGTATCGGAACCTATTTCATCTTTTTGCTGGGGAAAATATATTGTTGTTTCCGTATCCGACTACTCACAACAGTCGACAGACGGGATCTTACTCCATGAGACGATGCATTTACGTTATCGGCATACACTCGATTTATTATGTATGCAGTGTTTGTTAATTCTTTATTGGTTCAACCCGGCCATTTGGCTGCTGAAACGGGAATTGCAGGAAGTACATGAGTTTGAAGCGGATAATGGGGTGCTTAATACAGGCATTGATGCAACGAGATATCAACTTTTATTGGTGAAAAAAGCTGTTGGTACAAGGCTCTACTCTATGGCCAACGGTTTTAATCACTCTAAACTTAAAAAACGTATTACTATGATGTTAAAAGAAAGAACCAATCGGTGGGCACGGTTGAAACTATTGTTTGTGGTGCCTGTAATGGGTGGAGCGCTTTATGCGTTTGCACAGCCGGAAGTGAAAGAAGACTTAGGACTAAATACGGTCCGGGAAGTATTGCAATCAAAAACCGGAGAAGATCAGGATATCTTCAAGTTTGTTGATGATGAAATGGAGGCATATTATAATCGTTCTCCTAAGAATGCGGAGCTGAAATATAAGATTCGGGAGCGACAGACGCATATCGTAAAAGTAGATGCTAATGGACAATTGACTTTGAACAATAAAACGATTGCTAAGGAAGACCTGAAAGAGGTACTTAAAAAAACAATGGTGGAACATAAGCGCCTGGCAAAAGAAAAGTATAACAGTGCAGAGGATCAAGTGGGAGGGGTCTTGTTTTCTCCTGATACTCCTAAAGAACAGGTAAAAGACTTGTTGTCTGTTATGCGGGATGCTTTTGTTGAAATTCGGGCTGATATTGCCCAAACATCGGGAAATAACAGTAAGGAATACCTTGATAAAGAATTTCCTATTTTGATTGGTTATGGCGATATTTCTATCAAGGATAGAAAGAAAAATCCATATAATAATTCTACTACAATGAAGATTACCGGCATTCATCTTAAATTACTCTCTGCCGCAGGCAAAGTAGAGAAAGAAATAACGAATTTTACTCTGGCTGAATTGGAGAGAGATTTGAAAGATTTCTGTACATTACAGGGAGATAAGAAGAATGAGATTACTGTCAGTATGAAGGTGGATAAGGGATGTGAAATGGGGATAGTGACCGATGTGAAGACAGTTCTCCGGAATAATTATTTGTTAAAGTTGAACTATCAATAAAATACTTATTTCTCCACTGATAATAGTTGGAGACTGCATAGTTAGAGATCGCAAAGTTAGAGACTGCATAGTTTAGAGACTGCATAGTTAGAGACTACTGGAGTAATAACAGAATGACAAGTCGGTAGTATTTAAAACTCTCCTCCTTCAGGAAGGAGGAGTACCCGTAGGGGGAGGTGGTAGGTGAATGCATGAATTGTTTATTATCAGCATTGTGCATCTACCTACCACCCCGACTTATTAGACACGCCCTCTAGCATTCAAGAAAGATATTCCTAACAAATTCGTTTTAGCGCTATTTTTTTCGGATTAGTCAAATAGTTCCCCGTCTTCTTCGATTGGAAGTATTTTCCGGCTTTCTTCATGTGGTAATTGTTCTACTTGACGTAGCTTTCGTTCGATAGCACGGGTTCGTTTGCCCATAACTTCTTCAAGCTGGTCACCGGCATTTTGCAGGTTCTTTTGTACTTTCTCAAGCAGTCCGCCGAATTTGCTGAATTCGGTTTTTACAGCTCCCAATACAGTCCAGACTTCTCCGGTACGTTTCTGAATGGCTAAGGTACGGAAACCCATTTGAAGGCTGTTCAGAATGGCTCCTAAAGTAGTCGGGCCTGTTACGACGATTTTGTATTCCTTCTGAAGTGTTTCGACAAGGCTTGTCCGCCGGATAACTTCTGCATAGATACTTTCGAACGGTAAAAACATGATTGCGAAATCTGTGGTAAAAGGAGGGTCGACATATTTGTCGTGAATATCCTTTGCCATTTTCTTAATGGTGTTTTCCAGTTGTTTGCCGGACGATTCGATCAAAGCGGTATCTCCCGTTTCGAAAGCATCGTAATACTGTTCGTATATGTCTTTGGGGAATTTGGCGTCAATCGGGAGATAGACCGTGCTGTTCACATCGTCTTTTCCCGGCAGTTTGATAGCAAATTCTACAAACTCCGTTCCGCTTTTCTTCGTTTTGACATTGGCGTCGTATTGTTCCGGGCTCATCATTTGCTCCAGTAATGCACCTAACTGTACCTCACCGAATGTTCCCCGCATTTTTACGTTGCTCAGTACCTTCTTCAGTCCGCCGACATCCTGGGCCAGAGATTTCATTTCTCCCAGACCTTTCTGCACATTTTCCAGTTGCGAACGGACAATCTCAAATGACTGCCCAATTCGTTCGTTCAACGTTTTTTGCAACTTTTCTTCAACCATTAGACGCATATCATCCAAGCGTTTCTCGGTCGATTTAATCAGTGTTTCCTGTTGGCGGGCCATTGTGTCGAATTTCTGCCGTTGTAATTCTCCTGTGGTCATCATATTCTTGTGGAGGACATCCTGGAGTTGCTGCATATTCTGATTTAATACTTGCGTCATTTCCATGCGCAACTCCCGGATACTTCGGTTCAGTTCTTCCCGGTTTTCTTGCATTTGTTGCCGTAAGGCTGCTTGCAGTTGTTCCGCTTGATTTTGGTTGTTGCCTTTCGTTAGTGATAGTACAAGTAATACTATCACTAATACGGCGATAACAATAAGTAAAATCAATTCCATTTAATAAGTCAGGATTTCATTTCCGGTTTCAGTAATCAGAATCATATTCTCCCATTGGGCAGAGGGCAATCCGTCATCAGTGCAGACAGTCCAGCCGTCAGCTTCGTCGACAAACACTTCATAGGTTCCCATGTTAATCATCGGCTCAATGGTGAAAGTCATTCCCGGTACGATCATCATGCCTGTTCCCCGGCGTCCGAAATGCTCTACATCCGGTTCTTCATGGAATTTCATGCCTACACCGTGTCCGCAGAGGTCGCGCACGACGCTGAATCCGTTTTTCTCGGCATGTTCCTGAATAGCGGCACCCACATCGCCCAGTTGTTTCCAGGGTTGTGCGGTGGCAATACCAATTTCCATACACTCTTTCGTCACTTGGACCAGTTTGCGCATTTCGGGGCTTACGTCGCCGATCATAAACATGCGGGAGGCGTCAGAGAAGTATCCATTGTAAATGGTAGAGACATCCACATTGATAATATCTCCGTTTTTCAGGATTTCATTCTTGTTGGGTATCCCATGGCATACTACGTCGTTAATGCTTGTACAGACACTCTTGGGGAATCCTTCGTAATTGAGGGGAGCAGGAACGGCTCCGTGACCGGTTGTGAAATCATACACTAGTCTGTCAATTTCCTCGGTAGACATTCCCTCACGGATATTCTCCGCGATATGATCCAATAATGCAGTGTTGATTTTGGCACTTTCACGTATTCCTTCCAGTTGTTCGGGGGTACGGAGCACTTTACGAGGCGGAAGTTTGTATCCTTGTTTTCTATATTTCTGTATTTTGTCTTCTACTGCTGCCGGATAATTGGAGGGGGTAAACCGGAATCCCTTGATAAAGTTTTTCATTATTATATGATGTTATTTAATCGTTCTACAAAGGTAGAGAATAAAATGGAAGTTGTGTCTCCTTGGCTTCTAAAACTTTTCTTGTAGATTATTCATCATTATGAAATAGCTTTGAATACGGGTTCTATCTTTTGGATTTCAGACTCAAATCCGAACCAGTAGCCATGTCCGTCTTCATCAACGGGGAGAAAACACAGACGTAGTTTTTCCCGATAGGAGCCATAGATGACTTCCCAACTCTCCGGGGGAACTTGCCGTTTGGTTCTGACTTTTTCGGCGGGAACTTTCTTTAATGACATACCTGCTTCGATCCATGCGATACTGACTTGAGTCAAGTAATCGGGATAATGATTTTTACAGAAATTATATAGGATCAATCCTCTTCTTTCCAGACTTAACGGGGTGTCGATGATATCTGCCTGAACTAAATGATCGAGCAACTCATGTAAGAAATGAGGATTTTCCAGAATAAGCATCCGGGTGATGTTTTGCCAGGTAGGAGTATTATAGAATCCGTCTAACAGGCGGGATAGATAATGCGCTGTCTGTAACTCGTCTACTGAAATCTCACGTGTTTGGAGGACTTCATAAGGGGGAAGGGGCGAGTATTGAATGCCTAGTTCTTCTGCTCTTCTCCGCATCTCGGTACCGGGAAGTAACTTTAGGGATTCCAGTTGAATCTCTCCTGCGCCGTATTCTGCCAAGGTACGGACGTCTTCGAATATCTCGGATAAGTGATAGAGTGGGAGACCTGCTATGAGGTCAGCATGCGTTTCCATATTCTTTAGTGAACAGAGATATTTTAATCCTTCCAATGCGTCGGATAACTTTCCGATACGGCGGCTTTGTTGCAGAACCGACTCTTTTAAACTTTGAATGCCGGCCTCCAAATGTAATAACCCCTTGGGTAAGACCGATAATTCCTGTTTTAATTCTTCGGAAAGGAGAGCCGGATGAATCTCCAGATGAAAACAGATGTCCGGATATTGCCGGAATAAGTCCAGTAATTCTTTAGCCCGTTTGTTGTTGTAATTAAAAGTACGGTCGAGTACGCGCACGTTCTTAATGCCATGCTGGTGAATGTCATTCAGACGTTCACGGATAGCTTCCAAAGGAATGGTACGCACCGGCTTTTCACCACCGCTGACGCAAAAGGCACACGTGTTGAAACAACCTCGGGTAGTTTCCAACTGTACAAACGGTTTACTCCAGTTAAAAAAACAACTTTTCTCGGGGGAAACAAGTTGAGAGAAGTTCATGACGCGGGCAATTCCATTGTCCTGATAGCGACCGTTTTCATCCAAGTAACAAAGTCCCGTTATTGATTTCCATGTTTCTTTACTGTGATTCCATACTTTCAGCCATTGGGGGAATACTTCTTCACCCTCTCCACGGAACACTCCGCTGACAAATTTGTTCTTATATAAAAAGGCTTCATTATTTCCCAAAAACTCCGGACCGCCGAGTACGATGCAGCAATGCGGAAGTAATGCTTTAGCACGGGATATGATGTGTAGCAACTGTTCGTGATTGAATAACCAGTTGGTGGCGGCAATGATGTCCGGCCGGTGTTTGTGAATCCGGCTGACAACCATTCCGGTGTTCTCATTTATGGTTGCCGATACTATACACCATTCAATAGTAGTGTCGTCTGCTATCTGGGCGTGTAATGCAGGGAGCGCCAACGATGAGTGTGCATAGGAGCTATTTAAATCAAGCCAAAGAAGTTTCATGTAGAATTTTTAATATTATCGGGAACAAAGGTACAAAAAACTTATGGCTTGGAGCATATAGTAAAATAAAAACGCTAAATTTGTATTTATAAACGCAATAAACTAGAAGATTATGAAACTGATTAAAAAATACGCAGGTTTTCTGCTGATGCTGACGTTGCTTGTCGGCTTTACTTCATGTGAGGATGATGAAGATATTTATGATGACCTCATGGGGAGAACATGGGTTGGAGATTTGGGATTTGGTACTAACAGAGATCCGATAGAAAGCGGTATTCGCTTGGATAATAACGGCTTGGGAATTGATTATCAGGTCTATGATTATGACGGCGCTTCTGCCGGTGACTTGCCTTTTCGTTGGCGGGTAGATTATGGAACTTTATACCTTGATTATGGTTATGATTTTGCTCTGCGTGAGGTGAGAGGTGTTCGTGTGAGCGGACGTTATATGCGAGGTGATCTATATCTTGATGGCGAGTTTTTCGGATATATTGAGTTGAGAATGCAATAAGAAAATAATATAATAGATATAGAAAGGAGCCATACTTGTGTATAAATGGTATAGCTCCTTTCTTTTAACTTGTATTTATTCTATTTTTTCAGAAACAACTTCTTGAATTCTCCCGGATAAGGTGTTTCAAACTCCATTAGATCTCCCGTTACAGGATGATAGAAACACAGTTGGAAAGCATGAAGGGCCAATCGACCGATCGGGTTAGAGTAATTTTCTCCTCCATATCTTCCGTCTCCGGCAATCGGATGTCCTAAATCCTGCATGTGTACACGAATCTGGTTTTTACGTCCGGTCTCTAAATCAAGTTCCACTAAAGAATATCCGTTGGCACGTTTGATTGTTCTATAATGAGTGATAGACTTTGAACCGCCGTCGTCATATCCACTGGAACTTACGTATAAAGTCTTGTCCGTCAACCAGGAAACAACAGTATCATAATCTTTTTCCATACTTCCTTCTACTACGGCTACATACCGACGGTCGGTCACTATATCATGCCAGTTGTCGCGCAGAGTACGTTGTGTTTTTTCGTCCTTGGCAAACATCATCAATCCGGAAGTGTCTCTGTCCAGACGATGTACAATGTACACTCGGTGTTGACGTCCGGAACGTTGCACATATTCATTAAGTATGGTATAGGCTGTGCGCTCTTTTTGACGTTCCGTATTGACGGACAGAAGTCCTTGCATCTTTTCGACCACAATGATATATGCGTCTTCGTACACAATTTTCAGCAATCGGTTATTAAATTCTTTCCTTCCTTTATCTTTGCTGATTTGAACTTTCATTCCCGGTTTCAACGGAAAGTTGAATTGCGTGGTTATTACATTATCTACCAATACCACTCGTTTGCTGAGCAATGACTTTAGTTTTGTACGGCTTGCGTCCGGCATTTTGGCAGTCAGGAACTCCATTAGTTCCATTGGCTCTTTGACTGCATAATTGGTATATTGTGCACGTGCTTTTTCAGCAGGAGTTCTTCTCGGTCTTTTTTCCATTTCTTTTTTCTTTTAAGAACGATTCAATTAAAGATTATCGGAGTTCCAGCAATACCACATTTTCCACGTGGTGAGTATGAGGGAACATATCTACCGGCTGCACGGCCTTCACCTTATATTTTTCGTCCAGTAATTGCAGGTCACGTGCCTGAGTGGCGGGATTACAGCTTACGTAAACAATTCGTTTGGGTTCGGCAAACAAGATTACATCCACCACATCCTGATGCATACCTGCACGAGGAGGGTCGGTGATGATAACATCCGGACGTCCATGCTCGTTGATAAATTCCTGAGTCAGAATATCCTTCATGTCACCTGCATAAAACAGGGTATTCTTAATATCGTTGATTTCTGCGTTCACCTTTGCGTCTTCAATGGCTTCCGGCACATACTCGATACCAATCACCTGACGAGCCCGGCGTGATACGAAGTTGGCGATAGTTCCGGTTCCGGTGTAAAGGTCGTAAACGAGTTTATCTTTTGTTTCCCCAACGTATTCTCTTACCTGATCATACAGGACTTCTGCTCCTAAGGTATTTGTCTGGAAGAAGGAGAATGGAGAGATTTTGAAACGCATGTTATAAAGGTATTCATAAAAATAATCTTGTCCGTAAAGTGTTTTTGTTTCATCGCTTTGTACTATGTCTGCAAGGTTGTCGTTTAATGTATGCAATATTCCAACAACTTTCCCATCAATTTTCTGGGAGAGAATCATATTGACAAATTCAGATTCGTCCAGTCTGCTCTGTGTTGTAGTGACAAGATTAATTAAAATATCTCCTGTTTTTACAGATCGACGCATTACGAGGTGGCGGAGAAATCCTTCGTGGCGGATTTTGTGGAAGTAGGTTTCGCCTTTTTCTTTGAAGTATTTTAAGATTGCCTGAAGAAGTACGTTGAAATCAGGGTCTACGATGCGGCAATCGTCTAATGTTACGATATCATAGAAGCTGTTTTTCTTATGCATTCCGAGTGCAAGTGGACCATCTTTTTCTTCATCTCCAAATGTGAATTCCATTTTGTTGCGGTAACCTTCTGTGATCGGGCTTCCGTAGATATTTTCGATATCAAAAGAAAGACCGTTCTTTTCGATTAGTTCTTCTACCTGACGTTTCTTTAAGTCAAGCTGCTGTTCGTAAGAAAGATTCTGGTAACGACAGCCACCGCAGATTCCGAAATGTTTGCAGGCTGCTGGCTGCTCTAATGGGGATGGTTCGATGACTTCGAGAAGTCTTCCTTCAACTTTATCGCGTCTTTTTTTGTTGATGGAAAAACGTACTACCTGTCCTTCTAATGCATTTTTTACGATTACTTTCTGCCCTTCAATATCTATAATGCCTTTATTCGGGAATTCAGTTCGGATTACTTTTCCCTCAAAAATATCTCCTTTTTTCATTTAATAATTTCCTTTCTATACATAAAAAATGGAAAGGATGCCGCAGTATGCACCCTTTTCCATTGTCAAATCTTAATTTCGCTAAATTTCGATTTATAATATCCGTGTCCGTAATGTGCCTCGCCTTCATCATCGATTTCCATAATGAGAAATGTTGGCATATGATCAGGTTGTCTTGGGTAAGAAACGCTTCCCGGATTTAATATTGTTACATCTTCATCGATTTCGATATATGGTTTATGGGTATGCCCAAACATAACGATATCTATATGATTCTGAAGTGCATACTGTTTTAATCTCTCTACACCACGGTACACACAAAAAGTATGTCCGTGGACAACCAGCACTTTATAATCGCCAATATTAAAAATGTCTTGTGCAGGAAGATCAAGATTATAGTCGTTGTTTCCGGAAACCATATGTACCGGACAATCTACCAATGAACGGATATAATCGTCTCCTCGCTCTACATCTCCACAATGGATGAGCATATCGATTGGTCCAACCTGCTCGATTACTCCTGCCACATCATCATTACGTCCATGCGAATCACTGATTACCAAAATTCTCATTTTATTTTCACTCATCTATTTACAAAATCTCCTTTATCTGGCGCAATGCCTTTCCACGATGACTGATTTCGTTCTTTTCCTCTGCTGAAAGCTGAGCCGTTGTCTTTCCTTTCTCTGGAAGATAGAAAATAGGGTCGTAACCAAAACCATTTTCTCCGGCTGGTTCCTGTGCGATTCTTCCCTCAATCGTTGCCCGACGTGTCTCTACTCGTCCATCTGGAAATGCTGCTGCGATTACGCAGACGAAACGAGCACTTCTTACGATATCAGGGACGCCATGCAGTCTGTCTAAAATAATCTGATTTTTAATGCGATAAGATGTATTCTCTCCCATATAGCGGGCTGAATATACTCCTGGCTCTTTATTCAGATAATCCACTTCTAAACCGGAATCATCTGCTAATACAAGACTGCCTGTTGCTTCCATTACAGTTTTGGCCTTGATGATTGCAT
>OGEG01002016.1_pt1 | contig 11559 bp, 9 predicted proteins | sample 1570621 | NCBI WGS metagenome assembly OGEG01 (sample SAMEA2582130, study PRJEB24529) | metagenome | biome: Human gut stool | place: China | collected 2011 | reverse complement strand
TCAAGGACATTATGATAATGCTATTATTGATATTCCTTATAATCTTTATACACCGATTACTTATAAAGAACAGTGTGATATTATTAATAGTGCTAGAAAATTATGTAATAAACTTGTTTTAGTAAGTTATGAACAAATGGATCAAGAAATCAAACAAGCAGGTTTTGAAATAAGAAATCGTATCTTAAGGAAGAAAACAGAATTTGTGAAATTTGGACGTTATATTTATGTGTGTTATTAAAAAATCATTGGATTATTTTCCAATGATTTTTTTGATTGTCTTTAAATCTTTATTTTCAATAAGTGCTTTAAATATATGATCATATTGTTGTAAAGTAAGATTTTCTAATAATTCGTTATCTTCTTGAGGAAATTTACTTTTAAAAAGCATTAATGTATCTTCTTTTTTACTTGCTAGTTTTCCTTCAGCTTTTCCTTCTTCATGCATTCTTTGTCCTTCATGATAATGTTGAATTTTAACAAGTTGTCTTTTTTCTGCCGCTAAAACAAGCTCTTCATCTTCATTGAATTGTTCCATCTTATCTTTCATGATTGTTACCACCTCATTATCTAAAGATATTATATCATGGGTAAGTCCATGATATAAGATGTAGATTAAGATTTCTAATCTTGAAAAGTTTTCTAGTCTTTTTTCTTTTTCAATAACTTTAATAAATGGAAGTTGGACAAAGTAGCTTGTTGCTAAGTTAAACTTTCTCACATTTCCATATTCATTTCTAGGCACATAACTGTCAATCAATACAAGATTATCTTTATCAATATCGTTAACAAAAGTAATCAAATTCACTTTATGAAGATGGTCACTGTATCTTTCATCTCCACGATTGACTTGATGATCGATCATTCTAGCTTCATAAGCTTGAAGACGATGATAAAGTTCTTTAGAGAATATACTGTTTTGCATTTCAATATCGACCAGTTCACCATCTTCTGTTATTACCTGAATATCTAAGATCATATCTTTATCACTTATATGATGAGGATTAAGCTCTGAATTTAAGACATTAATTTTCTTACATTTAATATCCATAACATCTTCGATGATAAGTTTTAATAAACGCCTACATTGTTCATCTTTCATATTTGATAATAAATACTTAAATACAAGATCATTTTTAAAATCGGTAATTCTTTTAGATTTGATTTTTGTTTTCATAGTTTCTCCCTTCATTATTTATATAGACAACAAAAATCATTTTTTCTTTTAAAAAATAAAAAAACGAAATAATTTTCTTATTTCGTTAAATCATATAAATAGCAAGGGCAATTAAAATACTTGCAAGAATATCTGTTAAATAGTGAACACCTGTAAGCAGTCTTGTACAAGTAATTGTAATAGCAAGTGCTGAGAGTAATAATCCCATATTTGGTCCTCGAGCAATAACGGTCAAAGCAATAGAAATAGCTAAACTCGTATGAATACTTGGGAAAGAATGACCTATTCTTTTTTTATCATCAATAGGTTTAAGGTCATACTTTTGAATAGGACGAGGTCTATCAATTAATATTCTAAGTAGAACAGTAATTAATAAAACGACAAATGGTTTAATAAATAAAAGATAAAAACCAGTTTGGGATTCTATCACTATTTTTAATAAAAAGAGTGAATAAAATATAGCGACCATCCAAGGACAAAATTTTGATGCAAAATAGACACAAGATTTTATAAAAGGATGTTTATACATAAATTTATTGATACCTTCATAAAAAAACTTCATATTGACCCTCCAAAGTTTTGATATATCTATTATACTATAAAAGAGAAAAGATAGCATTAATAATCGAATTACGATATAATGGACATAATAAGAGGTGTAAAATATGAATAGAAAAATAATGCCCTTTATGTTACTTTTAATAGAAGTAATAATGTATTACTTTATATGTTTATACTTCCATATGGATTTAGATTTAATCATTGGATCAGGAATACTTTATTTCCTATTCTTATTTATATATGGACATTATTCATTAAATACATGTTTAATATGGGATGAAATTAAAGCGTTAGTTAAATCAAGTTTTTGTTTTTATATAGCATTACTTGTTTTAGTGCCTAAATCAACAGGTTATGAAAGAAGAATGCATTTGACAATTATGGTTGCATCGATGTTTATTATATGTTTACTGGCAGATCGTTATATTCGAATTGCTTTTAGAGAACAGTTTGCTAGAAAAACATTAGTTATTGGAACAGGATATGAAGCAGCAAGACTTGGTAAAATATCAAATAACAATCGTTTTGCTTTAACACAAGTAGAAGGTTATGTGGATGCGAATTGGACAGATCAGTTATTTGATTTTAAACAGGAAAATGTGATTAAAAATAGTTTTATTTATAGTTATGAAGAATTGGATGAGGCTATTAAAACTTTAAAAATTGAACAAATTATTGTGGCTTTACCAGAAGCAAGTGAAGAAGTAATTGATAAGGTGATGTCAGATATTTATGGAAAAGTTGAAAGTGTTAAGTATTTACCAGATGTTAATGGAACAATGACTTTTTCTTCTGAAGTTCAGGATTTTGATGGACAATTACTGATTGCAACAGCAAATAATGAAATGTCGGCTCTTGCTAATACTATGAAAAGATTTATTGATATTTGTGCAGGAATTGCTGGATGTTTAACGTTAATTCCTTTGATTGCTTTTGTAAAATATAAATATGTCAAAAGCGGAGATCATGATAGTATTATTTTTAGTCAAGATAGAATTGGTAAAAATGGGAAAATGATTAAAATCTATAAATTTAGATCAATGGTACCTGATGCTGAAAGAATTTTGGATGAATTGATGGAAAAAGATCCAAAAATCAAAGAAGAATATCTGACAAATAAAAAACTAGTCAATGATCCAAGAATTACACCAGTAGGAAAGTTTTTAAGAAAAACGTCATTAGATGAATGGCCGCAATTTATTAATGTTTTATTAGGTGAAATGTCATTAATTGGTCCTAGACCTTATTTACCAAGAGAAAAGAAAGATATGGGACAATATTACAATTCTATTATTAAATGTAAACCAGGAGTTACAGGAATGTGGCAAGCTAATGGTAGAAGTGATGTTGAATTTAATTATCGTTGTAAATTAGATGATTATTATTATCATAATTGGTCTATTTGGTTAGATTTTACGATTATTTATAAAACGATTAAAGGCGTTGTTTATGGTAAGGGATCGTTATAGAAGTAGTGAATGTGTATTTTTTAAATACACATTTATTTATTATAAAACACAATAAAATTGTATAAGGGGTTATTTAAAAGTGGTCAATGTTTGGAAAAAGTGTGCAATGGATTAAAAAAAGTGATCAATGATCTAAAAAAATGGTCAATGCTCCTACAAAAGATATGCCTATTGCTCAACTAATTTTTATAAAATTATCTTCAAAACCAGACATTACCTATGATCAACAAGGTAATGCATCGTTTAATGAAGAATGTAAGTATAAAGACTACTATGAAGAAAGAACACACAAGGTTGAAAAAGCAAAAAAAGAGTTGGACGATAAAGAATCTTCAATATAAACAAATATTCTTACAATGATGGGAATTTTTGTCTCTATATTTTCTTTGGTTAGTATTAATTTTAATCAATTGAATTCTAAAAATTTAACTGCTGATTTTATTCTAAAGATGAATTTGTCTCTTGGAATTATTATTGCATTATTTATTGGGTTAATAATGTTTTTTTTAAGAAATAGGGAAGATAAAAATATTTTAAAGATTTTTATTGGGTTAATGGTTGTGATGATCATTGTTTTATTTTTTATACTCTAAACGTTATAAAAAATAATTTTGTGATATAGAACTAATTAAATAACATGAGGTTGTTCTGTGGTAAAAACCTCATGTTTTTATATTGTATGTTATTTATAGAATTTTAATTTATGAATATCTGCTATATTCTATAAAAAGTAAGTAGATCATTTTTATTGTATGAAAAAATAATGGACGATAATTATAACTTTTAGTACAATATTTATATAAATAAATTAAGTACGAGGAGGGATATTGTGTTTAAAAGAACTATAAAAACATTAATAGTTATGCTATTGACAATTTCAATGACAATGCCAATAGCAAATGTAAAGGCATATGAGGAAAATTATGAAAGAAATGTCATGCCGGCAAGAGATTATGACAAATTTGATGATAATTTTAATGTGAATCAAAGCAATTCATTAGTAAGATCAAGTCAAATACCGTCAACATATAGTTCAGTAGATGAAGGTTTTGTAACAAGTATAAAAAATCAAAATCCTTATGGAAACTGTTGGGCATATGCTGCATGTAGCGTAGCAGAATCATATTTAATAAAAAAGGGAATGGCAAGTAGTGATATTGATTTATCTGAAGCACATTTAAATTATTATATGTATCATAATAAAGGCGATAAATATGAAAATACAGATAATGATCAAACCAACGTAATAGGAAAATATTCATTTACTGATGTGGGTGCAGATCCAAGAATGTTGCAATTAGCAATGAGTAATTTTGGACTTGCAAGTGAAACAAGTTATCCAATTTCTAAAATAACAACAATGCAAGGGTCAAAAGAAGATCAAAATAATACACAATATGTTATGACTAACAGTAATCTTCTTTGTCAACAAGCAAAAGGAAATGAATCAATAATTAAACAAGCAATATTAGATAATGGGAGTGTTTTAGCATGTTATTACGATACATCTACTGCATATAAAAATAGTAATTATTATAATTCAAATGAAGTAAATAGTTTTAACCATGCAATTAGTATTGTAGGTTGGGATGATAGTTATGCCGCAAATAATTTTGATAATAAACCAACTAGAAATGGTGCTTGGTTAATAAAGAACAGCTGGGGTACAGGTTTTGGGAATCAAGGATACTTTTGGATGTCATATGATGAGTATTCATTAGGTTCAGTTTATAGCTATGAATTTAAAAATAAAGATGAAGAAAATATTTATCAGTATGATGGAACTAATAATGCATTAAGGTATACTTTATCTAGTAATACTAGTACATACGCTAATGAATTTTTAGTTAAAAGAACAAATGAAGAATTAAATGCAGTATCAGTTGGTTCTGCAACAAGTAATATTCCTTATAAATTAGAAATTTATACAAATTTAACAGATATAAATAATCCAACATCAGGAAATTGTGAAGTAAATCAAAATGGAATAATCGAAAATGATGGTATTAATTACATTAAGTTAAGTAAAGGTATTTCTCTTAAAGATAATACATATTATTCTATTGTTTTTACTTTGTTTGGAACAAATGAAAATAATGCATCTATTATGTTGGATGCAACATTAAAAGGTACAGATATTGAATTTATAGCTGATACATCTAATGAATATTGTTTTATAAAAAGTTATAATACATGGGGAAAACTATCAGACAATACATTTCGTATAAAGGGAATTACTATCAAAGAAGAGCCAAAACCTATTGAAACAATAATACTTAATAAAACCGATATAACACTAACAAAAGGTACAAGTGAAACCTTACAAGCAACAATCAATCCAAGTGATACAACAGATGATAAGACATTAAAGTGGACAAGCAGTAATCCAGATGTTGCAACAGTAGACAACACAGGTAAAGTAACAGCGGTAGGTGGAGGAACAGCAACAATAACTGTTAAATCACAAAATGGAAAAGAAGCAAGTTGTGAAGTAAAAGTAACTAGTAAAATTGAATCTATTTCATTAAATAAATCAAATATTACTTTATCAAAAGGGACAAGTGAAACCTTAAAGGCAACAATCAACCCAAGTGATACAACAGATGATAAGACATTAAAGTGGACAAGCAGTAATCCAAATATAGCAACAGTAGATGAAAATGGAAAAGTAAAAGCAGTAGGTGGCGGAGATACAACAATTACTGTCAAATCAAAAAATGGAAAAGAAGCAAAATGTCAAATACATGTCTTAAGTCATATTGATTCAGTCACATTAAATAAAAAAGAGTTAAAAGTAGAAAAGACAAATAGTGAAACATTACAAGCGACGATCAATCCAAGCGATACAACAGATGCTAAGACACTAACATGGAAAAGTGAAGATGAAAACATTGCAAAAGTAGACGGAAATGGAAAAGTAACAGGAGTAGGAACAGGAACTACAAATATTATAGTAACAACAAGCAATGGAAAGAGTGCAGCATGTAAGGTGACAGTAGTCAGACAAACACCAAGTGTAAACTACAGTACACATGTCCAAGATATTGGATGGCAAGGATATGTCAAAGATGGAAGTACTGCAGGAACGACAGGACAGTCAAAGAGATTAGAAGCAATAAGAATCAAACTTTCCAATAATACATCCTATAATGGAACAATCCAATATCAGACACATATTCAAGACATTGGATGGCAAGGATGGAAAATGAACGATGACACTTCAGGAACGAGTGGACAAAGTAAAAGACTAGAAGCGATAAGAATCAAGCTAACAGGAGAGATGGCAAAACAATATGACATCTACTATAGAGTACATTCACAAGAATTTGGCTGGCTAGGCTGGGCAAAGAATGGAGAGAGTGCAGGAACGGAAGGATATTCATATAGACTAGAAGCAATCCAAATCCAACTTGTAAAAAAAGGAAGCAGTGCACCAGGAAGTACAAGTAATTGCTTCTATAAAAGATAAATAACCAAAAGGTAAATAATAGGCAACAGTACTAAACAACAGTTTTAGATACTGAACGACCAAATATTTACCTTTTTATATGTTAATAAATGTTGTAAACTTAAGTTAGGGAGGTGAGAATGTGAAAAAGACATTAAGCATTATAGTTTCTTTGCTATTGATTTTCAGTACTATTTTAAATGTAAAAGCTTTTGAAACAAATCAGATAGAAAATTCTTCTAATGAAGTAGTAGAAGATAATACAAATGATTCTTCTATAAATGAAGATGATTTACAAGATGTAGATCAAAATGAGAATACTGAAATAGTAGATGATAATGAAAACAGTGAAATTAATACTACTGAAGGGAACGATGAAATAACTAATCAAGTTACAACAAATTCACCAGAGGAAGTAATTACACCAAAAATAATGTATAAAACACATGTACAAGATTACGGATGGAGTAATTATATAAGTGAAGGCGTTTCTGGAACTGTTGGTAAATCAAAGAGACTAGAAGCTATTAAAATGAAGTTGGATTTAGGAAGTTATGAAGGATCCATTGAATATGCAACTCATATTCAAGATATTGGATGGACCAGTTTTGTATCAGATGATCAATTAAGTGGAACAGAAGGAAAATCAAAAAGATTAGAAGCTATTAAGATTAAGCTAGTAGGAGATATAGCAAATTATTATGATGTGTATTATAGAGTACATATTCAAGATAATGGATGGCTTGATTGGGCTTGTAATGGAGCAAGCGCTGGTAGTGAAACTTATGGTAAACGATTAGAAGGTATAGAAATTAAATTAATAAAAAAAGGTGACCAAATACCTGAAAACACGCAAAATCCATTTATTTATCCTGGATATATTTATTACTCAACACATGTACAAGACTATGGGTGGTTATCTAATATTGGAGATGGAAAAACAAGTGGAACTTCAGGTCAATCCAAAAGAGTAGAAGCATTAAAGGTTTCATTATGTAATTTACCATATAGTGGTAATGTAGAATATAGTACTCATATTCAAGATATAGGATGGCAATCTTATCGAAAGAATGGTTCTATAAGTGGAACATCAGGTCAATCCAAAAGGGTAGAAGCTATAAAAATCAAACTCACTGGTGAAATAAGCAATTATTATGATGTCTATTATAGAATACATGCACAAGATTTAGGATGGATGTCTTGGACTTGCAATGATTCTAAAGCAGGTACTGAAGGACTTGAATTAAGAGTAGAAGCAATTCAAATATGTTTAGTTGAAAAAGGTGAAAATGCGCCTGGAGATATTTCTAGACCTTTTGTTGAACAAGGGAAAGTGGAATATAGTTCACATGTACAAAATATTGGATGGCAAAATTATGTTAATAATGGTAATACAAGTGGAACTGTAAGGCAAGGGTTGAGATTAGAGGCTTTAAAAATCAGATTAGGTGATAATTCCTATGAAGGAAATATTGAATATAGTACACATGTACAAGATTATGGCTGGATGAATTATTCTAGTAATGATTCTATTTCAGGTACAATAGGACAATCAAAAAGAATAGAAGCTATTAAAATAAGACTTACAGGAGAAATTAGTAATTATTATGATGTTTTCTATAGGGTTCAATGTCAAGATTTTGGTTGGCTAGGATGGACATGTAATGATAGAATAGCTGGTACAACTGGTGGAGGCTATAGAATTGAATCAATTCAAATAAAACTATATCCTAAAAATATTACCAATCCAGGTATTTCTCATTTATCATGCATAACGTTTGAAGATAAAAATGGATTTAAAGTATGTAAAGATGCAAATGGAACATTATATGAAGATGCTCAAAGTTTATTAGGAACTAGAAATACTTATGTTTTAAGGGTGAATAAAGCAACAAATGTTGTTACTGTTATAGTGGCTAATGGAGAAGGAACTTTTAATATAGCTTATAAAAGATTTGTTTGTTCAACTGGAAAAGATACACCACCTGGAACATACTATACACCTGCTAAATATCGTTGGAAATTATTAATGGGTCCAAGTTATGGACAATATTCAACAAGAATTGTAGGTGGGATATTATTCCATTCTGTACCATATAATAAACAAAATCCTTATACATTATCGGCTAAAGCATTTAATCAACTAGGAACAACTTGCTCACATGGATGTGTAAGATTAATGTGTAAAGATGCTAAATGGATTTATGATAATTGTGCATTAGGAACAAGAGTTGATATTATAAGTGGTAAAGATCCATTAAGTAAACCTACAGCTCCTAAAATTTCTACGAGTCAAACATGGGATCCAACAGACCCAAATATATAAAAATAATGATAAAAATCCCTGGAAGTTAAAATAGCGACAAGGGATTTTTAATATATTAAAGAGAAATACGTTTAAAAATGATATGTTGAGATATAAATGTAATTATGTTAATATAGGACAGGATGAAAGGAAAATTATGATGGAAATATCAGTAATAATGGCAACATATAAAGAAAAAATAGAACTATTAAAAGTAGCGATAGAATCTATCTTAAAGCAAACATATAATAATTTTGAATTTATTATTATTTTAGATAATCCTGAAAATATTGAACATATTAGGTGTATAGAAAATTATCAAAAAAATGATGATAGAATACGTTTTTATATTAATGAAAAAAATATGGGATTAACAAAAACATTAAATAAAGCATTATCACTTTCAAAAGGTAAATATATTTGTAGAATGGATGCAGATGATGTTTCTATGCCAGATAGAATAGAAAAACAATTACATTATTTAAATCAATATCATTATGATTTAATTGGTGGTTTATCACATATGATAGACGAAAATGGTAAAACGATTTATTCTATTAAAAAAGTACCGACTGATTTTAATAAAATCAAAAAATGTATTAAATATAATCAAGTTATTTCTCATCCTACTTGGTTTGGAAAAAAAGAAGTATTTGAGCAATTAGAAGGATACAGACAAATGCCTTTATGTGAAGATTATGATTTTACATTAAGAGCAATTCTAAAAGGATATAAGATATCTAATCTTAATGAAGTTGTTTTAAAATATAGAATGACATCTGACAGTATTTCTCGTTCTAATTTATTTGAACAATATCTATATGGATGCTATATCACAAAACAATATAGTAAAAAACAAATAGCATCTATAGAAGATGCACACAATTATGTAAAAGAACATAATAATTCAAAAAATGCCAAAAAATATTTAAAAGCGAATAAATATTTCAATGATGCTTTAAATGACATAGAAAATAAATCGTTTATTTCGTTTATAAAAAATGGCTTATTATTATTATTTGCTTCAAAATATTATCTTAATAAAATTTATAGATTTGTAATGGTAACTTTATATAGTTAATGGGGGCTTATATGAAAATTTCAGTAGCAATGTGTACCTATAATGGGGAAACATATATTTTAGAACAATTAAAAAGTATTATTAATCAAACAAAACAAGTTGATGAAATCATTATTTGTGATGATTGTTCTAGTGATCAAACTACAACTTTAGTTGAAAATGCTTTGAACAATACATCTATAAATTATAAACTTATTAAAAATGAAAAAAATATGGGCTTTAAGAAAAACTTTTATAAAGTATTAAGTTTATGTACAGGAGATATCATTTTTTTATGTGATCAAGATGACGTTTGGATGGAAAATAAAGTAGAAGCAATGTATCAAAAATTTGAAGAAAATAAAGAAGCTTTACTTGTTTTTAGTAATGGTGAAGTCACAGACAAAGATTTAAATTATAAGATAAGCTTATTTGAATCTATTTCCTTTAAAAAAGATTATATGAAAAGTAATGATGAAATTCTTAAACATATTCTTGCGGATAATTATGTTACAGGAGCTGCGGCAGCTTTAAAAAAAGAATTATTAGATTTTGCAATGCCTTTTCCTGAAAAATGGGCACATGATTATTGGTTAGGTGTTATTGCTGCAATTAATAATGGATTATATTATGTAGATGAAATGCTTTTTAAATATAGACAACATGAAAATAATACTATTGGTGTTAATAAAAAAGTGAATATGAACTTGTTGAAAAGATTATTTGCGAAAAGATAATCTATATGCTGAAATAAGATTGCCTTTGTTAGAAGCCTTGATAGATTATTGTAAAATGAAAAATGTTAATAAGGTTTATTATGGATATGTGTTAGATAATTATCATTTTTGGAAAAAAAGAGAAAATTTTGCAAATAGTAATGTAATAAAAAATTCATTTATTGTATTAAAAGATGTATTATCTAAACAACAAGAAATTCATAGAAATACATCTCATCCTGTTTTAAAAGATTTTATTAAAGGAATTGCACTTGCAAATAAGGAGTTTTTATGAAAAAAACACTTACAAATATTTTTTACAGTTGTTGTGTACAATTATTAGGAATAATTGTACCTTTAATTACATCTCCCTATATTTCAAGAATTTTAAGACCAACGAATTTAGGAATTTATACATATATTGACTCTGTTTCACAGGTTTTTATGACAATTGGGTTGATAGGATTATCTAATTATGGTATACGTGAAATAGCTTATTCAAAGGATAATAAAAAGGAGCGTTCTAAAACTTTCTTTGAAATAATGATTTTAAGAATTATTTTATTAGCAATATCATATTTTTGTTATTGTTTCTTTATGAAAGGAACAAAATATGAAATGTATTCTATTTACCAAATAATTTGGTTTGCGGGTTCTTTCTTAGATGTTGTTTGGGTATTTAATGGATTGGAAGATTTTAAAACAGTTGTTTTAAGAACGGTTTTAGTTAAAACAGTAAATGTTTTTTGTATTTTTATATTTATAAAATCACCAGCAGATTTATTAAAATATATTCTTTTAATGGGAATATGCCAAGCATTAG
>OGEG01002011.1_pt1 | contig 11595 bp, 12 predicted proteins | sample 1570621 | NCBI WGS metagenome assembly OGEG01 (sample SAMEA2582130, study PRJEB24529) | metagenome | biome: Human gut stool | place: China | collected 2011 | reverse complement strand
TACAAAAAAAATGCGAACCACAAGCGTTTTCAGCTACAAATGTATTCTTTTTTTTGTTCTTCCACAGCATTCTCAAAGTTTTATCCGCAATAAAATCTCAAAATTAATAAACTTTAAAATCTTCGGAACGTTATTTGAGCAATCCAAACACTTTTAAAGCATTTTCAGAAGTAATGCAGCCCACTTCCTCAGGCGACTTTCTATATATTTCGGCTACTTTTAACAGAGTATCCTTTACATTTGCACTCTCATTTCTTTTCCCTCTATTCGGCACAGGAGTAAGATAGGGAGAATCGGTTTCAAGAACGATTCTCTCCAAAGGTATGTTTTGCAAAACTTCCGGTAAATCCGACTTTTTAAATGTCACCACACCATTAATACCAATGGAGAAATTAGAAAACTCCAGCATCCGAAGAGCCTCTTCCGACGTTCCTGTAAAACTATGAAAAATTCCGGTCAAGGGAGAAGTCTTATAAGGTTCCAACACATTATATATATATTCGAATGCCTCGCGACAATGGATAACTATGGGCAGTTCATACTGCAACGCCCATTGTATCTGTTGTTCAAAAACAATCTGCTGTTCTTTCAAGAAAGTTTTATCCCAATACAGATCCATCCCGATTTCACCAATGGCCACATAATCATTCGGCATTGCCAAATGTTCGGACACAACAGCAAGTTCTGCCTTATAATCGGTATCCACAGAGGTCGGATGTAATCCCATCATCGGAAAACAATAGCCTTTATATTCCGAACAAACACGCAACATAGGCTCTATGGTTGTACTGTCAATATTAGGCATAAAGATATGAGTGATCCCTACCGCCTGAGCACGCTCCATTACTTGCGGCAAATCAGATTGAAACTCATCCAGAAAAAGGTGAGAGTGTGAATCTACTAATCTCATCTTGCTATCTCTTCTTTTTCTTTTTCGCCAGTGCGGTAATAATAAATCAAACCGTAATCACGACATAAATCCAAACGCTTCTCATTCGGCATGACTCCTGCATATTTTTGCTCCACCTGATTCCAAATATCCAGTATTAAAGCATCAGCTTCGGCCCGCATGGAAGCAAGAGTTTCCAGACTGCGAGCTGTTAAAGCCTGCAGATTCTTTTGTTTCTCATAACTTTCCATGAAAATATCATAATGCACTCTGACTTTGGCAATGGTAGGGTTATAAATGGGAATTCCACCTTGAGAAATACGCCGATTCTCACCATCTACAATCTTACGTCCCCATTCCGCAAGAGCTGCCTCTGTGGACAAATCCGGGACATTATGATTCTTCATATCCAGTCCGTAGTACTCTTTATGAGCGGTACGCACTTCCGAACGGATTACAGCCAAATTCAGCACCTGAATAAAATGCGATATATAAAGACGGGCAATCTTTACATTCGACTGATGCTTACGTCCCGCTTTTGACTGGCGTTCAAAACATTCCATATAATATGCCTGGGCTGCCTCAAATTTCATCAGGAAATTTCTGGCATCCGTAAGAGTCTTTAAAGACACCGCCAAATCATATACATTATATATATCGCCCTTCACAACTACGGCTTTCAACGCCCGTATTCTTGCTTGGTCTGTATTTGGTAATCTCCTATAAGGCATTTGACAATCGGATTATTAAGTTACACTTCCCGGTACATCAGTTCTTTTATAAGCTTTTCAAGCTCTCTTTTCTTCTCATCTGCCACATTCACAGATACCAGGCTATTCACCGCCTTGTCACTGTATTCTACCATTTTATTCTCACAAAGCTCCTTAACCCCTATTTGATTGTACAAATCGGTTACGGCCGCAATCTTCTCAACCGGATTAAAGTCCGCAACAGTTATCCAGTGCTCCAATTGGTTCAATTGCTCCTTATCCGCATGGCCCAAAGCCTTAATCAGCATATAGGTTTTCTTGTTGCACAGAATATCTCCACCTATGTTTTTTCCAAAGACAGCCACATCGCCATACACATCCAGCAAATCATCCTTCAGCTGAAAGGCTACTCCCATGTTCATTCCAAAATCATACAAACGTTCTGCATCATCAGCAGAAGCCCCCCCTAATAGAGCACCGATTTTCAGACTTGCGGCCAACAAAACAGATGTCTTCAGACGAATCATCTCCAGATATTCCTCCTCTTTCACATCATTTCGTTGTTCAAACTCCATATCCATTTGCTGACCTTCACAAATTTCAAGTGCTGTCAAACTGAACAAATCCATTACATCTTTCAGATGCTCCACCGGACACTGTGCCATAAACTGATAGGCTAATACCAGCATTGCATCACCCGAAAGAATAGCCGCATTATCATTCCACACCTTATGCACGGTTTCCTTTCCACGACGTTTATCGGCACGGTCCATCAAATCATCATGCAGCAAGGTATAATTGTGATATACTTCGATACCTGTTGCCGGTGAAAATATAGATTCGACATTGTCCTTATAAAGATTATAAGCCATCAACATCAATACGGGACGAATTCTTTTTCCACCCATTGACAAAACATAGGTGATAGGATCATACAAACCTTTCGGAGTGCGAACAAACTGCAAATTCGCAATATGAGAATTTATTTTTTCGAGAAGCTCGGAGGCTGTAAACATAAGTGTTTTCAATTTAGAAGTGGTGGAGAATGAAAAGAGGCTGCTTTTAGGCAGCCTCTTTACGCTATAGATAATTTTATTACTGCAATCGGAACATTACAGGCACTGTGTACTTAACGCGCACTGCCTTACCACGTTGCATACCCGGTTTCCATTTCGGCATTGAGCTAATCACGCGGATAGCTTCTTTATCCAAATACGGGTCAACACCTCTAAGTACTTTGGCATCTACGATACTACCGTCTCTGTTCACAACAAACTGTACAGTTACACGACCTTGGGTTCCGTTTTCCTGAGCGATAGTAGGATATTTGATATTCTTGCTCAAATACTGCATCAAGCCTGCCATACCACCATTAGGGAATTCCGGCATTTGTTCTACCACCTCAAAGATAGTTTGTTCTTCCGGTTCTTCCTCTTCAACAGCTACAGGAACGTACTTGATTTCCACAGCCTGATTAGTTTCCTCAGATGTAGCGATAGTAGTTTCTTCCACATCAGCGTCATCATCCACGATTGTCAAAGTTTCTGCAATCGAAGGAGCTTCGGGAGGGGGAGGAGCTACCTGCTCGGGTTGTTCCGTAATAGGAATGATTTCCTCTTCAAATACAAGGTCGGTAATAGCCTGGCTCGTATCAATCTTGATATCACGTTTTGTCCATTCGAAAGCAATGAACATAAACGCGAGCACAATCACGTAACCGACGAGCAGCCAAGTTGACTTTTTGTTCTCCAAGTCTGCCTTAGGTGTCTTTTTAATTTCCATAATTTATAATATAATTTTAGTGTTTCTCATTTGTGGCAAATATAGTACTTTTCCCACGATTGTTCTTGCTTAACTGTGTTTTTTTACACAATAAGCAGTGCATTTTCATTTTTTTAATTCTTCAAAAGCCTTCAACAGCTTTTGTGCCACAAATGTAACGAGATATTTTAAAAATACCGTATCTTTGGCAAGAATTTTAGATGAAATATTTAAATTTTTCCATCAGGAAGAGTTTTTCTATAATAAATATAGTATAAAATCATTTCATATGAAAAAGATAACAATCGCAATCGACGGTTTTTCCTCATGCGGAAAAAGTACCATGGCCAAGGACCTTGCCCGTGAAATAGGTTATATTTACATAGACAGCGGAGCCATGTATCGAGCCGTTACCTTATATAGTATAGAGAACGGTATATTCAGTGGTAACGATATTGATACGGAGAAACTGAAAAGACTGATCGGGGATATTCATATATCTTTCCAACTAAACCCGGAAACGGGACGTCCCGACACATACCTGAACGGAGTCAATGTAGAAAAAAAGATTCGTACAATGGACGTATCTTCCCGCGTCAGCCCCATTGCCGCCCTTGACTTCGTACGCGAAGCAATGGTGGCCCAACAACAAGCAATGGGAAAAGCCAAAGGGATTGTAATGGACGGCCGTGATATCGGTACCACAGTATTTCCGGATGCCGAACTGAAAATTTTCGTAACAGCTTCTCCCGAAATCCGTGCGCAGCGCAGATATGATGAGCTGAAAGCCAAAGGAGAAACAGCCGGTTTCGACGAGATTCTGGAAAATGTAAAACAACGGGATTATATAGACCAGAATAGAGAAGTAAGCCCGCTTCGTAAAGCCGATGATGCACTGTTACTGGACAATAGCCATATGACTATTTCCCAACAAAAAGAATGGTTGGCAAAACAGTTCGACAAGGTTTGTAAAGCATAATCCTAAAATCTGCGATATGGCAAAAGTGGAAATAGATGAAGGTTCCGGTTTCTGTTTCGGAGTAGTTACCGCAATCAATAAGGCAGAAGAAGAGTTAGCCAAAGGCGGAACATTATATTGTTTGGGAGACATTGTGCACAACAGCCGTGAAGTGGAGCGTCTGAAAGCAATGGGTCTCATCACCATCAACCATGAGGAGTTCAATCATTTGCATGATGCCAAAGTGCTATTACGGGCACATGGCGAGCCCCCCGAAACCTATATGACCGCCAAGCGTAACAATATTGAAATAATCGACGCTACTTGTCCGGTAGTTCTCCGCTTACAAAAGAAAATCAAGCAGGAGTATACGCAAGAAGACAATGAAGAAAAACAAATCGTCATATACGGGAAGAACGGGCACGCCGAAGTATTGGGATTAGTGGGACAGACCACAGGGGAAGCAATCGTTATCGAAAAGCTGGAGGAAGCCAAAGTTCTGGACTTCAGCAAGAGCATTCGTCTCTATTCACAAACCACCAAATCACTGGATGAGTTCCAGAAGATAGTGGAATATATAAAGGAGCATATATCCCCAAACGTCACTTTCGAGTATTACGACACCATATGCCGGCAGGTAGCCAACCGCATTCCCAATATCCGGAAATTCGCCGCTTCGCACGACCTTGTGTTTTTTGTCAGCGGCAAAAAAAGTTCCAACGGGAAAATCCTGTTCAACGAATGCAGGAAAGTTAATCCGAACTCACACCTGATTGACAGTGCAGAAGAAATAGACAATCAATTACTCATCGGTGCAGAATCCATTGGCATATGCGGAGCAACTTCCACGCCCAAATGGTTAATGGAAGAAATATCCGAGGCAATAAAATCACGAATTTAAAAAGCTTTTGTTATCTTTGCCAGCGGATTTTTTAAGGCAATTATTAACACTAAATAAGGAGATTGTTATGGGAACAATTAAGTGTATCGGTATCTTAACATCGGGCGGTGACGCTCCGGGAATGAACGCAGCCATCCGCGCAGTGACACGCGCAGCTATTTACAACGGACTTCAAGTTAAAGGTATATATAGAGGTTACAAAGGTTTGGTAACCGGTGAAATCAAAGAGTTCAAGAGCCAGAACGTAAGCAACATCATCCAACTGGGCGGTACTATTCTGAAAACAGCACGCTGTAAAGAATTCACTACCCCCGAAGGGCGTCAGATTGCATACGACAACATGAAGAAAGAAGGCATTGATGCCTTGGTAGTTATCGGCGGCGACGGTTCTTTGACAGGTGCACGCATCTTTGCGCAGGAATTTGATGTGCCCTGTATCGGCTTACCGGGAACTATCGACAACGACCTTTACGGAACAGATACAACCATCGGTTATGATACCGCATTGAATACGATTTTGGGTGCTGTGGATAAGATTCGCGATACGGCAACTTCACACGAACGTCTTTTCTTCGTTGAAGTTATGGGACGTGACGCCGGCTTCCTTGCCTTGAACGGTGCTATCGCATCCGGAGCCGAGGCTGCCATCATTCCGGAATTCAGTACAGAAGTAGACCAACTGGAAGAGTTCATCAAAAACGGTTTCCGCAAATCCAAGAACAGCAGTATCGTACTTGTTGCCGAAAGCGAATTAACCGGAGGCGCAATGCACTATGCCGAACGTGTGAAAAACGAATATCCCCAATACGACGTGCGTGTTACAATCCTCGGCCATCTACAACGTGGCGGCAGTCCTACGGCACACGACCGTATCCTTGCCAGCCGATTGGGTGCTGCCGCAATCGACGCCATCATGGAAGGACAACGTAATGTGATGATAGGCATAGAACACGATGAAGTGGTTTATGTACCTTTCACGAAAGCCATCAAAAACGACAAGCCGATCAAGAAAGACCTGGTTAATGTACTGAGGGAACTTTCCATTTAATAAAGCTCCGATAGGATAAACCCAAGAGGGCCGAAGTGGTTTTAACATTTTCTTTCAGGCACGGAGTGCATGGATTTCATGGTTCTTGTAAACCGGAACCGTGAAATCCATGCACTCCGTGCCTGAAAAATTATCATAATGCAAGAGGTTCTTTAAATTTTCCTCAACAAGTGTTCTATCCGTTTTTTGAGGATTTATAACCACTTCTCCACAATCTTCTCCGTCCTGTTCCACAACTCCTGCATCTGCACATGGCGGGTATACTTCCCGGAAAGATGCTTGGGACGGCAACTCGCATTTAAAGTTCCCGTACGTTTTCCGGCATCCTCATCCAGCAGCAGATGAACGGCTGTTGCAGCTCCTTGCCGGGGAGTACGGATAAAAGGCCGGAATAAGATATCTGTCAGCGGGTCGAACCACATGTGCATCGTTATTATATCAGTAGATACGATACCCGGATCGGCCGCATTCACTACAATCCCTTTTTCCTTGACCCGATTCGCCAGATTAACGGTAAACAAGGTCAGAGCCAGTTTCGTATTGCTATAAACAGGAATGCGCCAGAAACCTCCTCTCTTTCCAAGATGGAAGAAATCCGGAAAGTCGAGACGCCCTATGGCATAAGTACAAGACACCATATTGACAATACGGCTTCCTTTTTCCATCAGAGGAATAAGTTTGCGTGTCAGCAAATAAGGAGCAACATAATTAACACTCACCGTACGTTCCAAACCATCCTCAGTGATGTGACGCCCTGTTTCCATTGTTCCGGCATTATTCATCAGCAGACTGACGGTATCCCCCCTTTTCAACATTCTTTCGGCAAAAGCCGCCACAGATGCAAGCGAAGCTAAGTCAATGCCCAATACCTCAATATATGGGTTACCGGTGTCATGCACCAGCATATCCCTTACCCTTTCCGCTTTTTCCGGACGGTAACAGGCCATGATTATTTTATATCCGGCTGTAGCCACAGCACGGGTTATTTCCGTTCCCATACCACCGTCTGCACCGGTTATGATAGCAAGTTTCATGTTTACCAAGTATAAATTGCCAATAATAAGAAAGATTCAATCACCCCTTCGCTTCTATCTTCTCTATCTCCTTTTTCAAGCAGGCAGGCAGTTCTTCCTGCAAATGCTGATGACAAGCCATTTCTATGGAATACATCCGGGCTATGCAGTAATTACTATGCCTACAGCTGCAACGGGCATTCTCCTCGTTGCGCATACGGTTCACAAAGCCCGGTTCGTTGAGTAGGGCGCGTGCCATCTGTACAGCCTCAAAACCATTGTCCAGCACCTCATCTATCTTGGCACGCGACACCAGTCCGCCTACATATATCAACGGCATACTCAGCTCTGCACGGAACTTCAGGGCGTCTTCCAGGAAATAGGCTTCTTTGAACGGCACAGACGGTATCATCCACCTGCCCGCCATGCGTACTCCATACTTCAGCCACCAGCATGTCATATAATGTGTCATGCTGCGAATCGGCATTTCCCCACGCATCACATACATAGGCGCTTTACTTACAAAACCGCCGCTCAATACCAATCCATGTGCACCCGAGCATTCAAGACGCTTGGCCACTTGCATCGTCTCATCTATCTCCATGCCGCCCCGGAAACCGTCACGCATGTTCATCTTCACAAGCACTGCCATATCGCTGCCGGCAGCCTTCATCACTTCATCCATCACCATATCCATAAAGCGCATGCGGTTTTCCAGAGAACCGCCAAATTCATCTTTACGATGATTGGTCGAAGGCGAAAGGAACTGGCTGATAAGGTAGCCATGTCCGGCATGAATTTCCACTGCATCAAATCCCGCCTCACGGGCCAGATTCACCGCCTTTCCGTAAGCACGTGCCATCTCCGGCAGTTCACCGGCACGCAAACCACGCACAAAAGTAGGTGAATACAGGTTGAAACCGCTGCTGGCACCGACCGGGGTACACCCGCAAATACTCTTATGCGACATATTTCCGCAATGCCCCAACTGGATTCCGGCAGCAGCACCTTCCGCATGTATCGCATCGGTCAGCTTGCGAAGCCCCGGAATTATTTCAGGGCGCATCCACAACTGGCGGTCAAAAGAAAGCCCGCTCTGAGTAACGGCCGCATAAGCCACAGTAGTCATACCGATGCCTCCTGCCGCAACCGAACGGTGATAATCGAGCAACATGTCCGAAGGAGCATTTCCGGGACACATACTTTCAAAAGCAGCCGAACGGATGGTACGGTTGCGCAATGTCAGCGGTCCGAAAGTAACCGGAGTGAATAATTTTGATTCCATGTGATAGTTTCCTGATTTATGATTTATGGTTTGTCCTTTCAATAGATATAAGGTATGATACGCTTGCGTTTTCCTACCGCCTCATCACCGAATTCTTTCCGGTAACGGCCGTAAATGGCATTGGCACGGGGAACGAGATTGGCAAAAGTCCACCACACAAACACCCATGCGGCAGGCGAAGCAGTAAGTATGGCAAAACCGGTCCATTCTACCAATTCACCGAAATAGTTGGCAGAAGTGACATAGCGATAAAGACCTTTCTCAGGAAGGTAATGATTCGTGTCGCCCGGCTTACGCAAATGGCGAATCACATGGTCGGAATGAAGATTGATAAGCATACCGGCAAAAAACAACAGAAGCCCCGACCACGCATGAGTCTTCAGCAAATAAGTCCAACCACCGGAATACATCCCTTCGGAAGCAAAGTAAAACAGACCGCCAGCCTGCATCATTCCGTTCAGTACATTAAATACAATGCCCATCATCATAATAGTTACCGGCATCCGGCTTTTTCCTTTCAGCAGAAAAGGAAAAATAAACGACCTTTGGAAATAGTGTAGCTGGAACAGCAGAAAGAAAAGATATACCGGCACGGCCTGCCCCGCTCCTGCCCCACAACCAAAACATAACGATAAAGACCGGCGCTTCCATCAATACCCACGCCACCTTGTTACTAATGGAATATCCCCACGATGCGGTACGGAACATCCCATATCCGGCTTTGACAAAATAAAGAGCGATGAATACAAAAAGCGCAATGACGCACATCACTCCCAAAAACAGATGAAACCCTTCTTCGCTCATGTTCTTTTGTTTAAGTGTGACAAATATAGGGAAAACCTGTAACAATCAAATCGTTTTCCCGCAGCAATTATCAAAAACATACAGAAACGGATAACGCAAAGAGCGTGGATATTTATCCGTTCCGCCACGGGAAAATGAATAAGGTATCGCTGTCCGGCTTTCCAACCGCAACAACGATACCTTATACGACCCGGCAATCCGAGGTCTGTGCTTTGAAACGGATCTACCGCTTCTTAATAGGAATGTATGCTACTTCTTCCAATACATTCTTATATGCCGGACGAATAATGCGCTTACCTTCGAAGTTCAACTCTTCATTACGATGTGCACACCAGCCCACGATACGCGCCATGGCAAACAGCGGAGTAAATATTTCCTGCGGCAACCCGATCATTTCATATACGAAACCGGAGTAAAAATCCACATTGCTCGAAACCGTCTTGCCGTTGTTCTTCACACGGCCGAAAACTTCGATGGCTCGCTCTTCCAGCAATTCAAGGAAAGCAAACTCACGCTCTTTCCCTTTCTCGCGGGCAAGGTCGCGGGCAAGTTCCTTTAAAAGTATGGCACGAGGGTCTGAAATGGTATAGACGGCATGTCCGATACCGTATATCAATCCCGTCTTGTTATATACCTCCTTGTTCAGCATACGGGTGAAATAAGTGTCAATCTCGTCTACATTCGTCCAATCCCGGATATTCTCCTGCAAATGGTGGAACATGTCGGTAACCTGGATATTGGCGCCACCGTGAAGCGGGCCTTTCAGGGAACCGATGCCCGCAGCGATGGCAGAATAGGTATCAGTTCCGGTAGAGGACGTTACGCGTACGGTGAACGTAGAGTTGTTACCGCCGCCGTGCTCCGCCTGCAACACCAGCAACAGGTCAAGGGTACGGGCATCCAGTTCCGTATAATCCTTTTTCAGCATATACAGGAAATTCTCCGCGAGAGAAAGATTCTCCTGCGGATGCCGGATATGCAACGAACGGCCGTGAGTGGCATGGCGAAGCATATTGAAAGCATAGGCTATGATGGTGGGGAACTTCGAAATAAGGTCTATGCTCTGGCGCATCAGATTATCGCGCGACGTATCATCGGCATTCGGGTCAAAGCGATACATCTCGAGCACGCTTCGCGCCAGGATATTCATTATATTATTCCCTTCAAGCTCGATGATGTTCATCTTCGTTTTCTGTTCCAACGGCATATTATCGTTAATCAGCTCACGGAAAGAAGCCAGTTCCTCCCTGTCGGGCAAACGGCCTGAAAGCAGCAGATACGCCACTTCTTCAAAGCCGAAACGTTTCTCCTTGAGAATGGCATGTGCCAAATCCTCAAGGTCGTAGCCACGGTAGAACAATTTGCCCGGAATAGGCTTCAGACCTCCGCCCGGAATGCGCTCGTACCCCACTACGTTGCCAATCTTGGTGAGCCCAACCAGCACACCTGTACCGTCTTCATTACGCAATCCGCGCTTCACATCAAACTTGGAGAACAATTCTGTATCAATCCGGGTAGCTTCCTTCATTTCCTCGGAAAGCTTGTAAATCAAGTACTCTTTTTTCATCTTTCTTCGTTTTTTATTCGTTACTTTTGTTTTTCAATTCTTTCCACGATCTCACGAGTGAAAGCGGAAGTAGAGAGGGAGGTTCCATTCGGCATAAAACGGGCTAAATCGTGTGTAGCACGAGCGTCCAGGAAGCTTTGTTCCAAGGCTTTCTCTATCAGAGCAGCCGCTTCTTTCCAGTCAAAATATTCGAGCATCATTACTGCCGAAAGGATTATAGAACAAGGGTTCACTACATCTTTTCCCGCAATATTGGGAGCTGTTCCGTGAGTCGCTTCAAAGATGGCATGACCTGTCTGGTAGTTGATATTTGCTCCCGGAGCAATGCCGATACCGCCTACCATGGCCGCCAGTTGGTCGGAAACGTAGTCTCCGTTGAGGTTTAAGGTGGCTATCACGGAATATTCTTCGGGAATCAGGAGTGTATTTTGTAAGAAAGCATCCGCAATGCAATCTTTTATCACCAGTCTGCCATCTGCCAAAGCATCGCCAAATTCACGTTGCGCCAGTTCGTAGCCCCATTTTTTGAAACCACCTTCGGTAAACTTCATGATATTCCCTTTATGCACCAGCGTTACGGAAGGCAAATGATGGTCGAGCGCATACTGGCAGGCAGCACGCACAAGACGCTCCGTGCCCTCACGTGATACAGGTTTCAC
>OGEG01002009.1_pt1 | contig 11600 bp, 10 predicted proteins | sample 1570621 | NCBI WGS metagenome assembly OGEG01 (sample SAMEA2582130, study PRJEB24529) | metagenome | biome: Human gut stool | place: China | collected 2011 | reverse complement strand
TGCCGTGTGCGGCAGTACCTTAGACTGCTTTGCACAGCGCCCTATCTGGGCGCACTTTCACGTTATGCATTAGTAAAGAACTGTGTTGGGTGGTTTTGCGGGCTGAGTTATCGATCACAGAAAAGTGCTGGCCTGTTTCTCACTGATCCAGATTTTTCCCTTGTTTAAATGAATGATCTCTTCATCCACAAGTTCCTGAACCGTCCTGTTTACTGTCCGTACCGAGCAGCCAAGATGTGCTGCGATCTCCGGCCTGGTGAATGGGATACGGATGGGATAGACGGAACCGGGGTTTGGATTACCATTGCTGTTTTCCGTATGTGTGCTGTCATTTACAGCCTGTGTCACCTGTTCTTTCAGAAAGACCAGCATGCGGGTGCGGTTGTCCGCCAAAAGGTTCTGGCGCTGGAACTGGGCCTGGGCTACCAGCTGGGTGATGATCATGCGGCTTCTGAGAAAAAGAGCGTGGGAGTCGCTCCGCAGCCAGGTCATATATTCCGCTGCAGGGATCACCAGGCAGAGAGAGTCTTCCAGCGTGGTCAGTGTTACCAGACGGGGCTGTTTTTCAGTGAAAAATTCGTAATCACCAACTATGTCCAGTGCCCTTATTTCTGTAAAATGATAAGGTATATTTGCTACATGTTCCTCAACCGCTTCCAGACGGCCTTTTAAAAGGATATACACATGGGCGCAGCTGTCCCCTGCAGCTACCAGACGGCTGCCTTTTTTATAAGAGCGCAGCATCAGCACCGTCTGTATATAAGGCGGAGCAAATTTAAAGAAATTCTCTAAAAAGCTTTTTTGTTTTAATGTAAATGGATAATTAAATTTATTGATATTTAACAAAACTGCCACATGTCCTTTTTTTAATTATGATATCATTTTATAATATAAGTGTCAAAAGGTCTTTTGATATAGGTACATTGAAAGACTCCGGGAGTACATAAAATAAAAAAGGAGGAAGTTTATTATGGGAACACCACACAATCAGGCGGAAAAAGGTGAGATCGCAAAAAAGGTATTGATGCCGGGGGATCCTCTTCGTGCTAAATTCATTGCAGAGAATTTCCTTACAGATGCAAAGCTGGTCAATGAAGTCCGTGGGGCATATGCATACACAGGTACTTATAAAGGGGAAAAAGTAACTGTTATGGCAAGCGGAATGGGAATGCCGTCTATAGGAATTTATTCCTATGAGCTGTTTTCTGTTTATGATGTAGACCAGATCATACGTATTGGTTCTGCAGGCGCTTATGTACCGGAATTGAATTTAGGTGATGTAGTGCTGGAAGAAAGTGCATGGAGTGAGTCTACTTTTGCACATACCCAGAATGGCTACGATAAAGATACCATCTATCCGGATCCGGAATTAAACGCTCATATTTTAGAGGCTGCAAAGCGTAATCATATTACTGTAAAGCCTGTAAAAGTACATTCCAGTGATGTATTTTATACAGAGCCAAATGTAGACGGCTACAAAGAGATCAGCGCAAAACATGGTTGTGCCTGCGTGGAAATGGAAAGCTTTGCACTGCTCCACAATGCAAATGTGCTTCATAAAAAAGCAACCTGTATGCTGACTATTTCTGATTCCATGCCAAAGAATGAGCATGCCACAGCAGCAGAACGCCAGACTTCCTTTACAGATATGATGACTGTCGCATTAGAGGCTTGTCTGGACCAGTAAGGAAGGTTCTGCCTGCGTCAGCAGGCAGTAAAGCGGGTAAGCATGAGGTTCGTAGGTCTGATGTATAAAATCCTGTAATTTTCCATAAAATCCCATAAAGAGTAAATTATGCTCTGGCAATGCAAATGTGTCAGAGGCAAAAAGGGGATCATATAAAATGGAAAAAAATGGAAAAACTTTCATCAAAGGCCTTGTGATCGGCGCAACCATGACGGTACCAGGCGTCAGCGGCGGTTCTATGGCTATGGTCTTAGGGATCTATGACCGTCTTTTAAAACATGTCAGTGAAATAACAAAATATCCAAAGGAAAGTCTCACATTTCTGCTCTGGTTTGTGGCCGGAGCAGGAAGTGGGGCTTTTTTGCTTTCCGGGGGGATCAGCTGGCTTTTAACTACAAGAGCTGAAGGGGTTTTACGTTTTTTCTTTCTGGGAGCAGTATCAGGGGGAATTCCCATGATCTTAAAAAGCGCCAGTGTAAGGCGTATCAGGGGAAGAGAACTGATATGTATCCTTACAGGGATCCTCACAGCCCTTCTTATAGCCCTGATCCCTCAGGGGATATTTGCTCCAGGAACAGAAAATACTCTCATGAACCTGCTTTTCCGGCTTGCAGGAGGCTTTATCATAGCAGTTGCCTTAGTCCTTCCGGGCATCAGCGCCTCCCAGATGCTCTATATGCTTGGAATTTATGAAAGTACCTTAAAAGCCATCAGCAGTCTGGATATTTTTGCGCTTCTTCCCTTAGCTGTTGGTGGTATTCTTGGAACTTATCTCACAGCCCGTATTCTGGAGCAGCTGATCAAAAAGCACAGGGAAGACACATTTTTAATAATATTAGGCTTTATGCTGGTATCATTGCGGTCACTGCTGCCAGAACATTTAATAGAAGAAAACCTGTTGGCAGGTGTGGGAGCGTTGGTGCTGGGTTTTGTAAGTCTTTATTTTTTGTCAGCAAAGTGAGCAATTGGAAAATTGAAAGATATTTTTGCGATAATACGGAAAAAGAGTTGCAACATTCTGGATAAATGGTAAAATAAAAGTAAATTTTCGGGGATAAGTTAACAGCATTAATTTGTAATACAGGAGAAGGAGGGAAATACGTGGAGACTATAAAATCTCTCACAGAGCAGGTGGCAGCAGCCACTGGAAGCAAAAAAGCGCAGCTGGTGCTGAAAAATGCACGTATCGTCAATATATTTACCCAGTCAGTGGAAGAAGGGGATATTGCCATTGAAGAAGGGCGTATTGTGGGGATCGGAACCTATGACGGGGTGACGGAGTCAGACCTGAAAGGGGCTTATGTCTGCCCCGGCTTTTTAGACGGACATATCCACATTGAAAGCTCCATGACCTCCCCAGGGGAGTTTGAACGGGCTGTTGTTCCACATGGCACCATTGCCGTGATCACAGATCCCCATGAAATCGCCAATGTGGCAGGAACGGCAGGCATCCGGTTTATGATGCAGTCAGCTGAAAAACTGGAGCTGGATGTGTATTTTATGCTGCCTTCCTGTGTGCCGTCTACAGATTTAGATGAGTCAGGGGCAGAACTTCTGGCAAGAGATCTGGAGCCATTTTACGCAGATGAAAAGGTTCTGGGCCTTGCAGAAATGATGAATGCCTTTGGCGTGACCCACGGGGATAAGGGGTGCTTTGAAAAGCTTGTACAGGCACGTTCCCTGAAAAAAGCCATTGATGGCCATGCACCGGCTCTTTCCGGAAAAGAGCTAAATGCCTATGTGACTGCAGGAATCCGCTCTGACCATGAGTGTTCGGATTTTGAAGAGGCAAAGGAAAAATTTGCCAGAGGCCAGTGGATCATGATCCGTCAGGGAACAGCGGCGAAGAACTTAAAAGGTCTTATGGGAATGTTTGAGGATCCGTATTATCAGCGGTGCCTGCTGGTAACAGATGATAAGCATCCGGGAGACCTGATCCGTATTGGTCATATTGATGCCATTATCAGAGAAGCAGTTTCCATGGGTGCTGATCCCATCCGTGCGATCCGTATGGGTACTTTAAATGCAGCAGCTTATTTTGGACTGCATGATATGGGCGCTGTGGCACCTGGTTATAAGGCAGATCTGGCAGTCTTTGATGATCTGAGAACTCTTAATGTAAAACAGGTATACAAAGGCGGAAAACTGGTGGCAGAAGACGGAAAGATGCTCCATCAGAAAGAAAAGATTACAGACTGGTCCGACGAGATCAAAGAACGTGTATTCCATTCCTTCCACAGAGATCCTATTACAGTGGAAGAACTGCAATTAAAAGAAACCACAGGAACTCACCAGAGAGTCATCGATATGGTAGCCCACGAACTGATCACCAGGGAGCGGATCGAAGAGTGGAAAGAACTGCCAGGTATGGCTCCAGGCGTAGATATAAGCCGTGATATCGTAAAGCTGGCTGCCATTGAGCGCCACAAAAATACCGGTCATGTAGGACTGGGCTTTTTAGGAAAATATGGCTTAAAGCGTGGCGCAGTAGCCACCAGCATTGGTCACGATTCCCACAATCTTGTCATCGCCGGAGTTACAGACGAAGACATGGTCCTTGCAGGCAATCGTGTGATCGAAAATGGAGGTGGACTTGCCATTGCCCTTGAGGGCAAAGTATTGGCAGATCTGCCGCTGCCCATCGGCGGTCTCATGGCAGACGAACCGGTAGAAGTGGTAGATGAAAAGCTGGAGCATATGAAAAAACTCTCCATGGAGCTGGGCATTTCAGAAGATATTGATGCTTTCATGACACTGGCATTTATCAGCCTTCCGGTTATTCCAAAGTTGAGACTGAATACATATGGAGTGGTAGATGTGGAGAAGCATCAGGTGGTGGAAGCCAGGTTTTAGATCTTCTTCTTCACATTTAATCCTACTTTCCAGTAGTAAATGATCAGCAATATACTGCATAACACCCATCCAAGAGGATATCCAAGGGCAGTGGCGGTAATATTATTAAAGTATTTTGAAATAAAGTAAAGATAGATCTGGCGGAAGACGATAAAGCTTCCCATCATAATGACCATAGGGGTGACGGAGTTTCCGGCACCCCTTAATGCGTTTGCGAAGATCTGGTTGAAACTGATGGCCAGATAGAATGGCATCATTAAACGGATAAAATGGATACCGTAGGTCAGCACTTCCGGTTCATTGGTGAACAGAGAAGCAAGGAATGGGGCAAAAATGATCACAGGTGCCATCAGGATCAGGGCTGTTGCAATGGAGATGAATAATGCAACCGTGGTTCCCTTTCTGGCACGTTTCATATTGTCAGCGCCAAGGTTCTGTCCTACAAAGGTGGTGACTGCCAGACCGATACTCTGGATCGGCAGAAGGCAGAATTTGTCCAGCTTTCCATAGGTTGTCCAGCCAGCCATGCAGGAGGAGCCGAAATGGTTGATATAGGACTGAACAAATACATTGGAAAAAGAAGTAACAGCGATCTGAAGTCCTGCAGGAAAGCCAATACGGAAGATAGACATGGCAGTTCCTTTGTGGATATGCAGGTCTTTCCAAATTAATCTGTATGAGCTTTTTTCCCGCGTAAGGATCACAAGGACCAGTATCGCTGAGATCCATTGGGAAAGAATGGTAGCGTAGGCAACACCTTCAACACCTGCGTGAAAAACGATCACAAAAAGCAGGTCAAAAAAGATATTTCCAAGAGCGCAGACCATAAGAATATATAAAGGACGTCTGGAGTCACCCACAGCCCTCAGGATACCGGAACCCATATTGTAAAGCATCAGGCCGGAAACACCTGCAAAATAGATGCGCAGATACTGGGATGCCTCCGGAAGAACATCTTCCGGTGTATCCATTAACTGGAGAAATACAGGGGATAAGACCAGGCCGGCAATGGTAAAGATAACAGACAACACAAAGGTCAGTGCAATGGTAGTATGTACAGCGCGATGAAGAGCCTTGTCATTCCCGCTGCCAAAACTGTGGGCGATCACTACACCTGCGCCGGTAGAAAGACCGGTAAAGAACCCGATGATCGTATTGATGATACAGTCTGTGGAACCAACCGCTGCCAGAGCTGTTTTACTGACAAAATTTCCCACAACAATACTGTCAACCGTGTTATAAAATTGCTGGAACAGGTTGCCTACAAAGAGGGGAAGGGCGAACGTGATCAGGAGTTTGGTGATATTGCCTTCGGTCATTTTCTGGCTTTTCGGTGATGGGGTAGAAGACATGGTGGTTTGTTCCTTTCTGTAGTATGTAGGTGTGTCTTGTTTTTCTTTCGGGACCATTATAGTATAACATACTTTAAGCTGAAAAAATCAGTTCTGGAAAAATCTTTATTTCTATGCTATGATTACCCCGATACGATTTCGACAAAAATAGAAACAGCAGATAAAAGAAAGGTGTGATCATCATGTATAAATGCTGTATATTTGATCTGGACGGAACATTGGTGAACTCTATTTATGCTTTGAAACGTTCTGTAGACCTGACACTGGGCCATTTTGGACTGGGGCCGATCTCTATTGAAGATACCAAGCAGTTTGTAGGAGATGGCTATAAAAAGCTGGTAGAACGTTCCCTGATGGTATATGGGGATAAAGAACTGACTCATTATAAGGAAGCGTTGGATGTATATAATGAAGTTTTTAAGGACTGTTGTCTTTACAAAGTAGAAGCATATGAGGGAATTCCACAGCTTCTGGATTTCTTAAAAGAACATGGCATACTGGCAACCGTACTGTCCAATAAACCTCATCAGAGAGCCCTTGAGAATGTAGCCCATGTATTTGGAGATCATACATTTGACAAGGTATACGGAGAGAGAGAAGCATTAGGCATCCGCAAGAAACCGGCTCCCGACGGTGTAGTGGCTCTGATCGAAGAACTGGGGCTTGAAAAAGAAGACTGTTTGTATCTGGGAGATACTAATACAGATATGGAAACAGGACAGGCAGCCCAGGTAGATACAGTAGGTGTGACCTGGGGCTTTCGTCCGAGAGAAGAGCTGGAGGCATTTAAGCCAAAGCTTGTAGCAGAGTCTCCTTTCCAGGTGATAGATTTTATAAAGGCAGTGAACCACATTGAATAAATTTGAAGTGAATAATTTAAAACGTAATTTAAATAAGAAGAAACGCAGCTTAAAAACATATATCGTGAGCATTTTTCTCACGATGTGTTGCATCCTTCTTTCCGGCTGCGGTATATCTGGTACAGTGGGACAGAATTCGTCAAAGGTATCCGATGAAAAAGATACCCGCCCATTGGTAGTGACTACTATTTTTCCATACTATGATTTTGTCCGCCAGATAGCAGGGGACAGAGTAAGACTGAAAATGGTAGTTCCTGCAGGAATGGACAGTCATTCATTTGAGCCCACACCTGCAGATATGATCACCATGCAGCAGGCAGATCTGATGGTTTGCAACGGTGGAGAGATGGAACAGTGGGTGGAAAAAGTAGTAGCTTCCTTGGATACGGAGAACATGAAAGTCCTTACGATGATGGACTATGTAGATGTACTGGAAGAGGAGATCGTGGAAGGAATGGAAGATAATGAACATTCCCATGATGACCATGATCACGCTCACGAAAATGAGGAAGAAGATCATGATCACAGTGAAATGGATCATAGTCGCCCTGACGATGAGATAAAAACTCATGAGAATTTATCTCAAATTACTTTTGACGATCATGATGGTCATGAAATGGACATTGAATATGACGAACACATCTGGACCTCACCAGCCAATGCCATGAAGTTAGTGGAAGTGATCACAGAAACCTTAAAAGAAGTATCTCCGGAGAATGCTTCTTATTTTGAAGAAAACAAAAACAGCTATGAAACAGAACTAAAAAGTCTGGATGATGAGTTTAAGGATATTGTGGCAAATGGCCGTCACCGTATGATCGTGGTAGCGGACAAGTTTCCGTTCCGGTACTTTGCCCAGGAATATGGTCTGTCTTACAGAGCAGCATTTTCCGGCTGCAGTACAGATACAGAGCCAAGTGCAAAAACCATTGCCTATCTCATTGACCGTATAAAGGAAAATCAGATCCAGGCAGTATTTTATCTGGAACTTTCCAGTCACCGGACGGCAGATATCATCAGTGAAGAAACAGGAGCAAAACCCCTTCTCCTTCATTCCTGCCATAATGTAACAAGAAGGCAGTTTGATGAAGGCGTTACCTATCTGCAGCTGATGAAGCAGAATGCAAAAAATCTGCAGGAAGCACTTTTATAGGAGGAATGATCAAAAATGGAACCATTGATCAAATGTGAGCATGTTGATCTTGGATACGAAAATCAGGATGCGGTTATAAATGTAAATATGGAAGTCTGCCCTGGGGATTATCTGTGTATCGTAGGTGAAAACGGGTCTGGCAAAAGTACCCTGATCAAGGGACTTTTGGGGCTGTTAAAGCCATCCGGCGGCAAACTGACCGTAGCAGAAGAATTAAAAACAACAGGAATTGGCTATCTGCCCCAGCAGACAGCAGCTCAGAAAGATTTCCCTGCTTCTGTAAGAGAAGTCGTTTTAAGCGGCTGCTTAAGCAGAAGAGGCAGACGCCCTTTCTATTCTAAAACAGAAAAGGACATTGCATCTGCCAATATGGAAAAACTGGGTATTACCCAGTTGGCGGACCAGTGCTACAGGGAGTTATCCGGCGGACAGCAGCAGAGAGTGCTGATCGCAAGAGCTCTCTGCGCCACCAGGGAACTTCTTATTTTAGATGAGCCGATCACCGGTCTGGACCCGATGGCAATCCAGGATTTCTATTCCATGATCCGCAAATTAAACAGGGAAGATAAAGTAGCTATTATCATGGTCTCCCATGACTTAAGAAATGCAGTAGAGGAAGCCAACAAGATCCTCCACCTTCAGAAACAGGTGCTTTTCTACGGCCCGGCCCATGATTATATGAACAGTAAGGCAGCAGGCCATTTCTTCCATGAAAAAGAACAGGGTGAGTGTCTGCCAACGGCAGCCTGCCATATGGCAAAAAATGTGGATGGTCTGGAAAACAATGAACAGAAGTGTTCCTGCGGACATACCCACGCACACAGTTCCCAGAAGATAGAAGGAGGAAATACCCATGAACGTGCTTAGTGAAATGTTATCTTATCCATTTATGGTGCGGGCATTATTCGGCGGTATGCTTGTATCTTTGTGCGCCTCCCTTTTGGGAGTGAGCCTGGTGTTAAAACGCTATTCCATGATCGGTGACGGACTTTCCCATGTATCCTTTGGAGCCCTTTCCATTGCCCTGGCTATGGGCTGGTCCCCTTTAAAGGTATCGATCCCGGTAGTTGTGCTGGCGGCATTTTTCCTTCTGCGTATTACAGAAAACAGCCGGATCAAAAGTGATGCAGCCATTGCCATGATCTCTGCCAGCTCTCTGGCTATCGGTATTATCGTTACATCCTTAACAACAGGAATGACCACAGATGTAAGCAGCTATATGTTTGGAAGCATTTTAGCCATGACCAAAGAAGACGTGGCCTTATCAGCAGTATTGTGCATCATTGTACTGGGCCTGTTTGTACTTTGCTACAACCAGGTATTTGCAGTTACCTTTGATGAAAACTTTGCAAAAGCAACCGGTGTAAATGTAGGTGCCTACAATATGCTTATTTCCGTGCTTACAGCCGTTACCATTGTCCTTGGCATGCGTATGATGGGAGCCATGCTGATCTCAAGCCTTGTGATCTTCCCATGCCTTACCTCTATGCGCGTGTTTAAAAGCTTTACCAGCGTGGTGATCTCTTCCGGAATTCTTTCTCTGGTATGCTTTTTGCTGGGAATGATGGCTTCCTATCAGTTTTCCACACCTGCAGGAGCCAGCGTGGTAGTGGTAAATCTCATTGCCTTCGGTTTGTTTTCCATGTGGCAGGTATTAGGCAGGAAACGGTAAAAAGCATAAAATCAGCATAAAACCAACATGCAGACCAGTGTTAATGAGAAAGAGGGGCCCATTACTTGACATTAAGGTCAGGTTGTGCCAAAATATCTAATTGATAGATTGAACAAACGGGATCATAAGATCCCATTGCAAAATGCTTTTCTAATTCTAATTCTAATTTAAAGAAGGCATTAATAAAGAAAGAAGGAACATACGATGACAAAGATCGATATTATTTCCGGTTTCCTTGGAGCTGGAAAAACTACTTTTATTAAGAAGCTTTTACAGGAGGCTATTTCCGGTGAGCAGGTAGTCCTCATTGAAAATGAATTTGGCGAGATCGGTATTGACGGCGGATTTTTAAAAGACTCCGGTATCGAGATCCGTGAGATGAACTCCGGCTGTATCTGCTGCTCCTTAGTAGGTGATTTCGGAAAATCCTTATCTGAGGTACTGACCAAGTACAAACCAGACCGTATCATCATCGAACCATCAGGCGTTGGCAAGCTTTCCGACGTTATGAAGGCTGTTATTGATGTATCTGCAGATATGGACGTTGCATTAAACAGTGCTGTTACCATTGTAGATGCTGCAAAGTGCAAAATGTATATGAAGAACTTCGGTGAATTCTTCAACAATCAGATCGAGAATGCAGGAACCGTTGTACTCAGCCGTACAGATATTACTGATACTGCAAAGATCCAGAAGGATGTTGAGATGATCCGTGAGAAAAATCCTAAGGCTGCTATCGTTACCACTCCATTAGCAGAACTGGGCGGAAGCCAGCTTCTTGAGATCATCGAGAAGAGAGATACCATGTTAGATGACCTGTTAGAGGAAGTAAGAGAAAGCCATCATCACCATGATGATGATGACGATGAGTGCTGCTGCGGTCACGACCATGATCATGAGCACCATCACCACCATGATCACGACGATGACGATTGCTGCTGTGGCCATGACCACGATCATGAGCATCATCACGATCATGATGAAGACGAAGAACATGAACATCACCATCATCATGACCACGACGATGACTGCTGCTGCGGTCATGACCATGATCACGAACATCATCATCACCATCATGCAGACGAAGTATTCACCAGCTGGGGCATGGAGACCATCGTTCCTGTAACAAAGGATCAGCTGGAAGATATCTTAAAGCGTCTGGCAGAGACCAAGGAATTTGGCAATGTTTTAAGAGCAAAGGGAATGCTTCCTACAGAAAATCCTGGCGAGTGGCTGTACTTTGACCTGGTACCGGAGCAGTATGAGATCCGTGACGGAAAGCCGGATTACACAGGTAAGGTTTGTGTCATCGGTGCCAGCCTGAAGGAAGAAGAATTAAACAAAGTATTCGGAAGAGGCTAATGAGGTTTAAGAATGGGAAATAACGAGATAGATGAAGATGTAATGCCCGTATTTCTGATCAACGGTTTTCTGGAAGCTGGAAAAACCCAGTTTCTGGAATTTACCATGGACCAGGAATACTTCCAGACAGAGGGAAAAACACTTCTGATCGTCTGCGAAGAAGGGGATACAGAATATGATGAAAAGAAGTTAAAGAAGCATCAGACTGCTGTTGTATATGTAGATGAACTTTCTAAACTGACACCGGCTTACTTAAATGAGCTGGAAGTGATCTATCGCCCGGAGCGTGTGCTCTTAGAGTGGAACGGTATGTGGAACCAGGACGAGCTGAAACTGCCGGATGACTGGAACATTTACCAGCAGATCACCATTATTGATGGTTCTACCTTTGATCTGTACATCCAGAATATGAAGCCGCTCCTTGGCGCTATGCTTCGTAATTCCGAACTGGTCATTGTAAACCGCTGCGATGGCATTGCAGATGAGAAGCTGACTTCCTATCGCCGTACCATCCGCGCTATGAGCCGTGAAAGCGAGATCGTTCTGGAAGATAAGAACGGCGAGATCGAGCAGGCAACCCTGGAAGAAGATCTTCCATATGATATCAATGCAGATGTAATTGAGATCAAGCCTGCAGACTACGGTATCTGGTACATCGACT
>OGEG01001999.1_pt1 | contig 11678 bp, 8 predicted proteins | sample 1570621 | NCBI WGS metagenome assembly OGEG01 (sample SAMEA2582130, study PRJEB24529) | metagenome | biome: Human gut stool | place: China | collected 2011 | reverse complement strand
TGAAGATTGAATTCTAGGGACAGGATCGACATGATCCATGTCCCGCCCTGAAGAAACAAATCGAACATAACGCAAAAGTTTTAAGTCATCGCGGGACCATTCCCGTCTGGCAAAGATAGGCTGCCGCAGGCCGAAACCACAAAAAAACCGCCCGTCGAATCCCGTTCTTACGCCGTCGAATCCCGCCGATCGGCCCCGGGAGCGTTTTTTGCGGGACCGGGCGGGGACACCGGAGACTGATTTTACCTATATTTGTAAAAACGGAAATTCCGCATGAAACAGTTTCTGCCCGTCGTCTGGTGGCTCACGGCCACGCTCGTCATCGCCTTTGTCCTCGTGGGGTTGGGGTATCTCTTCGCCGACGCCCTCCTGCTCGGAGTGCTGTTCCTGCCCGGAATGCTCACGGCGCGTTACTTCGTGCCGCAGCTGTCGTTCGAAAACCGACGGCAGGGAATCCTCGACACCGTCTACCTTGCGCTGGCGATCCTCGGCATCGAATACCTCTCGCTGATGCTGGGCCATGCGGTGGTGCTCGGCGCCGACGAAGGCGGAATGCCGGGGCTGCTGCTCAACCCGCCCTTCATCCTGCTCGACGAACCGTTCGCAGGCGTCGATCCGATCGCTGTCGAAGACATCCAGAGCATCGTCGCTACGCTGAAGAACAAGAATATCGGCGTCATCATCACCGACCACAACGTCGATGAAACGCTGGCCATCACCGACCGTACCTACCTGCTGTTCGAGGGTAAAATCCTCAAGGCGGGTTCGGCCGAGGAGCTGGCTGCCGACCCGATGGTCCGCAAGGTCTATCTGGGACAGCACTTCGAACTGCGGCGCAGTCCGACGCTCGACAAACTCCGCAAGGGACAGCCCGCGAACGCAGCCGAAGAGAAGCCGTCCGAGGAGAAGCCGTCCGAGGAGAAATAGACCGTGCCCGCCTTCTGCCGGGCAATGTCCGGCGGATCGGCCTCGCGGAATCCGACTCCGGCTTACGACGGTGCGCCCCCGCGCCACACCGGAATCCGGAACCGTTTTCCGCCTGCGGCAAACGCCCCTTCCGGCAAAACCGGGAACTCCGAAACGAAGTCCGGAAAGGATTGCGGACTCACAACCGATTCCGGGAGCGTATCCCGAAAAAAAACGAACAGACAACCATTTTCGAACACCGGTTTGCATCGTACAGTTCGCGCGAATCATTCCGGCTTCGGGAAATGGAAAGCGAAACAACGACTTTTTGACACGTGCCGCAACGGACGTAAACTCCGACCTGCCGCACCGAAAAATACAGTAATTATCCGTCTATGGATCAATCCGTTCCTCCGGGGAGGGTTCGAGGCATTTGCATTCCCCCATGTTCTAAAAGTTACGCACAGCGCGCCCTGGCCGCCTCGCTGCTGGCCGAAGGTACTTCCCGGCTGCATAACATCGAATTTTGCGACGATACCCGTTCGGCCATCCGCTGCATCGAGGCGCTCGGTGCCCGGGTACGGCGCACCGGAGAGCGCACGCTCGAAATCGACGGCGGCCTCTCCCCCGCAGGCGACAGACTCTACGTCGGCCAGTCGGGGCTTTCCACCCGGCTCTTCACCCCGATCGCATCCCTCTGCGACACGCCGATCGGAGTGGTGGGCGAAGGACCGCTGCTACACCGCTCGTTCCGGACGATGATCCGCACGCTCCGGGCACTGGGCGTCCGGGTTCACGACCGCAACGACCATCTCCCCCTCCATATCCAAGGTCCGATCCGGGGCGGCGAGGTTCAGATAGAGGGGCTGGTTTCCTCCCAGTTCATCACAGGGCTGCTGCTGGCCCTGCCGATCGCCGAAGAGGAGACGACGATTCACGTGCCCCACGTAATATCGACCCCCTATATCGACATCACGATCGACACGGCCGAGCGCTTCGGCATCGAAATCCTGCATAAAGACTATAAAGAATTCTACGTGGCCGGAGGACAACGCTACCGGCCTGCGGAGTTCGAAATCGAGAGCGACTGGAGCGCGGCCGCCTTCCTGCTGGTAGCGGGGGCCGTCGCGGGCGAAGTGACGATCCGCAACCTCTCGGTACTCTCCCGACAGGCCGACACAGCCGTTATGACTGCCCTCGTTCGGGCCGGCGCATCCGTCATCGACGAGGGCGATACGATCACCGTCGCACACCGTCCGCTGCAAGCCTTCTCATTCGACGCGACCCAATGTCCGGGGCTTTTCCCGGCCCTGGCCGCCCTGGCCGCTTCAGCCGAGGGGACGAGCGTCATCAAAGGAACCTCCCGGCTGGAGAACAAGGAGGGCAACCGCGCCGAGTCGATCCGCGAGGAGTACGCCAAACTCGGCATCGAGGTCGATCTCGACGAAGAGGATACGATGAAAATCCGGGGCGGACGAATCCGGGGCGGACACGTGCACAGCCACGACGACCATCGCATCGCCATGTCGCTCGCGGTAGCGGCTCTGAACGCCGACACCCCCGTCGTTATCGAAAATCCCGCATGCGTGGCCAAGAGCTTTCCCGACTTCTTCGAACGGCTCGAATCCCTGCGTACTGCGGAATAAACGGACCGACTATGCCGACACGCCGGGAAATCATCGCACGGATCGAAACGCCGCTCACCGCCCTCTACGGCGAGCGCGAAGCGCGGCAAATCGCCCGGATCATTGTAATGGAACTCGGCGGGCTCTGCCTGACCGACCTGGTCGCCGAGCCGGACAAAGAGCTCGGAATCAATGAGCTTGACCGGATCATCGGCGAACTGGCCGCCGGCCGTCCCCTGCAATACGTGCTGGGACACACCGAATTTTACGGGCTCGACTTTCAGGTGCGGGAAGGGGTGCTGATCCCCCGTCCCGAAACCGAAGAGCTGGTCCGCTGGATCGCCGAATCCCCCGCTCCGGACAATCCCGCCGTACTCGACGTCGGCACCGGCAGCGGCTGCATCGCCGTCACACTGGCCCGGCTGATTCCGGGCGCCCGTGTCACAGCTGTCGATATTTCCGAAAAAGCCCTCTCCATCGCCCGCGAAAATGCCCGGAGGCTCGACGCAGAAGTGGATTTCCGACAAGGCGACGCCCTCGGGGAGCTATTCCCCGGACAACGGGAACAGTTCGACCTGATCGTTTCCAATCCCCCCTATATCCCCCGCAGAGAAAAAGCCTCGATGCGCGTGAATGTCACGGGTTACGAACCGGCGGAGGCGCTCTTCGTCGAGGACGACGATCCGCTGATTTTCTACCGGGCCATCGCCCGCAATGCCCGGCGGCTGCTCCGTCCCGGCGGACGGCTCTATTTCGAGATCCACGAGAACTTCGCGGACGAAACGCTCCGGATGCTGACCCGGGAAGGGTTTCCGGATACCGCCGTGCGCCGCGACCTGAACGACAAAAACCGCATGACATGCAGCCTGCAAAGAAGATAAAACGCGACAAAACGCCCGAACAGGCTTATGCGGCCTTAATCCGGCTCTGTGCCCGGAGCGAAAAATCCTCGGGCGATGCCCTGCGGCTGATGCAGCGCTGGGGCGTGGAGCCTTCGGCCCGGCAGGGCGTGCTGCAAAAGCTCCTCGCCGACCGATTCATCGACGACAACCGCTACGCCGAAGCCTTCGTGCGCGACAAAATCCGACTGAGCGGCTGGGGCGCCCGCAAGATCCGCACCTCGCTCCGGCTCAAAGGCATCGCCGCAGCGATCATCGATGAAGCTCTTGCCCGACTGGATCCGGCGAACCAGTCCGAACGGCTGCGGACACAGCTCGAAAAAAAGCTCCGACTGACCCGATACAAAGATACTTACGATTTGAAAACCAAACTGATCCGCTACGGCCTTTCGCTCGGATACGACTACGACGCCGTACTCGATGCCGCCGGCGAATTGATCCAAACAAACGACGAACCATGCGACGACTTCTGATCTCCGCGCTGCTGCTGTGCAGCGCTCCCGTTTCGGCCCAGCACCTCGCCCCGGAAGATTACATCTTTCCCCTGCGAGACGTGGGCCGGGCTTTACTCCGCCAACTTCGGCGAAATGCGTCCCAACCACTTCCATTCGGGCATAGACATCAAAACCGACGGCGTAACGGGAAAACCCGTACTCGCCACGGCCGACGGATATATCTCACGCATCGCCGTCACGCCGGGCGGCTATGGACGCGCCATCTACATCACCCATCCCAACGGCACGACTTCCGTATATGGGCACCTCTCGAAGTTCCGCGACGACATCGAAAAATACGTACACGAGGAGCGTTACCGCACCCGGCGAAACAGCATCAATCTCTATCCCCCGGCCGACCGGTTTCCGCTCAAGCAGGGCGAACAGTTCGCCTGGTCGGGAAATACAGGCTCGTCCGCAGGCCCGCACCTGCATTTCGAGATCCGCGACTCCCGCACGCAGCGGACCCTCAACACCATTTCCAGCGGCGTGATCCGCACCCGCGACGACATTCCGCCGCGCCTGGTGAAACTCTACTACGTCGAGGTGGACAGCGTGCGCGGTGTCCCGGTGCACGCCCGGCCCCGCCCCGTCGAGCTGGTCGAAAAAACACCCGGACGCTATGCGCTCAAACAGGAAGGAGCACTCTCCGTCGGCGGCCGAGGTTACTTCATCCTGGAGACGACCGACCGCAAAAACGACGTATCCAACACATTCGGACTCTGGCGCATACGTGAATTTGCAGACGAAGATCCGATCTTCGAACTTCGTATCGACGGCTTCGCCTTCGACCAGACCCGCTACTGCAACGCCGTCACCCACTACCCCATGCAGGTCGCCTCGCGCAACGAAGTGATCCGCCTCACCCGACTCGACGGCTGCATCGACGATTTCTACCCCGTCTTGAAAAACCAGGCCCTGCTGACTCCTTCGGAAGGCCAGAGCCAGCAGATCCGCATCGAAGCCGAAGACGACAGCGGCAACCGTTCGATACTCGAATTCCGGACGATCCGACAGCCTGCGCAGCGGGATTTTCGCGCCGTATGCGATTCGACGGCTCTCATCGTCGATAACCGCCGGCCCTTCTCGCATACAGCGGGAGAGGCATCGGTTCACATCCCCGCCGGCGTCTTCTACGAACCGCTCTTTTTCAGTCAGTCGAGCCGCCCGGCCCAATTCGCCGCCGCACCGTCGGTCGCCGTCCTCTCTCCCCTCTATTCGATCCTCGATTACGACACGCCTCTGCATACGGCGGCTACGGTTACGATCCGGGCATATGTTCCTCAGAACTTACAACCCCACACCACCCTGGGTTTCGTCCGCAAAGGGAAGGTTTCCTATGCCGGAGGAAAATATAAAAACGGCGCCGTCACCCTTTCGACCCGCACATTGGGCGACTTCTGCGTGGTGGCCGACACCGTTCCGCCACGCATCGAGCCCCGCTTCAAAGCCGGAGAGCCGATCAGAACGCGCAGCATCACCTTCCGCCTGCGAGACAACTTCTCCGGCATAGGCAGCTATACGGCCACACTCGACGGGGAGTGGATCCTGCTCGAACGCAATCCGATGCAGGGCACCATTACCCACACCTTCGACGACTCCCGCACCCCGAAAGGCCGGAGCTACACGCTCCAACTGACCGTCACGGACAACTGTGGCAACAAAACCGTCTGGAAACGGACGATAACCCGATAACAATACCGATATTTACATACTTCAGACACTGCCCGCAACATTCAGACGGCCGACCGGAAAATCGGCCAGAGCTTTTTTCAGACAACGCACTGCCGGATTACACGGCTCCGTTCATCTTCGGTCCCTGGCGAATCCTCTCACAAGCCCGGCACACCATGACAACGAAAGATCCGCTAAACAGTTATTGTTTAGCGGATCTTTCATCGTTTTTCTCAAGTGATTCCGGAGCGGTTCGAACGCTCGACCCACAGCTTAGAAGGCTGTTGCTCTATCCAACTGAGCTACGGAACCATCGTTTGCAGCACATAATCGCACAGCGCAGCAAAGGTAATACAAAATCCTCGCTTATGCAAGCAACACGACAAGTTTTACCTCTTATCCAGCAAGGTATCAAATAGTTAATACAACACAACGGAAAAAATAGTTCGCACCCAAAATTCCAGCACTTTTTCCTTTTATCTCCGAACCGTACACCGACAAAACAACATTTCCGCACATCAAAATTTCACACAATTAATATTCTGAAAAACAACACACTACAAACATCCCCCTCTTTACACACAAAAACTTTTCACCCAAATTACAACGAATATAATTTTCGATCCGGCCGTCGGCCGTTGCAGAAAAACTTTGTTTTGTGGAACTTTGCGGTGGCAATACCCCAGAGCGTGTTGTGTATTAGGAAACATTCACTAACTTTGCAGTGCCGTCCCCGACGGATGGCGACATATTGTTTAGTGAAAGTGTTTCGCTAATCCTTGACGATAAAATTTGGCGATTTTAAGGAAACAAGGATAGGCAATACAGACACTCATCACCGTGTATAGCTATATCGGTTCTCGATATACTATTCGGTGTGGGGTATTGTTTATTTGTTTCCGGGCCACGCCAAATGCCTGTCGTCAGATAAACGAACGACTCCACACTTTTTTTGTTCAAACCACCGCAGCAGGAGCCGATACGGTAAGTAGCAGGAATGATCAAATTTCTACTTATTAAATAATCTTATTATGAAAAAACTCTTTTTATTCGCAATCGCCGTACTGCTTGTCTGCGGCTGTACCGACAGCGGTATCGATGAAACGCCCTACGGAGGATCGGATAACACCGAGAACCCCGGCGACGGTAACGACTCGGAGGATGAAAAACCGGACATTCCGGAATATTCGATCAACGGAAGCGTGCAGAAAGGGCAGTTCATCCAAGGCTCTGTCGTCACTATCCAGGAGCTGAACGAACGACTGCAACCGACCGGTAAAAGTTACCAAACGCAGATTCTCGACGACATGGGCTCGTTCGAACTTACATCGGATATTGACAGCCGCTACGTAGAGATCATCGCCGAGGGTTTCTATTTCAACGAAGTGACAGGCAATCTTTCCGATGCCCCGCTGACCCTGCGGTCTCTGTCCGACCTTGCAATGGAAGGAAAGTCGAACGTCAATTTGCTCACTTCGCTGGAAACGCCCCGCATCAAGTACCTTGTTTTGAACGAGGGCCGGACCATTCCGGATGCACGCCGGACGGCCGAGCAGGAAGTGCTCCGATCGTTCTGCATCCCGCAAGACGAACTTCCCTCGCCGGAAGGCTTCGACAAGATGGACATCGCCCGTCCGGGTGTCGGCAACGCCATCCTGCTGGCTATTTCCGCCACGCTGCAACACGGACGAACGGTTGCCCAACTCTCGGAAATCGTTTCCAAAATCGCGACAGACATCGAGGTGAACGGACAGATCAAAGACGAAGCCCTGCTCGCAGCCGTACGGAGCAACGGTATGGGGATTAAACCTGCGAGAGTTACGAGAAATTTGGAACGACGTTATGAAGAACTCTCCATTACGGATTATGCAATTCCACCGTTCGACGAGTACTTGGATATTGACGGCAACGGAGTGATCGACAAACTGGATGATTGGTTCGACCATCCGTTTGAAGAAAGGTTTGAACTGATTTTCGAACCGTACGATATCGAAATGCGCAGCTTCAACGTGCAAGTCACCCCAAATTTCAATGATACATGGTATTATGTGGGAATCACCACTGCCTCGTATTTCGATTCTTACGACGACTGGCGCCAATTTATCCAAGATATGACCCCAGAGAACTCATACTCGCCGAGCTTATATATGGATAGAGAAATATTGCAAATAAATTGTATTCCGGGAACAGAATATGTAATTTATGGATTCCTCGACACCAATGATTTTCCAAATAATATATTCATTGCTCGCGTGACGAGCAAACCCCTGCCGCGCAATATGAACGCTACCGTGCAGGCGGAATGGCAACTCTATGACGGGACGGCTCTGGAAACACTCTACCCAGATATTTACAAAGGGGCAAGCGACCATCGGGTATTTATCTTCCAGGTTACCCCGACAAGCCCTGAAACAATCCATACATGGGGCCTTCTGCATGTCGCACGATCAACACAACTGAATCTTTCAGATATGCAGATCCTCGACTATCTCGAAACCGGCACATTGTTCGGCTGGAAAAATGTCGAAAATGGTTATTATTTCCTCCCCGCCGAAATGGAAACATTCGGATTCTACTATTGCGGACAGGATGAAAGCGGCGCCTGGGGCGAATTATACTACGAAGAATTAACCTTCACCGAAGACGATCTGTGCGATCCGAAGAGTGCTCCAAACTCGGGATTTATCAACGGCAAATCGGCGGTTACGCCAAACCGTACCGCCCTGATCGCAACCGCCTTCACTGCACCTGTCCGCTTCTGCAAAGCAGCCGAATACGGCCGGACACCCCATCTTTTACCAAATTGATCCATTTTGTTTCCCGGCAGATTTGGCAATTCGGTTTTTTGTTTCTACCTTTGCTCCCCTGAAAGCCCCGAAAAGTGGGTAGCGTTTATTAATTTCATTAAAAATTTTATAGCAAATGGCTGTTAAAATTCGTCTGGCACGCCACGGTAAGAAAGGTTTCGCTTTCTACCACATCGTTGCCGCAGATAGCAGAGCGCCACGTGATGGTAAATTCATCGAGAAATTGGGTACCTACAATCCCAATACGAATCCTGCTACGATCGATCTGAACTTCGAGAAAGCTCTGGATTGGTTACTCAAAGGCGCACAACCCACCGACACCTGTCGGGCGATCCTCTCCTACAAAGGCGTAATGTACAAGAAGCACCTGCTGGGCGGTGTCGCTAAAGGTGCATTCTCCGAGTCGGACGCCGAGGCCAAATTCAACAAATGGCTGAGCGAGAAGCAGACCAAGATCGAGAACAAGACCAACAAACTGGCGTCGGACGCTAAATCGGCCGAGAAGAGCCGTCTGGCCGCCGAGACCAAAATCAAGGAAGAGCGCGCAGCCGCTCTCGCCGAGAAGAAAGCCGCTGCCGAAGCTGCCGCACGTGAGGCCGCCGAAGCTGCCGCTGCCGAATCGGCTGAAGCAGCAGCTCCCGCAGAGGGAGAAGCTCCTGCCGAGGCATAGTTACAACCGTTATGTTGTTGTCGGTTGCGCGCGTGAGTAAACTCTTCGGAGTTGAAGGTGGGGTTTTACTGAATCTCTACACGACGTTTCCCGATGACTTCTCAACAGAGGAACCGCTGTTCGTGAAGATCGATTCACTGGCGGTTCCTCTTTTTTGCGACCGCTTCGAACGGAGGGGCAAGACCAACGCATTGGCGACATTCGCGGATATCGACTCCGCTCGTCGGGCGGAAGAGTTTATCGGGCGGGAGTTGTACCTCGAGCACGAGGACGACGAAAACGATGAATTCTACCTGGAAGATTTGATCGGATTCCGGGTACGGATCGGTACGTTGAAAGGCGAAATCACGGATTATTACGACAGCGAGGCCAATCCTCTCTTCGAGGTGGAGATCGGCGGCAAACGGATCCTGGTTCCGGCGGTCGAGGAGTTCATCGCAGGCATCGATTTCGAGGGCCGTACGGTGAAGATGGTACTGCCCGAGGGACTGATCGAACTGTAACGAGAATCGGTGGAAAACCGGTGCTTCCGTGACCGGATATTTCCGGCAAAACGCGCCTTTCGGTGCGGTCGAAAAGTAAAATTTGCGCAAAAAGTATGGCACGTGTAGTTATCGGACTCTCCGGCGGCGTCGATTCGTCGGTAGCGGCCTACCTGCTCCAACAGGCCGGACATGAGGTTATCGGACTCTTCATGATCAACTGGCACGACACTACGGGCACGCTCGAAGGCGACTGCCCCTGGCACGACGACCGGCTCTTCGCCGAACTTGTCGCCCGACGGCTCGACATTCCGTTCCATACGGTCGATCTCTCGGACCAGTACCGTCGCCGGGTGGTGGACTATATGTTCTCCGAATACGCGAAAGGGCGCACACCCAATCCCGACGTGCTCTGCAACCGCGAAATCAAGTTCGACGTTTTTCTGAAGGAAGCCCTCAAGCTGGGAGCCGATTTCGTGGCTACGGGACACTACTGTCGCAAGGCCGAAGAGACGGCGCCCGACGGCCGGACGATCTACAAATTGCTTGCGGGTAGCGATCCCAACAAGGACCAGAGCTACTTTCTCTGCCAACTTTCACAGGAACAGCTTTCCCGGGCGCTGTTTCCGGTCGGCCACCTGCTCAAACCCGAAGTGCGACGCATCGCCGAGCAAATGAAGCTCGCTACGGCCAAACGCAAGGATTCGCAAGGCATCTGTTTCGTCGGCAAGGTCGATCTGCCGGTCTTTCTTCAACAAAAGCTCAAAGCAAAAACCGGCAACGTCCACGAAATCAAAGCCGATTGGCCCAAATACGGACAAGCCGTCCCACTCGTCGGCAAAACGGAGGATGCAGGGATGGGCACGGCGGAACGAACGGCTTCGGATAAAAGTGCCACCCTACGCGGTATAAATCCGGCGAATACGGACTCGACAGAATGTCCGAACCCGGCGACAGCTCCGACGGCAACCGCCGCAAAGCGGTCCTCCACTCCGACGGATACCGAACTGGCTGCACTCGCTGCTCCCTACCGTTATACCGTGCGCGACGGCAAAAAAATCGGGCAGCATAACGGAGCCCACTTTTATACCATCGGCCAACGCAAAGGGCTGGGGATCGGCGGCCGCAAGGAGTCGCTTTTCGTACTGGCAACCGACGTGGAGCAGAACGTGATCTACGTCGGCGAGGGCGACAACCATCCGGGACTTTACCGCCGGGCCTTGCGGATCGCTCCCGGCGAGCTGCACTGGATCGACCCGCTCCGGGAATTGAAAACGGGCGAAAGCCGTCGTTTCGATGTCCGTATCCGCTACCGCCAGCCGCTGCACGGAGCGGAACTCTTCATCCGTTCGGACGCGGCCTACCTGCTTTTCGACGAACCTCAGCGTGGAATCACGCCGGGACAGTTCGCAGCCTGGTACGATGGCGATGAGCTGGTCGGATCGGGCGTCATCGCCGAATAACCGGACTTTCCCCGATAGCGTCCAAGCGACCGCCGCAGAAGAAGAAGCTCATAAACACGGGCCATTTTACCGAAACCCCGGCAAAACAGGCGACAAACAGTCTTCACAACCCTCCGCTCCACGCTCAAAATACAGGCAGCCATCACGTACCGTACCGGCCGATTTCCGACAAGCATTTCCCTCCCAAGCCCCTTTCCACAAGGAGGCAAAAGAAAGGGACAGCCCAGAACACGCCCCCGGCGAACGATGACAAACAGCCTCGGGAAACAAGTCTGAAACCCGAACCCAATATAATCGCCATACTTGTTGCGGCAATCGGAATTATCCCGCCCGCTTCCTCGATCGTCCGCAAAAAGGGAGCGGGAAACGAAGAAATGCCATCCGACAAAAAACCCCCCTCGGCTATTGAGCCGAGGAGTGTCAATACAGACCGATTTCGGACTTAAGTCGAAAATATTGAAAATTCAACCTTCGAAAAGTCGCCGCATTCCGTACGACCAGTCGAAACGGCCCGCACCCTATTGCATCTCCACGATCAGCGAACTATAATCCGACCAGTTCTTCTGATATTCGGCTTTCGTCCCTTTCGGTACATATATTTTATCACTACTGTCCACTAAAAATGGACGGGGTTAAAAATTAAATAAATTCGGTTCAC
>OGEG01001994.1_pt1 | contig 11690 bp, 10 predicted proteins | sample 1570621 | NCBI WGS metagenome assembly OGEG01 (sample SAMEA2582130, study PRJEB24529) | metagenome | biome: Human gut stool | place: China | collected 2011 | reverse complement strand
AACATAAATAACTATATCATGAAACAAAACAACTTATGGATAACGGCCCTGGCTTTGGGGATCACGTTATCGGCCTACGGGCAGCAATCCGGCGGCGGTATTTCTGCCGAAATGCTGCAACAAATCAAACAGTCGTATCAAGGAACACCTGCTGATAAAGCGATACACAATGCGATCAGCAACAACGACATCAACAAAGAAACCAACACAGCCAACTGTCAGCGTCAAAACAACAAAACTAAAAAGTGCAAAAAACGTAAAAGGCAAAAAACTAGTTGTTAAATGGGCGAAGAACACAGCTGGAAACGGATACCAGATCCAGTACTCCACAAGCAAGAAATTTGCCAAAGGAAACAAAACAAAGACGATCAGCAAGAACAAAACGACAAGTTACACAATTAAGAAGCTGAAAAAGAAAAAGACATACTATGTACGTATCCGTACCTACAAGAAGGTTTCTGGAAAGACATACTACTCAGGATGGAGCAGTGTAAAAAAAGTTAAGATCAAAAAATAAATATCAGATCAAATAAAAATAGTGTCAAGATCAATAAAAATCTTGGCACTATTTTACGTTAGAAAAATCTATCGTATTTTGCAATCAATCAATTTTTAATATAAGGAACCATCACTTCCAGAATCTCAAGCACATGATCTCTCTGTGATGGATTAAGTTCAGCTGCAATTTCCATCAATTGATTATTGTGATGAGCCGGGGTATCAACATCAAATATTCTTTGCCCATCACCAAATAAAAGATAATCAGCAGATACATCCAATGCAGTAGTAAGAGAAGCAAAACTATGAATAGACATGGCTTTGCGTCCAGCTTCGATTTCATAGATATAATGCTGACTGACACCAGCTTTTTCAGCAAGCATTTCCTGTGTCAGATCTTGCCCTTTTCGGGTAAGTTTGATGCGTTTTCCTAATTCTTTTAAATCGATTTTCATAAAATACCTCCATAAAAAATAGTATTACCAGGAGTTATGAAAAACCACTATCCAACAGTGACAGTGACAACTATAAATATTGCTGACAGCAACATTGAATGTTATGATAGATAGGAAAATGAGAAAAAACGAGAAAGAAGGAGTCATGCAGAGAGAAAACGAGCGTATTATCTATCATTTGATGCATTTTGATGAGAAGGATAAGGAGTGGAGTGAGAGACCATATTTACTCTTGGAAGATATGGCAATTGTTTTTGATATTCTTGATCTGGATGATCGATCCATACAAAGAATCGATCATAAAAAGGCAAACAAAGAACAATGGTCGGATCAGTTTTTATGGGAGAGTGCAAAGAAGAATACAAAACAGCTTCTGCCTGCTAAATTTGAGCCTGTATATAAAGATTTCCGAGGACATACCGAAGACAGACCGGTATTTATGGTGTCAAACAAAATACAGAGATATGGAGCAGGTGTGATTTGCTATGAAGATTTTCTAGGCGACATTTCAAGAAAATATAATAAGAGTTTGTATCTTCTGCCAACCAGTATTCATGAAATGTTATTACTGTTTGATGACGGAGAAGATCAGGAAGAGGATCTATTGCATATATTAGAGAAGTCTGATCAGCAATTAAGCAAAGAAGAATTTCTGTCAGAAAATATCTATTATTATGATAAATATATGGGAGAGTTGATCAGCTTATTTTAGTGTTGAAGTTTTGATACGAATAACGTATGATAAAGAAAACTGACCAAACAAAGAAAGGGGTAGAGCTTATGATACCAGGGATCGTAATCGGAGTGATCGTGCTTGTCATTGTGATATGGCTGATTAGTTCATACAATGGATTTGTAACATTAAGAAACAAGACAGAAGAGGCGTTTTCAGCAATCGATGTGTCATTAAAGAAGCGTTATGACTTGATTCCAAACTATGTAGAAACCGTCAAAGGTTATGCGAAACACGAATCAGAGACATTAGAGAAAGTCGTAGCCGCAAGAAATCAGGCGATGACAGCAACGAATATCGATGATAAGATCAAACAGGAAAATGTACTGTCAGGAGCACTGAAGTCTTTATTTGCAGTGTCTGAAAGCTATCCAGAATTAAAGGCTAATGAGAACTTTAATAAATTGCAGGATCAGCTTCAGAGATTAGAAGAAGAGATTGCAGCTTCCAGAAGATATTATAACGGAGTTGTAAACCGCTATAATACCAAGACAGAATTATTCCCAGGCAATATCATCGCAGGAATTTTTGGATTTAAGAGAAAACCATTATTTGAAGTTTCGAATGAATCTGAGCGTGAGAATGTACAAGTAAAATTCTAAGGAACGGACAGGGGGAAAGCACTATGAGAAAGTGGATCACCTGTACCATAATGGCAGTCATGATGGCTGCCATGATTTTTATGGGGACAGGAAACAATGTGTTTGCAAATGATGAAGTCACTTATGATTCTAATATGCAAACAAAGAAATTTGATGTAGATGTCAAAGTCGGAGAAGATGGAAGTTATACAGTAACAGAGAATATCAAAGTCAAGTTTGTCAATCCGAGGCATGGAATTTATCGTTATATCCCATACAAAGGGAAGGTGATAACAAGCGATAAAAATGGAGATCAGAAAAAACTACTTTATTATGCGGATTTTACACTGTTATCAAATGACAGTAAGACAGATGTAGATGAAGATTCTGACGGTAATAGTCAGGTATTGAGGTTTGGTTCTGCGGATTATACCGTAAGTAAAGGAAACTATAGATTTACGTATCAACTGATCCCTAAATATCAGGGAGATACCTACGATTATTTGTACTACAATATTTTCCCGACACTTTGGAGAAATAAGATTCCAGAAGGAAGTACTTTTACAATTCATTTTCCAAAGAAAACAGATCTTAAGGGCGTAAATTTCTATTATGGACGTTATGGGGAATCAAAGTATGCAAAAGATGTGATCACTTTGAAATATGATGAGGAGAAGAACCAGATTAAAGGAACATTAAAGAAGACACTGCCATTTAAAAATGGATTAACATGCTACAGTGATCTGGGTGATGGATATTTTACAGCAAAACATGAGATCGGAGCGGATCGATGGATTTTTAAACTATCAATAGGAGTTCTTGTGATCACAGCAGTGTTATTTGTTTTATTCGGACGTGATGAGAAGATCATCCCATCGATTCAATATCAGCCGCCACAAGGAATGGACAGTGCGGTTGTCGGATATGTTGTGGACGGTTCCGTGGATGATAAGGATGTTATTTCCTTGATCCTTTATTGGGCAGATAAGGGTTATCTGAAGATGAAGGAAAAAGGGCAAAAGGATATGGAATTTATCAAACTCAAAGATATTCCAGATTCAGAACCAAGATATCAGAAAACAATGTTTGAAGCTTTATTTAAGAACAGAAAAAAAGTAAAAGCTTCTTCTTTACAGTACAAATTTGCAGATACCGTGCAGGTGGTGAAAGATGATATCAAATATGATCATAAGAAAAATATTTATACAAAATCTTCGAAAGTTGCAAGGATCGTATCCTTTGTATTGTTGCAGCTTCCAATCTGTTTATTTGCATTTATTATGATGATATTTAGTCCAGATGGGATCTTAAATCTGATCCTTCCATTGATGGCGTGGATATTGTATTTTATAGGAATGTTTCTTGCATGCCATAGTGTAGATAAATGGTATGCAATCTCAAAGGAAGCAAGAACGGGACTTCCGATCGCATCGGCAGTACTTTCTATTCTAGGATTTATTTTCTATGGATTATACTATTATGTGAAGATAAAAAGAGGAGAATTATTTGATTTCTTCCATGTGTATCTTGTGATCGTTGCAGTATCATTTATCGGAGTAATCCTGACTGCATTTATGAAGAAGAGAACCCACCAATGTGTGGAATGGATGGGATATCTAGCAGGACTTCGTGATTTTATTGAAACTGCGGAATTAGACCGAATGAAGGTATTGGCGAAAGATCATCCAGACATGTTTTATCATATTCTGCCTTATTCCATGGTATTTGGGTTGTTTGATCTTTATGCAAAGAAACTTGATGCATTAAAACTTCCTGCGCCAGACTGGTATGTCTATGGCGGCAGTGATCCTTATTTCCATTATTATATGATGGGGCACTATATGGATCATGTGGTCTCTGAGAACCTGACAGTTGTAGAACCATCAGAATCTGGAGGAGTTGGAGAATTCTTTTCTGGAGGAGATGGAGGATTCTCAGGAGGCGGCTTCGGAGGCGGAGGAGGCGGCAGTTGGTAGACCGCTTCATATAAACTATCTGGTGACACGCTCTCGCTCGGATTCGCACGTAGCGGACACTAAATCCGACTGTGGATAATTTTCTCTTTATAGAAGTTTATATTTTCTTTAGAATTGTTTAGATTTAGAATATTGAATGGAGTGGGGATTTTGGTATACTTAAGACATAGTTTTTCATATATATTTTAATCCTCTCTTTTCATTAGATTGGGCTGCAGAAGCAGCCCATTTTTTATTTCATAGGAAATTTCGATGAAGTCTCTTCTGCAAAAAAATAGCTAAAATGTTACAAAAGTGTTTCGTTTTTTCGATTTTCTGTTATACTAAAGAAAATTGAAAGTCAATTTGATTAGGAGGAACGATATGGATATAAAAGGGCTTACAGATAAAGAAGTTAAGGAATCGAGAGAGAAGTTTGGTTCCAATGAGATTCCAGATTCAGAACCTACGACGTTTTGGCAGGAGTTTAAAGAGACGTTTCAGGATCCGATGATTCGAATTTTGCTTGCGATCGCGGTGTTGATGATCGTGATGTTTTTCTTTGGATATGCTGAGATTTATGAACCGATGGGGACGATCATTGCGGTGTTGATCGTTGCTTTTGTTACGGCGAAGACAGGGGTTGCGAGTGATACAAAGTATCGAGAGTTGAAGAAGAGTACGAAGAAGGATCAGTGTAAGGTACACAGAAATGGCGTGATTGCAGTGATCGATGTTGATGACGTGGTTGTTGGGGATCAGGTTTTATTGCAATCTGGGGATAAGATTCCTGCGGATGGTATTTTGCATACAGGAAACCTGAAAGTCAATAATTCTGCTTTAAATGGAGAAGCAGAGGAGTGTGAGAAGAAAGCAGCCGGAGAGGGTGTTTATCTTGCGGAGGAGATTACAGGAGATACATTTGTTGATTCACATTCTCTGTTTCGTGGAGCTGTGATCTTTGATGGTGAAGGTGTAATGGATGTTCAGAAGGTTGGACTCCATACGATGATGGGGAAGATGGCTGAGGAGATGCAGGAAGAAGAACCAGATTCTCCATTGAAGGTAAAACTTTCAAAACTTGCTGATCAGATATCGAAGTTTGGATATATTGGTGCGATCGTGATCGCAGTTATGTATTTTGTATATTTCATTATAATGGCAGGTGGATTTCAGGCATATTTTTCTATGGGACCAGCAAAGGTCGTGCAGGATTTGATCGATGCAGTGTCACTTGCGGTTGTGATCATTGTATGTGCAGTACCAGAAGGATTGCCGCTTATGATATCTCTTGTATTAATGCAAAATACAAGTAAAATGTTAGATCATAATGTATTAGTTCGTAAGGCAGAAGGAATTGAGACAGCAGGATCTTTAAATATTTTATTCAGTGATAAGACAGGAACGATCACAAAGGGAGAATTGGAAGTTGTAGATTTCTTTACAGCGGATGGAACTTCAATTTCTGCAAATGAATTAAGACATCATGGGAAGGTGAAAGGGCTGTTAGATCTTGCGATCGGGAAGAATACACAGGCGATGTTTGATGTTTATCATAAGGTCATTGGTGGAAATGCAACGGATCAGGCGTTGTTGAAATTTATTGGTGAAGAGACATTTTGTATGTTGGATGGGAATGACGGATGTAAGGTCAGTGCCCATCAAGGATTCAATTCTTCCAATAAGTTCAGTCAGGCGAGAATTGAGAGCATAGGCAAGACATTTTATAAAGGAGCACCCGAACGATTGCTTGCAAAAGCAACAAAATATTTAGATGGTGATGGACAGATCAAAGAGATCAATCAGAAAGCATTAAATCAAAAGATTGATTCTCTGGCAGCGAAAGCAATGCGTGTTCTTGCTTTTGGATATTCAGAAAAAGAGCTTGTGAAGAATCAGATCAACGACGACCTTGTGATCATTGGACTAGTGGCGATCAGAGACGATGTCAGACCATCAGCCAAAGATGCCATCAGGCAGGTACAGGAAGCTGGAATTCAGGTTGTTATGATCACAGGAGACCGCCTGGAGACGGCAGTAGCAATCGCAAAAGATGCAGGATTGTTAAAAAATGAATCAGATAGAGCTTTATCTTCTGCACAGTTAAATCAGATGAGTGATGAGGAAGTCAAAGCTATTTTACCGCAGATCCGTGTGATTGCAAGAGCATTGCCAACGGATAAGTCAAGAATGGTGCGCCTGTGTCAGGAAATGAATCTTGTTGTAGGTATGACAGGTGATGGAGTGAATGACTCCCCAGCATTGAAACGTGCAGATGTTGGATTTGCAATGGGAAGTGGAACAGAGGCTGCGAAAGAGGCAGGAAAGATTGTTATTTTGGATGATAAATTCTCATCAATCAAGGATGCAATCTGGTATGGAAGAACGATCTATCATAATATCTTGAAGTTCTGTAAATTCCAGTTAGTGATCAATGTGACAGCAGTTGTTGTCAGTGCAGTTGCACCATTTTTGGGAATAGAAGAACCATTAAAAGTCACACATTTATTATTTGTAAACCTTGTGATGGACGGGCTCGGAGCAATGATGCTTGGAAATGAACCAGCACTTTCAAAATATATGAAAGAAGCACCGAGAAGACGTGATGAGGGTATTATCAGCAAAGACATGATGACGCAGATAGGATTTATGGGGATATGGCTGGTTATATTAAGTTTCTTATTCTTAAAATTACCAGTGATCACGAATCTATTTGATAATAAAGCACAGCATTTAACAGCATATTTTGTTTTATTTATCTTTAGTGCATTATTTAACGGATTTAATGTCAGGGATGAACGATTTGGGATTTTCAAAAGATTAAATGAGAACCCGGATTTTCTGAAAGTATTTTTTATTATCATGCTGGTACAGATTATGATCGTAAACGCAGCGGCAATTCCATTTCAAGTATTTATATGGATCGGAAAGATGTTTAGTTGTATTCCATTTGGAGCAAAAGGCTGGATTGTTACAGTATTGTTATCAATGACGATGATTCCTGTGGATTGTCTGAGAAAATTTCTGTTTGGTTGTGGAAAATAGGCGAGGTTTTTATGATGAAAATAGTGGTAGCGATTGATTCACTAAAAGGAAGCTTAACATCAATTCAGGCGGGAGAAGCTATAGAAAAAGGAATAAAAAAAGTCGATTTAGAAGCAGAAGTAGTCATAAAACCTCTTGCAGATGGCGGAGAAGGAACGGTCGATGCTCTGGTAGATGGTATGGGTGGTAACATGGAATTTATTAAAGTTACGGGTCCGGCAAGGAAGTCCGTGTTAGCAAAGTATGGAATTATCCGTCCAACAAAATCAGATATGGAAGAAACAAGCACAGCCATTATGGAAATGTCACAGGCAGCAGGTATCACACAGGTAACCGATAAAGAACGTAATCCATTATATACAACAACTTACGGAGTCGGTCAGATGATCGTTGATGCGATTCACAAAGGATGCAGGCGCTTTATCATGGGAATTGGTGGAAGTGCAACCAATGATGGTGGTGTCGGAATGCTGCAGGCGTTAGGATATGATTTCTTAGATAAAGATGGAAACCAGATTAAACATGGTGCGATCGGATTAAAAGATTTAGTACAGATCAAAGATGATAAAGCCATCCCAGAATTAAAAGACTGCGAATTTCATATCGCCTGTGATGTAACGAATCCATTATGTGGAGAACAGGGCTGCAGTGTGATCTTTGGTCCACAAAAAGGTGCCACAGAACAGATGATAAAAGATATGGATCACTGGCTAGCAGACTATGCAAAAATCGCAAAAGAAAGCTTTACAAAAGCAGATGCAGATAAACCAGGAACAGGTGCAGCAGGTGGTTTAGGATTTGCATTTTTAACATTTACAAATGCAACTTTAAAATCAGGTGTAGATTTGATCTTACACGAAACAAAATTAGAAGAAGAGATTAAAGATGCAGATATCGTGATCACAGGAGAAGGATGCCTAGATGCCCAGACAGCGATGGGGAAAGCACCGATCGGAGTAGCGAAACTTGCGAAGAAATATGGGAAATTAGTCTTGGGATTCTCAGGGGCAGTGACTAAAGGAGCAACTGCTTGCAATGAAGCAGGGATTGATGCGTATTTTCCGATTGTAAGATCGGCTGTATCATTGGAAGATGCAATGAAGAAGAAAAATGCACAGGAGAATCTGATAGATACGGTAGAACAGGTATTTCGTTTGATAAAAGTTTTAAAATAAAAATAATGCAAATAGTTGTAAAAACTCTATAAAATATAATAGTTTTATACATTAATTGCATAAAACTATTGAAAACTACAAACCAAAAGGTATAAAATCGTACCTAAGACCAAAATAAACGTAACGATTGCTAACAGTTACAAAAGAATGATTTTAAGAAAAAAGTTTGGGGGAATACAAGAGATGTATAATATCGTATCAAAATTACTGATTTACGGTGATATGGAAGAAGAATACATCTTAATGCAGTTAAGTGATATCTTTCGTTGCATGGACGATGGATCACAGACAAAGGATGTTTTAAGAACAAGAGTATTTAAACAGGTAAAAAGAATCTTAGAAGTCGCAACAGATTACGCATTTGATAAGAATCTGTGGCACAACTATTTAACATACTTACTGATCACAAATGAAAATCCATTCAGTATCACATGTGAGAAAGTCGGAGCAAGTGAAGGAAGTGTCAACCACTTTGCAAAGAGTGATTTTAAGGCATTTAAAGAATTATTTGACTTTGACTTTAGCAGAATCGAAGATGAATTAGGTGTAGATTGCTTCAGCAGAATCTCTGATTATCAGGCAATCGGTAAACCAGAATTAATGTACAATAAGAATGTCAGCGAGAAAGTTCAGGCATTAAGCGAGAGATTAGAGACAGCCAAAGATGAGAATGAATTCTTTGACATGGTCACAGACTTCTACAAAGCCTATGGAGTTGGTATGTTCGGTCTTAACAAAGCATTCCGTATCGAAGAATGTGGAGATAACAACATCCGTTTCCGTGCGATCAACAACATGGATAAAGTCGTATTATCTGACCTTGTTGGATATGAGATTCAGAAACAGAAACTTGTTGAGAATACAGAAGCATTTGTAGAAGGAAGAAAAGCAAACAATGTTCTGTTATTTGGTGACAGTGGTACAGGTAAATCCACAAGTATCAAAGCGATCGTTAACGAATACTATGATCAGGGTCTGCGCATGATCGAGATCTACAAACATCAGTTTAAAGATCTTTCCAATGTGATCGCACAGATCAAGAACAGAAACTACAGATTCATCATCTACATGGATGATCTTTCTTTCGAAGAATTTGAGATTGAATACAAATTCTTAAAAGCAGTCATCGAAGGTGGCGTGGAAACAAAACCAGAAAACATCTTAATCTATGCAACATCTAACCGTCGTCATCTGATCAAAGAGACATGGAATGACAGATCTGATGTGGAAAACAGCAACGGAATGCACAGATCCGATACAATGGAAGAAAAATTATCTCTGGTGAATCGTTTTGGTGTGACGATCAATTATTCAAAACCAAGCCAGAAAGAATACTTCGAGATCGTATTCGAACTTGCCCGCAAAGCAGGAATCAACATGGGTGAAGATGAATTGAAACTTGAAGCAAATAAATGGGAATTAAGCCATGGAGGAATCTCTGGACGTACTGCTCAGCAGTTTATTAATCATTTAATGGGCCTTCAGGCTTAAAAATCATAGGAATTACATAGTTTAAAAACTTTCTGCATGGAAAAGATGCAGAAAGTTCTTTTTTTCTATATGGAACCCTTGCGAAAGAATTTGTCTTTAGGCTATAATAAACATAAGTATGTAGATACATGCACAAGATGATATTTTATAGAAGAAACAGAAAGTGAGAATATACAATATGTGGTTAGCAGACCAATGGAAAGACTATGAAGTCTTAGATACATCAAACGGTGAGAAATTAGAACGCTGGGGAGATTATTTTCTGGTAAGGCCAGACCCACAGGTTCTATGGGACACCCCAAAGAAGTTAAGACAGTGGAAGAAGCCAAATGGACATTATCACAGAAGTCACAAAGGCGGCGGACAGTGGGAATTCTTTGATCTTCCTAAGACATGGGATATTCAGTACAAAGAATTAAAATTCCACTTACAGCCATTCAGCTTCAAACATACAGGATTATTCCCAGAACAGGCAGTGAACTGGGACTGGTTTTCAGACAAAATCAGAAAAGCAAATCGTCCAGTAAAAGTATTAAACTTATTTGCCTACACAGGAGGTGCAACACTTGCAGCAGCAGCAGCAGGAGCATCAGTCACACACGTTGACGCATCCAAAGGTATGGTAAACTGGGCAAAGGAGAATGCACAGCTTTCTGGATTAAGAGAGAAACCAATCCGCTGGTTAGTAGATGACTGTGTGAAGTTTGTAGAACGTGAGATCCGAAGAGGTAATCATTATGATGGGATCATCATGGACCCTCCATCTTATGGAAGAGGACCAAAGGGTGAGATCTGGAAGATCGAAGAGAAGATTTATCCATTCATTGAACTATGTACAAAGATTCTGTCCGATGACCCATTATTCTTCCTTGTAAACTCCTATACAACAGGTTTACAGCCAGCAGTTTTAACTTATATGTTAGAGACTCAGGTAGCAGCGAAATTTGGTGGAAAAGTAGTCTCAGATGAGATCGGATTACCAGTTTCATCCAACGGATTGGTCCTTCCATGTGGGGCATCTGGACGCTGGGAAAAGTAAGTTCTTAAGATTTACTGAAATTTCGCAGAATATGTAAAAAATCGTTGAATTTTCTTGGAAAATGTTTATAATAAGAGAGTATGTGTACGTGTGTAGAACTGCACGTATACGGATAAAGTAGAAATAACATAATAATGATAGATAAGAGAAAGCGAAAGGGGAATTTTTGCTATGGCAGCAGGAACAGATATTGGAATTGATTTAGGAACCGCCAGCGTATTAGTTTACGTCAAAGGAAAAGGTGTAGTATTAAAAGAGCCATCTGTAGTGGCATTTGATAGAAATACAAACAAGATCAAAGCGATCGGAGAAGAAGCACGTTTAATGTTAGGAAGAACACCAGGTAATATCGTGGCAGTTCGTCCATTACGTCAGGGAGTTATCTCTGATTATACAGTTACAGAGAAGATGTTAAGTTATTTTATCAGCAGAACAGTTGGTAAGTCTTTATTTGGAAGAAAACCTCGCATCAGTGTTTGTGTACCAAGTGGTGCAACTGAAGTAGAGAAGAAAGCCGTAGAAGATGCAACATATCAGGCAGGAGCAAGAGAAGTTTCCATCATCGAAGAGCCAGTAGCAGCAGCGATCGGTGCAGGAATCGACATTGCAAAACCTTGTGGAAATATGATCGTTGATATCGGTGGTGGTACAGCTGATATCGCAGTTATCTCTTTAGGTGGAGTCGTAGTAAGCAACTCTATCAAAGTAGCTGGAGATG
>OGEG01001979.1_pt1 | contig 11762 bp, 10 predicted proteins | sample 1570621 | NCBI WGS metagenome assembly OGEG01 (sample SAMEA2582130, study PRJEB24529) | metagenome | biome: Human gut stool | place: China | collected 2011 | reverse complement strand
TTTCTTCCCTTCGGAGGTTAAGTATATCCACAATTCTATATTTTACTATTTTTGGATGGTATATGTCAATAAAGAATGAAGAAAATGTGAGAAAAATAATTGCTACAAAAACTTGACAAATTTGTAAATATATTGTAATATATTGGCACAGAAGGACTTAATGTGATTTTTCCTATTTTTTCATATACCTTCCAAATCGAGGCAGAAACTTGTGTTTCTGCCTCAAAATCATTTATGAGGTTTTTTATGAGTAATTCCATCGGTCTTTATATTCACATACCGTTTTGTAAGCACAAATGTCCGTATTGCGATTTTTTCAGCGGCAATGCAGATGAAAACGCTTTTGATAATTATGTGATTGAATTAAAAGATAAAATAAAATACTGGTCTGAAAAAGCCAAAAGAGATGTTGCAACCGTATATTTCGGCGGCGGTACGCCGAGTATTTTGGGTGCAGACAGACTTTGTGATATTCTTGATTTTATCAAGTTTAATTTTAATATTCAAAATAATGCCGAGATTACGGTTGAAGTCAATCCCGACTCTGCCAAAACTATTGATTTTGAAAAAATGTATGCTTGCGGATTTAATCGAATTTCAATGGGAATGCAGACTGCTGTTGAAGATGAATTAAGGCTGCTTGGGAGAATTCACAGCATAGATGACGCAAAGATGTCTGTTGAAAAGGCTAAAAGTGCGGGATTTAATAATATTTCACTTGATTTGATGATGGGAATTCCTAATCAGACAATTGAAAGCCTTGAAAAATCAATCAGTTTCTGTGCCGATTGCAAAGTTACTCATATTTCATCATACATTTTGAAAATTGAGGAGAATACTCCGTTTTATAAGGTGAAAAATAAACTTAAACTTGCTGATGATGATATGCAGGCCGAAATGTATCTGAAAGCTGTTGAAATGCTTGATTCTCTCGGATACAAGCAATATGAAATTTCTAATTTTGCAAAACAGGGTTATGAAAGCCGACATAATACCAATTACTGGAGATGCGGTGAATATATCGGCATAGGTCCGTCTGCACACTCATTTTTTGAGGGCAAAAGGTTCTTTTATTCAAGAAGCATGGACGATTTTAATAACAATAAGCTGTCTTTTGAAGGTACGGGCGGAGATGAGGAGGAATTTATTATGCTCTCTCTCAGGCTGAAAAGCGGTCTTAATTATTCTGAATTTGAGGAAAAATTCGGATACACCCTCCCCTCTTACATTATCGAAAAAGCTAAAGAGTATGAAAAATACGGCTATACAAATGTTACAGACAAGTCGATCAGCTTTACACCGAAAGGTTTTCTTGTTTCAAATTCAATAATCAGTGAACTGATATAAAAAACGCTCCGAGAATAAATTCGGAGCGTTAATTTTATGTTATGAATTTGTATGTCAGATTAATACCATGAAGAGTATGAACCGCCGCCGATGAGCGATGTAAGAACACTTGTTGCAAATGTACTTGTGTTAAATGACCACATAGTAAGTTTTGCGCCGATGAAGAATACAATCATAAATGCAACGGCAACGATGAGTGTAAGAATTAAAGTGAATAATGCAGAGTTCTTTGCTTCGGGAACATTAGCTTTTACCTGATTTACAAGTGAAATAACAAGGTAAAGCATAACGATTACGAAGAAGAACAGGAACATATATACGCTGATTAATGCGCAAAGACCTGCCAAAATCCAACCGATTGATGCCGGAATAGATTCAATTGAAAATGTGATGAATGAATCAATAAATGCTTTGGCTGTATTTTCTTCGGTTTTGTATTTCTTTACATATGCAAAAAGAATAACAGAATAGAAGCCGCCGATAAGGACAGTAGTAACAAGACTTACAAGAAGTGTTTTCGGAAAATCAAGTGCGCTCATAGAAAGCATAAGAAACATATTGCCAAGAATGAGTGCAATAAAGAAAATTGCCGAGAAAAGAGCGCCGAGAATGATGTCTTTTTCAGCCTTTGCTGTTTTGATAACAGTTTTGGAATCCTTAAAGAATGAAGTGAACACAACAGGAATGTTCTTTAAAGCCTTAACAAAAGCATTTTCCCCAATGGGTGCTGTGTTATTTACGGCATAAGGCGACTGCTGTGTCTGAGGGTTTTGCGGCTGTGCATACTGTTGCTGAACAGGGTTTTGATACTGTGGCTGTTGTGGCTGAACAGGCTGCTGATACTGAGGCTGTGCCTGTGCATTTGCCTGCTGAGCTTGTGCTTGAGCGGCTCTTGACTTTTCGCAGTTGCAAACAGCATTGTCTTCAAGCTGTGCTCCGCAATATTTACAGAATTTCATGGTGATTCCTCCAAGATAAAATAATATGTAACAGGTCTTATAGCTACCTGTTGTTTGTTTATTGAGAAGTGATAACATCAACGCTCACATTATATCACAAATTACAGCAATAATTCAATATTTCTTACAATTTTTTAATTTTTTACACTACAGAAAATTATATGTTAAAATAATGAAATGATGTACACATAGCAAATAATGACAATAAAACAGCGGCAAAAACTATAAACTTTAGTTTTTGCCGCTGTGGTTTAGTAATAATACCTTATAAATTTTATATTGTAGTAATCACAGGTTGTGATGTCGTTGGTGTCAATCTCATTTATAAGGATATAATCCTGAGCAACCCCTAAAAGATAGCCTGTTTTCTGAACAATTGTGTTTGCTCCCATGAGAAAATCAACGGTGATTCTTCTTCCGATTTGTGTTCGCATAAAACCGTTGTGATATCTCAGATTTTCGGCTGTTACAGGAAAAGGATATTGATAATCACTCATCGACATTCTGATATTCTGCATTATCGGCGTTGCAACAGTAGCTCCGGGGCTCGCCGTTGTGGCAGGGGGTGCAGGGAAAACAGGGATAGATGTATCTATTTTTTTTAAGTCCTTAATAAACGGTATATTTTGAAGACTTCCGCTGTATTTATTTATATTTTTAGGTTGCTCTTCCGATGTACTACCGCCCTCTTCATATGCTATTTCTGCCTGTTCAAGTGAGGGATTGTCATTTGATTTTTGAACTTTTTCTGTCATATCATTGTGTGCAATATCATTGTGTGCAACAGACGGTGCGCACGGATTGTGTCGCATAATTTCGTCAATCGCAGGAATATAATATCCGATATCCGCTGTGTTTGACGGAGATGAATTGTTGATACAGGCTTTGTTTTTATCAAGTCCGTAAAGATGTTCGGGATTAATCTGATTTGCCATAGGAGTTGTATTAACTGTCATATTTGAAGAATTATCCATTAAGCTATGCTCCTTTATGTTTTGGAATAAGCCTCGGTAGGCGAATAAAAGCAATGATCTCCTACCCTGTTGTAAATTACTCCGTTGTTTGACGGAAAAAATGTTGGGCAGGTATCTGAAAATGGATTAAAATAGAAAATTGAATTTCCGACAGATGAATCGGTATTGCCCGCCAATGCCCAATCGGCAATGTTATAATGAATTTCATCAGGGTTTATATTGTAAACATTCTGAGGATTATATTGTCCTCCGACAGTTGTTTTAAGACAGGTAAATTGATTTGGTTGTTCCATTATGGCACGGAAATCTCCGCCCTTGCTGATTCTTGCAAATTCCCCGTTTGGAACACGGGTTCGATTTACAATTACCGATGCAACGGCACGCATTCCGTTTTCACCTTCCCCACCTGCCTCACATTTTAAAAGCCTTGCAAGCAATTCTCTTGTACTCAATGCCACCTTTTTTCACCAACCGTTATTTTATTCAATGATATTTTATGCATAAATTAACTTGTTGTTACAAAGAAAAAGCTTGTGATAAATGTGTTATTCACGCAGACAGAAAATTCTGTTTTATAGAAGCAAATCTGCCATTAAGGCTTCAGAGAACTTTCCACCGTGTTTAGGATTTATTACAAATTAGAATATTACCAAGTTAGAAAGTAATGAATATCAAAAAGAAGTGGGACTGCAATCATAACAGGATTTTTAGATTATACTTATCAATAAATACAGGGCGTGAAAATAATTAGCCACTTGTAAATATCATATACTTGAATTTTTCGGATTACCCCCCGACTATTGATATTGAGCAAAAAAACACCGTAATTCTAACAGAACTACGGTGTTTTTTATGGCGGAGACGGTGGGATTCGAACCCACGACCCTCAGGGGGCATCATGATTTCGAGTCATGTCCGTTATGACCACTTCGATACGTCTCCGAATATTGGTGATTTACCTTGTTTATTGTACTTGTTTTTTGTGTGATTGTCAAGCAAAATTACACAAATTTGTAAATTTTAAATTTAATCCGTAAAAGCATAAGTAAGTGACTGCGAATATTATATGAAGACTTATGCCTGATTTTGCGGACAGTTTTTTGAAAATCATGTACGAAAAGATTATTGAAACAACCATACTCAAATTATCAATCGGCACAACTGCACCTGCGGGATTGTCTTGCAAGACTTTGTAACAGCAGAGTTATGAACAGCCCTGTTGCGGCACATGAAAGGCAGATATAGGCGAATTTATTTTTGGCATTTATTTACTGCAGACTGTTTTCTCAAAAATAAGCAACCTAGCAATTATAAGCAACGCTTATGCGGATTGATGTTCCGAAATTTGATTAAGTTCCTTCTATGCTTTTAGGGTGTATTTTCCGTTTTTGATTATAACAAAATCCTTTGCCATAAGTTTGTGAAGAAGTTGCTTCGATTTTTTATGACTTATTCCGAGAAGTTCGGAAATTTCTTTTGAGGTTACCGTGATGTTGTCAGTAATGTATGAAATTACTGCATCCTGCCTGTTTGCTTCAATATCGGGACGATTTTGTAAAATTTGAGTATTAGTTGATTTACTTTCAGAAACAAACGAAAGCTTTAAGGTGATGCTTTCGGGTTCGAAACTTTCTTCAATGATCGGCAGAACAAGTCCGTGACTTTTCCAAACGGAGAAAATATTAGAAATACCGAAGCCGTTGTTACTGCCGATTCCTATCAAATTAAACATACGCATAATTGCCGTGTTCCTGGGGTCGGATATACCGCCTGCTCTTGCGGCATCGAGTTCAACTCTAAATCCGCCTGGATTGGATATTGTAATGCTTTCATCATCTTTCATAACAACAACACCGTTTGAACCATAATAGTCGGCGTTTATAAGGCAGTTTGCAAGAGCTTCCTGTAAGGCAGTTGTAATCGGTGTAATGTCTGATTTTATGTTTGCTGTCAGTTTTATATCGGATGAAATTTTTTCAAAGACCTTTATAAAGAAATCATAAAGGTTTTCACAGTCAGAATTTAAATTTGATGAAATAATTGTGTGTTTATCATCTTGTGTTGTTTCCTTATATTCAAGACAATAGTACGGGTATTCTTTTTTGATGAACTCTGACTTACCGAACATAAGAAGTCCTGCGGCTGTAGGGTGAAACAAATGGTCTTCCCCTACTCCGATTGCTCCTATTGCCTGCAAGAAATCTTTATCCGACAAATTTTGAAGCCGATTATTTGGCTTAACAGTTGACATTTTTATTCGGTAGCTATGGAGTGAATCGGTATTAAATACGGAAGCAGTCATGCATTCGATGATATTCATATCCTGTGTTTTAATTTCGGAATCACGCACCATAGCGTTAATTTGGTCGAGTGTGCAACGGTAGTCACCCTCGCCGTTTCTTCTGTATGAATTATGAATACTGCCGTCAAGATACACGGGACGGTCAAATCTTTTGGCTTTTGGCACTGTAATAACAATAATATTCTTTTCTTCAATTTTTTGCACATAAACATCATCATACGAAAGAATGTTTGTGCTTACCTTTTGAATATCGTTTGCTATCTCCCAAAATTCCTCAACAAGTTCATCCGGATCGGGAAGATTTACGGGATGAAGTGATTTGTCACTGTATTCTTCTACACCTAAAAGTATAATTCCTCCGAGTGTATTTGCAAAGGATGAATATGTTTCCCACAAGCTTTTAGGTAATCCGCCTGTTGCCTTTTTGGCCTCTATTCGATTGTTTTCTCTGTATTTTTCAATGTTGTTGAGGTCAATCACATTCATCCCTCCTTTATCCTACAAAATAATATTACAGTATAGTTTTTAATATGTCAACGCAGAAAAGGAACAAACATTACAGTTGTTCCTTTTGCGTTTAGGGTTATATTTAATTGAGTTTCCAATTACTGCTTTCGGATTGTAAGTTCATCATATGAACAAATATTCCGTTTGACTTTTTAAGACTTGCTGCTGTGCCTTCTTCGGCAACAACGCCGTTTGACAAAACTACAATTTTGTCTGCACCTGCAACTGTTCTCATTCTGTGAGCGATAACAATTACGGTCTTATTTTTGATAAGTCTTGAAAGAGCTGTTTGAATAAGGGTTTCGTTTTCTACATCAAGCGACGCTGTAGCCTCGTCAAGAAGAATAATCGGAGCGTCTTTAAGAAATGCTCGTGCAATTGAAACACGCTGTCTTTCACCGCCTGAAAGCTGACATCCGTTTTCGCCAATGTCCGTATTGTAACCGTCAGGGAGCTTTGAAACAAATTCATCGCAGTTTGCAAGTTTTGCGGCAAGGAGAACTTCCTCATCTGTAGCGCCTTTTTTGCCGAGCCTGATGTTTTCCATAATCGTATTATTGAATAGGATTACATCCTGGAAAACAATTGAATAGAGTGACAAAAGAGGTTCGGGTTCAATTTTGGAAATATCCATACCGCCGACGGTGATTTTACCATTGTTAATATCCCAGAATCTTGCGGCAAGTCTTGATACGGTGGTTTTACCGCCGCCTGACGGACCGATAAGAGCGGTAACTTCACCTTGCTTAGCTATGAATGAAACATCTCTGAGAACATTCTCTTTGTTGTTGTATGAAAATTCTACATTTTCAAATTTTATATCATAGCCTTTGTTTGTAAGCTTTGTATCGCCTGTCTGAACATCATGATCAAGAATTTCGTTCATTCTTGCAACATTTGTGCTTGTGCTGATGATTGCGGCGAGATTCTGCAAAGTAGACTGCATCGGATCATAAAGTCTTGATACAACAAGCAAGAACATAAAGAATGTAAGAACATCAAGCTGTCTGTTTATAAGCAGGATTGAGCCTACAAGCGCTGTTGTAGCAATGCCAAGTTTCAGAATTAATCCGGCAGATACTACAAATGCGGCAGTTCCAAATTCACTTTTCAAAGCACGCTTTTCTACATTGTCAATTTTTGTATCAAGACCAGCCATGTATGCCTGTTCCGCATTGTTTGCTTTTAAGTCCTGAATTGTTTCGATACATTCCTGTATTCCGTCTGCACAAGCCATTTTTGCATCCATAGACTTGTGGTTTAAACTCTTCTGAACTTTTGATGACAAACCGATTATCGTAAATGCAACAGGAAGAACCCAAAGAGAGGCAATTGCCATTCTCCAATCAAAGAAGAAAAGACTGATTGAGATAAGAACGGTTGAGATTATTGCTCCGACAAACGGTGGAATGAAGTGTGAAAATGCTGTTTCAAGATATGTACAGTCTGCCATGATTGTGCTTGTGAGGTCGGCAAGATCTTTTTTGCCGAAAAATGACAGAGGAATTTTTCTTAACTTTTCAGCAAGTGTAATCCTTCTTGTGCCTGTTTCTACATATGTTGCAAGAAAGGTTGAATTGTATTGCCAATAGGTTACTGCAAAAATTAGAGCAAGTGCTGTGATACAGCCTAAAATATAGAACCATATTTTTTCGGGTTTTATACCGCTGTTTAACAAATCACTTACGAAAAAGTAAAGTAAAGCTACAGGAAACATAAATGAAATATTCTGTAATGCACAGGCGATTATACCCTGAATAAGGTCTTTAGCGCCTCTTTCGGAAAGAGCAAATTTATGCTGAAGCTTTTTAATCATCATTTACCCTCCTTTGAAACTTTCCAATTTACGGATGAAACATAATTTTTCATCATATCTGCATATATGCCGCCCATTGCAACAAGTTCGTCATTTGTACCTGATTCGGCAATCTTGCCACCTTCAAGCACATAGATTTTATGGGCATTTGCAATGGTAGAAAGTCTGTGTGCAATCATAATAACGGTTTTGTCTTTTGCAAGTTCATTAATTGCCTGCTGAACTTTTGCCTCATTATCGGGATCGGCAAAAGCGGTTGCCTCATCAAGGATGAGAATTGGTGCATTTTTGAGGATTGCTCTTGCAATGCTGATCCTCTGTTGTTCGCCGCCTGAAAGGTATGTGCCGTGAGTTCCGATTCCGGTATTTATACCGTCAGGAAATTTCTTAATGATTTCATCACACTGCGCCTTGTGAATAGCTGAAAGTACCTCTTCTTTGGTTGCGTTAGGTCTTGCCATTTTGACATTATCAAGAATTGTGCCTTTTATTAATCGGCTGTTCTGAAATACAAATGAAACTGTATTCATCAGAATAGTTTTATCAATGTTTTTGACATTTACAACGCCGATAAGTACATCTCCCTCATCAGCATCGAAAAATCTGCTTATGAGGTTTGCGAGCGTTGTTTTACCGCTACCTGACTGTCCTACAAAAGCAACTGTTTCGTTTGGCTTAATTGAAAGCGATACATCGTCAATTGCTTTTTTGGCTTTATCTTCCCTATCGTAGCTGAAAGAAACCGATTTGAGAACAACGGAATTGTCTTTAGGTGTTTTTGCATCTGTGATTTCAAGCGGCTCAAGATTAAGAATTGAGTCAATTCTCTTGAGTGAGTCTGTAACAAGCATTGTGTTCTCGCTCTGGAACATTATTTTTGTCATTGTAACGGTTAATACAGGAGTTATGATAATATAGAACAAGATGCTGAGAATTAAATTGGTTGTTACTCCGCCTGAAGTAAACCACATACCTGCGATGAGAATAAATGCAAAAATTCCGTTAATAAGCATTGTAAGAATACACATTGGTTTTCTCATACTCTCGGTATAAGAAATTGCCCATGTGCTGTAGTTGTCAATAGACTTTTTGAAACGGTGAAATGAAAAAACAGACTGACCGAATGTCTTTACGACAGGAATACCTCTTACATACTCAACAGCTTCATTTGACATATCTTCAAGAGCATTCTGATATTCTTCCATTTTAGTTTTAAGTGTAGGTCCTGTCATCTGTGTGAACATAATAACAAAACTCAGCAAAATAGGAATTAAGCAGAAAAGACCGAATCTCCAATCAAAGAAAAACAGCATAAACAGAAGTCCGATAGGTGTTATGTATGCGGTTACCATATCGGGCAGCTGATGAGCAAGGTATGTTTCAGTTGATTCTGAACATTCGTTGACCGTTTTTCGTACTTTACCGCTTCCGAGAGCTTCAAGAGTTCCGAGGGGTAACTTAATGATGTGGTGCATCATATTTTTTCGCAGATTTGTCTGAACCCGAAAAGCTGCTTTGTGCGAACATAAAAGCCCTGCAACATAGATTAAAAATGCGGCAGCGGCAAATATTACTGCCATCCATCCGTTGTGTACAAGACTTGTTGCCTTTGAAAAGTCAGGCATTACTTCAAGTACTTCTTTGATAATCTTCCAAAGATAATAGAAAGGAACAAGTGCAAACACAGCACTGATTCCCGAGAGAATCCAGGAAGCATAAGTAAAGTATTTGTGATTTCCTGCGTAGGACATAAGTCTTGATAAATTCGATTGCTTTTTCAAGAATAGATCTCCTCCAAGTGGATAATTTGTATATCTGATACGAAAACGCTGCAGTCGTTTTCGATTATCATTCAAATTCAGGTTAGTTATCGCTAACTGCTATTCAAAAATAATAGGGCTTAACCCTGCCCCATTATTTTCATCCAACCTGCCGTATAGAATTCACGCATTTCTTTGAGATAAAGTTTTGCGTCTTCAATCGGCATTTCGTGGATTATAAGTTCAAAATAGGTATTGAACATACCCGTAATAATCATATGCTCAAGTTTAGTATCGATTTTCGGAGAGGGTTTTCCGAGTTTTTTTAGAACATTCAGATATTTATGGGTTGCCTCTACCTCAATTTCTACCATTTCATCTATCATATGGGAGAATTTTGTACCATCCGATTTTAAAAGGATCAGTTTGAAAATTTCAAGATTATCATAGCAATACAGAAACATATCATACATACAGTCGCCTGAGAAGCTTGCCAGATTATTTGGCTGAGATTCGGCAGGCAGATTGGCAAATTCTTCCTGAGCGGCTTTGTACATCTGCATAACCTTTGTGTAGTGTTCTCCGACAATAGCTTCAAAAAGCCCTTCTTTGTCGCCAAATCTGGTATAGATTGAACCTGTTGTTGTGTGTGCTTCGGCGGCAATTGTTCGCAGAGAGGCATCAGCATAGCCTTTGTTAAGAAATTCTTTTGTGGCACAGGCTATTATGTTTTCGTAAACGCCCTCAATTTGCTTTGCCAAATGAAACACTCCTTAGTTTATCTTAACATTTTGAACATTCCCGAACCATCCCAGTCGCACGGTCTTTGTTCAAATCCAAATTTTTCATAAAAAGCAACTGCTTCTTTAGAACTGATAAGTTCAAGGCTTACTGACCAATTTTCAGGCATAGAATTGCGTATGTAATCTTCAAGAAATTGCATTAACGCTTTTCCTACACCCTTACTCTGATATTCGGGAATAACGGCATAGTCTTTTATATAGAATGACATACCGTCGTCGCCGATAATTCTCACCATTCCGACAGGTTTGTCACCGTCATATGCAACAAATTTTGCATATGAATTATTTAAGGCGGTTTCGATTTGCTCAATGCAAGGCGACTCCCAACCTACCGACCTGTACAAACTTTCAAAAAATTTTGGCGTAAGAGTTTCGAATGAATTGTGTAAGCTGCCTTATTTTTAACCACAGTAGCCACCTCTAATTCATAACATCGTTATGTAACGCTGTTATGATTATAGTATCTAAATATTGGTTTGTCAATATTACTCGTTTAAAAAATAAAAGCACCGCAGAAAAAATCTACGGTGCAATTTAAAGATTCGGTTAAAAATCAGTTTTCTCTTCCGAGAAGGTAGTCAACAGACACTTCAAGAATATCGGCAAGTGCAACAAGCTCAACATCTGTTACGAAACGAATCTGACCTTCAAGCTTTGAAAGTCCTGATGCGTTCATATCGACGCCGTTAACCTGTAATTGGGCAAGAAGCTCCTTTTGCTTCATACCTTTCTGCTTTCTTACAGCCTCAACCCTGCTTCCTACGAGGTTTCTGTCTCCAAGTTCCTGTTTTCTTAATCTCATTTTTACTCTCTCCCAAATCGTTTTAATTCTTTTTTAAAATTCTTTAAAAACATTGTGATGTTATTATAATACTAAAAAGGAAAAAAAACAAGGGTTTTTTGTAAATAAATTTAAAAATTTGAAATTTTTTCGTAAATTTGGTTACAAATTGAAATATAGTAGTTATAATGCACTTGAAAATAGGTGTGCTTTTAATAATATTATACAATTAGCACAACGCATAATTCTGACTGAGAAAGAATAATTTTCCTTAATTTCCTGAATAGAATTAATATTTATGAAATGGTTCTATATCAGAAATAACAATTACAAAATATTACAAATAAGAAATCTAAGTTTCAAAAAGAAAAACGCCCTTAATAAAAGAGCGTTTTAACCTTATTTTTAATTTGTTTATGCTTTAAAAGTACCGTTTTCAATGTCTGTAATCATTGACACACGGTTTTCGTGTCTGCCGCCTTCATAAGGTGTGTTAAGGAAGATGTCAGCAAA
>OGEG01001964.1_pt1 | contig 11834 bp, 10 predicted proteins | sample 1570621 | NCBI WGS metagenome assembly OGEG01 (sample SAMEA2582130, study PRJEB24529) | metagenome | biome: Human gut stool | place: China | collected 2011 | reverse complement strand
AAAATCCGTCTTCATCGGCTTAATCCGTGTTATCCGTGAACCATCGGCTTTCTTTAATTGAGAGTTGAAATTTAAAATTTCCATCCAAACGCCTTCCACTCTGAACTCTTAACTCTCAAACAAAAAGTGCCTTCACTTTAATATGCTATATATCAACACTATACATTCAAAAAGTGATAAGTGAAGGCAAAGTGAATACAATTTGAAAAACGTATATATCTATATAAATCGGCGAACAAATCCCGAGAAAATATATCAACAATATTCCTGAACGACTTCTTCTCCACGCAAAACTCTTAAACCACTCATGGCTAATGCCTCGAGCTCATCCTCGCCCGGATATACATGAACAGGAGCTAAGAATGCAACTTGTTCTTCAATTGCTTCCATCCATTCTTTATCGTAAGCCATACCCCCGGTTAGCAAAATGGCATCCACTTTACCATAAAGGGCAGCACTCATTGCCGCAATCTCTTTGCCTACATTATAAAGCATAGCGTCAAGCACCAATTTCACTTGTTCATTTCCCGCCTTAGCTTCGTCAGATAAAGTTTTAGCATCATTAGTCCCGAAGTGAGCCATCAAACCGCCTTTGCCAAATATCATCGAAGTAATTTCTTTTTGCGTGTATTTTCCACTGAAACAAAGACTAACCAATTCTCCTGCCTGCATAGTACCCGAACGCTCCGGAGAGAAAGGGCCACTGCCATCCAAAGCGTTATTTACATCCACCACACGACCTTTACGATGCGCTCCGACAGAGATTCCTCCACCTAAATGAGCAATAACCAAATTCAAATCCTCATAATGCCTACCAATAGAAGCCGCATATTTGCGTGCTACCGCCTTCTGATTTAATGCGTGAAAAATAGTAATTTTAGGCACTAAAGGGCATCCTGTCACACGGGCTACTTCATCCAGTTCATCTGTAACCCCGGCATCGGCTATATAAGCACGACATCCTTCGATACCCGAAGCAAGTTCGGACGCAATCAGACCTCCCAAATTACAAGCATGCTGGCGACGTGCATGAACAATCTCCTCACGCATCAATTCATTTACTTCGAACACTCCACCGGACATGGGTTTTAGCAAACCGCCACGTCCCATTATCACGTTAAAGTTCAAAGGAATATTCTCTTTATCCAACTCTTCCAGAATCAACTGTTTACGAAAATCATATTGTTCCGCCACGGTATTAAAACGGGCCAACTCTGTAGCAGAGTGTCGGATTGTGGTACGAAGAATAGGTTGTTCATCCTCAAAGACAGCAATCTTAGTGGAGGTAGAACCCGGATTAATAGCAAGTATTCTCATAAGGTTAAAGTTTAAAAGGTTAATTACTGGTTAAGCATGCCATGGCTAGGCTGTAATATTTCGACAAACCGGAATCACTTCGAGAAGGGAGTACAACCGGACAAACCGGTCCTTGTAGCAATCCTGCCATATCTGCATGAGAGAATAAAGAGACAGCTTTGTAGAAAGCATTTCCCGACTCGATATTAGGAAAGATCAGGACGTCGGCTTCCCCGTTAATCGGAGAAACAATACCTTTGATATTTCCGCTTGTCCTCTCGCAAGATGTTTTCACGTCAAGCGGACCATCAATGATTACATTACCGAATTCTCCGGCTTCGGCAAGTTCCACAATATTCACATAATCCAATGAATGAGGGAATTTAGCACTTACCTTCTCCGTACAGTGAATTAAAGAAATACGTGGCTGTTCAATCCCAAAATGACGGCAAGTATTTATAGCATACCAAATCATTTCAATGCGTTGTTGCAAGGTAGGACGAGGAATTACCGCTGCATCCGAAAAGAACAACAGCTTGTCATAAGTAGGTATTTGCATTACCGCTAAATGGGTAAGCACCTTTCCTTTGGGCAATAAACCCTTTTCTTTATCCAGAATAGCATGCAACAGATTATCCGTATTGATAATACCTTTCATCAGAATATCCGCTCCTCCCTCACGCACGATACGCACAGCCTCACGCGCCGCTTCATCCGAATCCTCCACATGAATTACAGAAATAAATTCAGGATACTTTTTTAATGCAGGATATTTCTCCAAGACGGTAGAGTCTCCTATCATCAGGAATTCTGCAATACCTTCCTCCAATGCACGGGCAATAGCGTATTCTGTGTTTTCATCATTAGCACATACCACAGCAACCCTTTTGCGTTTTTTCAATGTTTGCAGGTGAGCAGTCAATTGATTAAAGTTTCTTATCGGTTCCATGTTATTAGATTTTTAGCAAATATCAGAAAAAGTATTGAAAAAATTGCTATTCGGAGGGATAAAAATATCAAAAGGATAGAGAAAAAGATTGGATTAGATATAGGTTAGTCTTTTTCACTGACACTATGGTAATAAAAAAGGATGCTATTACTAGCATCCTTTTTTCCAATATCATATGGATAATGTATTTTACTTCATTACCTTAACTGTAGCACCATTATCAAACTTCAGCAAATACAAACCGTTAACTAAGTTAGCGGCAGGAATTGTAGCAGAAGTTCCTTCCAATGCGTATGTAGCAATTACTTGACCGGCAACATTTACTACCTGAACAGAAGTTACAGCTTCTGGATAAGTTAATTCAAATGCATTAACAGAAGATACAACCTTAATATCAGCCTCAGACTTAGCACTAGCAATTGAAGAAGGATCTGTTTCAAATTTACCATTCAATTGAAGGAAGATATCGCAAACATTAACTTTTTGGGAAGAGATAAAATAATCAAATTTATCACCATGCAACGTATAAGCACTTCCTAAACCAAAAGCATTTTCAGAAAATGGAAGAAGTATATTATTTTGTGCTGTAACATTTACTAATGCTCCAAATGCTGTCCCACTATCAATTTTCGCACTTTGTTTATTAGGGAAATAAAAGTTAATAACGAATACACCAGTAGATGCACCTTTATCAAGCAATTCAATACAATCATCAGGAGTAGCAGTTGCTGTAGCAAATGGTTGCTGGAACGTCCCATTCTCTAATTTAGATAAATCAACAGTCATTGTTGTCCCTGCAGGAATAATATCCCCTCCATTTTCATCATTTAAATATGCAAATAGACTTATATGATCAACCATTAATGGAGCATTGAGAGCATCAAAACGAGACAAAAAGCCCGTACACGGAACACCACCTACTTTGTAACCCGGGAAAAAGCCAGTAGCATTATCAAAACCAGTATATATATCACCATAAAAATCTCCATTTGTTAAAGGGAATGCATCGTTCGGGCTAAAGAAAACATACCCTGCATTCTCATCTCCATATCTATATTCAGCAGTTGCACCATTATATTCTCCTTCAAGAATCGGCATAAAATAAGCGTCCCCTGCATCTCCTTTAAAAGATAATACACCGTCTGTAACATACTCACTCAAATCCACTTCTTGCTCATTATCATTAAGGGCATACCATGAAAAATTTCCTTGACCATTAGCATTGGAATATGCTAAAAATTGAAGATCAAAACTAGCAGGAGCGATAAATAAAGGTTTATATAGACCACCATCCTCGTCAACACCAGCAAGGAAAGAACCTACCGGACGTGGATACATCACATTATATGCGTCAGCTCTTGTAGAAGTTGAAGCTTTAATAATTCCTCTTCCATCTTTAGAAATAGAGAAATCAGAAACTTGAACTGACTGTACTTTCAACGGAGATTTATTAGTTATTTTCTCCATCACAACTTGCTTCTTTAAAGATGAAGCATTAACACTATTCTGCGCATTTGCAGAAAATGCAAACAGGAATGTAGCCATACCTGCTAATAGTAACATTCTTCTCATAACACTTTTTTTTAACAAAAATAATATATAACTTAACTGTATCTTAATTTAACTGTATCCATTGTTGATCAACTGTGCTAACCAGTACAGAAGAAGAATAATCAGCAGATGGAACCACTACTATAGTAGCATTATTTATTCTTTTATCCAAAAATGAAAATATTGGCTTCAATCCAGAAGAAGAGAATCTATTAAAAGAAAAAGTAATTTCGTCTTCCGTAGCCTGTTCAAATTTGCAACTCATATCTTCATAAATATACAATTTATTTTCTTTCACACTAAATGCTGTAGAAATAAATGCGTCTGGATAGGTAACACTCTCTCGGGTCTCTCCTTTATTGATATCTACATTCATATTCTTGACGAATCGCATATCATAAAACACAAAAGCCTTATCTTTCAGAGCGGGAGTGCTTTCCACCGATTCCTCAAAAGCCTTTTTATATGCATCTATCATTTCTTCAATATCGGGAGAAGCTGTTGAAACACGAAGGTCAGAATCCGCATTTTTATCAAAGAAATAAACTGCCTGCGACAAAGTTTGACTTGGGCGTACTACACCTTTCAATAACAATTCTTGACCATCTGCCAATTTCGCATAATATTGAGACCCTTTATTTACAAAAGATGAAATGCTATATTCCCCATAGTTTAACGGATGATAAAGATTCATTCCTTGGTCGTCAAAACCAAAAGGAAGAACATAATCATCTTCAAAAGCCCCTTCTTCCTCAACAATCGGGCGTGCTGCTCTAATCACAAAGTTATTACAGTCTACCAATGTCATCTTCTTACCATTTGGAAATTCAACTTCCTTAAAATAATAAGGATCTGCTGCATAACTGGAAAGGCTCTGATTTGCTTTAGTCATATAATCAACAGGAGATTCATTCAATTTTATAAAAATTATATTACCTCCTCTTTTCTTTCCTTTAAAACGAATCGAATCTTTTGCAGCACTTGTAGATACGTATATAAACTCATTATCTCCCTCATAACCTGTACCATATCCAAGTACATTTTCCGGATCGGACAAATAAGAAATAATATTATTATAGGTATCAAAAGTCAAATCTACGCCTTGTTTCAATGAAACTGAATAATGGCTGGAATAACCTTTAGTACCTTCACTACCAAATTGTTTTTCATCGCCATATACAACAACAGTACCTTTTCCATCCGATTTACCACTAGCAGTAAACTTCATCGCTAATGTAAACCCTCCAAATTTTTCCGGATTAGGATAATAAAGAACCTTCCACCCATTATCAGCCGAAACCAATAAATTATCACACTCTGTGGCTAGTTTTTCCATACGGCCTTCCGGAAATATATCATCCTCATATCGAGAACATGATACGCCACAAATACAAGCTAATAATATTACAATATATTTTTTCATATACCAATTTATCTATTAATTGTTAGTAATCGAAGGAGTATAACCAGGAACATTAAACAAGTCATAATCATCACTGATAATTTCACTGACTTGTTTCATTATTTCCGCTTGTAACTCATAAATTTCAATACCATAAGCTTCTTTGAAATACTTACGAACAAACTCCTCTTTACGACGTAATTTATTTTGAGCTTCAGCAGGCAAACGGGGATCATCAATCAGTTTATCAAAATCCTCCTTAGTTCTGGTTAGCATCCAAGCAACCATCTCTGCAAAATCCTCATCAGGATTCTCCCTTGAATACTTAGAAATATATCCTAATCTACGACATTTCATAAAATTCTCATTGAACCATTGAGCTGTATAATCACTCGGAGTTACATTCTTAAAATCCGCATCATAATTCTTCTTTTGATTCAAAATATGTGCAAATTCATGGTGCATTACATGGAAGAAAGTATGTGTATCTTCTAATGTATCATACTTAGCAATCAATTCATCTTTCGTAAAAGCATTAACATTATTAATAATAATCTTACGACCACTCTCTGCCGATCCTTCCGTAACAGTTCCATCACTATTATATTCCACAGAACCAATTAAATAGAAAAGACGAGGAATGTACTTTTCCATAAAATGCATTTCTTCTCCACCTTTTTGCGACAACTTTTGATAAGGTTCAATCCATGCTTTTTTAATGATACTTAGCAACGGCACAACATAATCTAAACGTGGTGGAATCAAATTCTTTGTCAAGTCAGCCTCTGAATCATCCCAACGATATTTAACTTCCATATTATAAGGAACCACCAGATTTTGATAGATCCAATAATCTTCACTAACAGAAGTTTCATTAGGAAGTTCAGGAACTGTAATACGTGATGTACTATCAACATCATCATTTGAACATGCAGACAGGAATAAACCGGCAAGCATTGCTATATTTATAAATTTTATAAACTTTACTTTCATAATTTGTCTACGATTTAAATGAATTACTATCTCGGATTAGGAGTAAGTCCCAAACTTCTGGCTTGAGAAGGTATCTGAACAATTCTCCGCGGATCCCCTTTTTTCAATACATCTTTTATTTTCTCATCATAAGACATATGAGTCACTTCTATATTAAAACGACGAACATCGAACCAACGTAATCCTTCTTCCAAAAATTCTAATTGTCTGATATCAGCCAAAGCAGAAAGATACAAAGCCTGCTTATCATTCAAGGTATAACAAGGATCAACAATAGAACGTGCTTTATACTTCGCAATGGTCGCATCAGTCACAGTATTAGTTCTAGAACTATAATTATCAACACGTTTTGAATAATAAGATGACTCCGTCTTTTGTTGCGAATGTTATTCAAGGGTTGCAGCCTTGCCCAATGGGATCTAGTAATAGTTTGTCATTCCCAATCTTTGGTCAGAATATTTTAAATCACATACCGAAGTTTAAAGAACATTTTAAATATGCCAGTATTAATGCTACGACTGGTTGGCCGTATGTTATGTTTACTGCATTTACAATGGATGAACTGTTAAGACCTTATCAGGCAAGTGCCCTACATGCCGGAATGGTATGGCAGACACCTGTTGTCGCATACGGAATGGGAACGGCAGATGCCGGAAAAAACATTGCAGAGGGAGTTAATGACTACAAACTGAAAATAGAGTCCCTAATAGGAAAGAGTCACGTAAGCGGTGATTGGTGATACTCCAACGGCAATACCCGCAAAATAACAGAACCAAGCATCATTCGTCTGAAATTTCGAATGGTGCTTGGCTGTTTTAGTAATCGGCATATTGATTTTACCTGTATACTATCCCTTTCGTTTGCAGCATGGTAAAATCTTCTTCACGCATTCCTATATCGTCCAATGAACGGGCTTCGTTATGGTCATTGAGGTATACTCTGTTTTTTTCGGTATATGAAGCATTTATCACAGACAATGAATCGTTTCGGCTGGGTGTGTCTATGCCACCTAATTCCAGCATTGTCTGGAAGAAAGACGCACTGGATGAAATATTTTTCTGTCGGTTTATCTCTGCATTTTTTAAAAGATCCGGATAATTCTTCCGATAATTGTCGGACATCCATACCAGAAAAGGCACGTGTATCTGATAATAGGACGGAACGGGTGAAGCATGCAGGAAAAGGTGACGGTCATCATCAAAGATATCCTCTCCATGATCTGAGGTATAAAGCATTGCCACATCTATGTCCTGTTCCTGTAACATCCGGATGAGACGAGCCAGAAAATTATCTGTATACCGGATAGAATTATCATAAGCATTTATCAGATTATCCTTATATTTCAATTCTGCATCTACCGGAAAATCAGGCAAAAAGAAAGCGTTGTCCGCCGGATAGCGTTCCCGATAATTAAAATGGGAACCATAGGTATGGAGAACGATAAATTGCTTGGAAGCATTTTCTGCCAACTCGGCGGCTACCAGTTTCAAAAGTTCATCGTCCGAAGGGTTGTAACTGCCATCTCCTGTATCTTCTTTAATGAAATCGCATATATCGGCTTCTTTTCCAAAGAAATCGATGAAAGAATGGTTATAGCGTTGATTGGAAAAGAAAGCAGTCCGGTAGCCCGCTTCCTTAAATGCTGTGATAATTCCTTTTTGCCGATAGATGGAATTGAAGTCGTGCGCCGTAACCGAAGACATCAGCATAGGGACACTTTTGTGCGTAGTATTGGATTCTGTCAGTACATGAGAGAAGGCTGTCAATCCTTTTATTTTGGTAAGTTCCGGATTCGTATTGCGGTTATACCCGTAAATAGACCAGTTAGCGGCACGGGATGTCTCTCCGATTACCATAACATAAACTTCTCTATTCTTCTCCGGACGGGTGGTTTTTGCCTGAAAAGTAAAATCTTTAGAGGTTTCCGCATAGTGTTGCGTCTGTGCAGTACGTTGGAAGGCAAGTGCAATATTATAACATACGTTTGCCGGATACAAATCCGATTTCAATTCATAACGGGCATCAAACAGATAAGCAGCTACTAATGACAGAATTCCTGCAATGACCGTTATCCGGGCACGTTTACGTTCTCTGCGAACAAGCGTTTCCGATAGTCTCCGTTTCTTGCTGACGGCCACCGCAGCCAAAACCAGCGCCGGTATATATAGCAGCACAACAATAATAATGGCGGGAATCAGGTTGTCCAGCAATTCCAAAGCCTCACCGGGGTTTGTTGTCACCAGATTGAGAAACATATCTACTGCAATAACAGACTGACCAAAAAGATATAACAATACAATCTGGAATGCTCCAAAAAACAGGAAAGGAAACAATATCCAAAAAGTCTTGCCACAATTTCCCGACCAACTCATTATCATATGATATATGGAGAATGGAAGCAATACATTGCACACCTTCGCCACAAGTGGCATAGGCTCAGTAAAACATAGTACGATATTGGGTACTATCAGAATTATCAGGAACAAGTAATACAAGTTCTCTTGGTTTTCAAACCATTTTTGAATTTTTCTAAAAAGCTTCATTGATATTAAATATAAATCCGGTCTGATGTTTGCCAAACCCTAAATCCAAACGTACATTCACCCTCTTTTTAAATTCCCAGCGATAGCCGAAGCCATAATTAGGAAGAATATGCTTCACGTCAAACTCGGAAAACTTTGGGAAAACAGTCCCCGCTCCTACCCATACAGCCACTCCGTTTCGTTTCCATACATGCTGGCGAAGCTCAATCTGAGCATCCATGGCACATTTGTCACGATAACGCCCTTCATAATAGCCACGCATGGAATACGAACTGCCTAAAGTTGCCAACAGTCCCCAAGGTGGATTTCCGTAATTGAGCAGTGTATGAAACTGCCCCGCCAGAACGCCGCCTTTCCATATGGTATGATAATACCTCGTATCCAGTTCTGTACTGCTGAAAGCATATTTATTTCCCAAAAATGCCGGACTGAAACGTTGGTCTATCCTCAAATAGTATCCTTTATACGCATTTGTCAGGAAGTCGCGCGAATCATAAAGCAACGATAAACCTACACTTAGATTCGTAGTATGCGTGCTCATGCCTTCCCACAGTTCCGGTTTTTCAAAACCATGTCCGTATACATAATCGAATACAGCCATGGGACCTACGTAGAAATTACGTGCCAACCGGAACATAAAGTCCACTTTCATCTGTGCTTGAAAGCGGTCATAATCGCTCTCATTGTCACTGTTGGCACCATCGTCGTATCCTGCACCCCAATACAGACTGGGGAAAGAATAGAAATACAGATTGTAGTTCAAACGATACTTATCATGAGGAAACAAATGCGTTCCACGTACTCCCAACAGATAGAAGCCTACCGTAGAAACATCTCCGTACAATGAAACATTGGAAGGCGGCAGAATCGTATCGTTCCGGTCGGAACGGTAAAGCCCCGCAGCCACCAGTCCCAACCCTAATTTGGTATCGCTGGAGTAGTGTGGTCCGCCGATAATGCTAAAATCGAATTTCTTATTTTTCTTTTCTTTATTGGCATCGTTAAAATAATTCAGAAATTTTCTGAAAAAGTTCCGCTTTATAGGAACAGAATCAAGAATGATGGCAGAATCCATGTCTGCCGAAGTATTTGCTTCTGCCAAACGTGTTTGTGCATGCACAGCAGTTACAGCCACCAACAATATTAAAGATAACAGACATCCTTTTAATTTTGTGTTCATTCTCTATTATATAAGAAAACCTCGAAACAAAGTTAGTTGTAAATAATTCATGTTACAACAATGTTACGGGGCTTTTTGTTTCCGTTTCTTCCTATTTAATGTCTGTTATTTCCTTAAAGTATTGTGTTGTGGGCGTAAAGAAGCGACGGAAATAAACATTTATTCATTCTTATTTGTTAAGAACATATATCAACTTAAAAAAACGAATGATTATGTTAAAACGATTTTTATTTCCTACCAATCCGAATGGCGTTTTTATATCTGTTATATTATTAGTAGTCAGAATTGTATTCGGTATTCTGATGATGAATCACGGTATTGATAAATGGGCAAACTATCAGGAACTTTCTACGGTGTTCCCCGATCCTCTCGGCATCGGCAGTCCCCTTTCTCTGGGATTGGCCATCTTTGGCGAACTGGCATGCTCAATGGCATTCATCATAGGCTTCTTATACAGATTGGCAATGATTCCTATGATATTTACGATGTGTGTGGCATTCTTCATTGTTCATGGCAATGATCCGTTTGCGGTAAAAGAACTTGCATTTGTTTATTTGGTGGTATTTGTATTGATGTATATTATAGGACCGGGAAAATTTGCCGTAGACCGCTGGATTTCCCAATCTCTTTCTCGCAAATAGAAATAAATAAGGCTCTTTTATTTTACAGAATACTGTTTTTTGCAGCTTTTTTAATGTCTATGTTATAAAAATGGTTATATTTGCACTAGTATATATAAATATTGAGATTTTATCTCAATAAAATACAGTAAAATAAAAGAAAGTTATTATGAAAAAGTTCAATTTGAAATTGGCTGCAACTGTAATGGTATGCGGTGCTTTTCTTTTCAGTTCATGTATCGGTTCTTTCGGATTGCATAGCAAGCTGTTGAGTTGGAACGAAGGTATTGGAAATAAATTTGTCAATGAGCTTGTTTACCTGGCATTCAATATCATTCCGGTATATGGTATATGCTATTTGGCAGATGCTTTGGTTATCAATTCTATTGAATTCTGGAGCGGAAGCAACCCTATGGCAAGCATTGGTGAGGTAAAGAAAGTAAAAGGCGAAAACGGAAACTATCTGGTAGAAACTCTTGAGAACGGTTATTCCATTACAAAAGAAGGCGAAACCGCATCTATGGAATTAATTTACGATAAAGATTTGAATACCTGGAATGTAGTTGCAGAAGGCGTCAGCACTGAACTTTTGCAGATTAACAATGACGGTACTGCACAGATGACTTTACCAAACGGTGAAGACCTGACCGTTACTTTGGATGCGCAGGGAGTATCTGCTGCACGTCAGGCAACTATGGTCAATACCTATTACGCTGCACGTTAAGAGTTGAAACAAGATAAAACAGAAAGGCTGCGCAATGTTCGTCAAAGAACCGCGCAGCCTTTAGTTTTTTCAGACGGATATCCGCTTTGCATCAGAATGGATATCCTACCGCAAAATGAAATGCAAAATCGCGGCTGAATTTAGGATGTATAATAGGGAAATGCTCCTTTTTAGTGTTATACACCGGATTGACAGCTTTCATACCACCGTCAAAGCGCAGGACAAAGAAGTCCAGATCCAACCGTAGGCCCAATCCGTAGGCTACGGCTATCTGCTTATAGAACTTATTGAATTCAAACTTCCCGCCCGGCTGGTCTTTGTAATCGCGCAAGGTCCAGATGTTGCCCGCATCCACAAAAACTGCTCCTCTGAACTTCCAGAAAAGGCGTGTGCGGTATTCGATACTTGCATCCAACTTAACATCTCCCGACTGATTCATGAAGTTTCCGTCACCGGGAAACACACCGGGTCCCAAATCACGTACCGACCAACCGCGTACACTGTTTGCACCACCTGAGAAATAACGCTTTTCAAAAGGCACAATCGTTGCATTGCCGTAAGGAACGGCTATGCCGG
>OGEG01001961.1_pt1 | contig 11851 bp, 10 predicted proteins | sample 1570621 | NCBI WGS metagenome assembly OGEG01 (sample SAMEA2582130, study PRJEB24529) | metagenome | biome: Human gut stool | place: China | collected 2011 | reverse complement strand
CAAGCTGGATACGTGGGTTCGATTCCCATCACCCGCTCTCTGTTACAGGTATTAAAACTGAGTTCCTAATGGAGCTCGTTTTTTTTAATATTTGCACCTGCTTTTCCGTTTTTACTTGAACAGCCCAACCAGTTTCTCCCAAAACGTTTCTTTTTTCTCTTCCGTGACAGTCTCTTCCTTTACTTCCTCTTTCTGGATTGCCGGTGTCTTAATGACAAACAGCACTGATTCAATGTTTGTATTTTTTCTGATACGAAGGATACTGTCTCCACATCTTTTCCTGTCATATCATCAATCGTATCCGAAATCTTATCTGAGATCTTTGTATCAAGATCCGCTGTCTCCGACTGGAATTCATCGGTGCCGTCACTCAGCTCTTTTGTGCCATCCTTCATTTCTTTTGTTCCGTCCTTTAATGCTGCCGCTCCATCTGCTAATGATTTGCTGCCGTTTTGCAATGTAAGCGTGTTGTCTGCAAGCTGTCCGGCTCCGCTCTGCAACAATGAAAGTGCTCCGTTTAAAAGACTCTCTGTTCCCGCAGAAAGTGTTCCTGCGCCATCTTTTAAACTCTGTGTTCCTTTTACCAGTTCCTGTGTTCCCTGATACAATGTGGCTGTTCCGTCTGCAAGATCTTTTGCGCCGCCTGTGATGCTTGCATAACCGGTTGTGATTTTATTTACAGCACTTGTGTAATCATTGATTCCGGTATTTCCGGTCACTGCACACTGATACAGTGCGTTGGCTTCCTGATCGCCGTTTGCCGCAAGTTCACCAATCTTTGCCGTTACCGCATCATCTAACCAGGTCACATCTGTCACACCGTCAATTTCTCCTAACTTTTCCTTATAGGAAAGCGCCTCCGGCAGATAAGAGTTCATATCATAGTTGACTGATACGAACTTCTGCGCCATCGCACAAATGACTGCTATTCCAATGAATACTGCAAAAATGATTTTACGATGACGGATCACCAATTCATAAAACTTTTCCACATGCTTTCTCCTTTTTCAAAAAACCTTTCAAACGTTTTCTACTGCTCTCCCTGTATCCTTTTTTCTGATCCCTGCTTTTTCAGTAGATTTTCATTTGTTTTATTTCTGACAGTTGTTTTATAATTGACAACTGTTCGTTTTCTGTATCATAATAACAAATCGTTTTTTTCAACATACAATTGCAATGTATATGATAGTTATTTGACAAAAACAGAATAATTGTCTTTTATTTTTCGAAAGGACGGAATAATTATGGAAGAAAAAACAGATTTAAGAATCCGAAAACCCTACAAGGCACTGTGTGATGCCTTTGTAACTATTTTGGAGAAAAAAAGATTTGACGATCTGACTGTGAATGAGCTTTGTGATGAGGCAATGATCCGGCGCGCCACGTTCTATAAACATTTTGCAGACCAGTATGATTTCTTTTCTTTTTTTATCCGCCAAAAGCAGGATCAGTTCATCTCACAGGCAAAAGAGGAAACTCCCCCCAACGGAATTTATGCTTACACGCTCTACCTTACTCAAAGGTCCATACTCTATTTTAAGGAGCACGAATCACTGATCCAGAATATTTTAAAAAGCGACATGTCCGCCTCACCGCTTGATATTTTTAATGAAGAAATACACTCTAACATCTTAAGTAATCTGAAAGAACACCAACAACGCGGCTGCACCTTTTCCGTATCCCCGGAACTTCTCGCCTCATTTCTTTCCGGCGGCATTTTTTCCACGATCCGTAACTCCGTCTTGCAGCCGCAATTATTTAATATCGATACGATCATGGAAAATATGTCAAAAGTGCTGACCTGTTTAGAAACACTGACGGACCAGAGTACAGAAAATTTTTAGTTACTGCTCCCGCATATAGTGTAAACAGTAACATTTTTTAGAAAAACTTCACAAATTGGCACTTTTTTCATTTTTTTATATATGTTATGCTAGTGGAAATATGACAAATATTTAGAATTGGAGAAATACCATGGAAAAAAAGACAGATTTTAAAGCACTTTCGAACAAGGCAAAAGTTCAGTATATCTGGGACTATTACAAACTGCATATTTTATTTGGAGGTGTCATTGCTGCGATCGTGATTGGTCTGGGATATCATTTTATCACTTACCGCAAGCCGGTACTCAGCGTCATCATGATCAATGTCCAGACAACCAGTGAAAATGCCGAGGCTGCGTTTGACGAATTTTCTGATGCTGCCGGTTATGATAAAAAACAGCAGCCAATCGACGTTTCTGCAAATCTGCAGTTTTCCGATGATCCAAATGCAACAACGGACTACAACGACTACATGGTACTTTCCACGATGATCGGTGCCGGCGGCGAGGATCTGTTTTTCGGTACAGGAAGTGTTTACACCGATTATGCCGAAGAAGGTGCGCTGATGGATCTGCGCACCTATGTTTCGGATGATGTGTTAGAAAAATATAAAGATCATCTGATCTACTCCACCGATGATGGCGAGTCAGAGTCCTATCCATGTGCGATCGAACTGACCGATAATCAGTGGATCCAGAAATATGGCATTTATGACAGCTGCTACTTTGGTGTTTTCAGCCGCTCCGAGCAGAAAGATTACTATACGAAATTTGCGGATTTCCTGCTGAACTACTAATTGGATTGGCAGGCACATTACTGCCTGCTCTGTCCGTAATCTCTTAAATCTGCCCGGCACAGCCTGACATATTATTTCACTATCACCACCGAATATCCCGGCATTGTCAGTGTTCCATCCTGGAGCACTGCCTCTTCTGTGCCCGTCAGCAGTACACCGCCAACTTCAAGATCACTTCCACTCTTTTCCCCGGCTGTGACACCGGATAAATCCACTTCCACACTCTCCGGCGCAAGGTTATAAACCAAAAGCAGTTCGGAATCGCTATACGTTTTCTTTATCACGCAGACTTTATCATCCGAAACGCTCTCCTCAAAAGTCACGGTTCCACGGGCTATTTCCGGGTACTCATTGCGGAGTTTTATCGTCTGTTTTACAAACTGGTAAATAGAGTTTCCATCTTCCTCCTGTGTTTCGAGCGCACCGTATTTCATTTTTATGGTATCCATATCAGCAGGTCCCTTGCATATTCCATCGACTGCGCTATCTTCGCTCCAATACATCGGTGCACGCTTATTTTCATCCTTACCGGAACCCTTCATGCCCAGTTCCTCTCCATAATACAGAAAAGCACTTCCAGACATCAACAGATTCATTGCCTGCGCGATCTTCGTCTGTTTTTCACTGTCATCCCCAGAATAATAACCTGCGCCTCGTGCCATATCATGATTTGTGTAAAATGGTGCATCGATATAGCTGTCACTGTACTGGGAAAGATTATCCTGTAGATTTACCAACGCCTTTCCATAGGAAGATGCCGAACCATTTTTAAGCACGGAAGTGATCGTTCCGGTGCTGTCCGCAAAAGAAAAATCAAAACAGCTGTCAATACCACTCTCATAGTATTTTGCGTAGGTATTCTGATCCGTCCAGACCTCCGCCACGATATAGGCATCCTCTTTTTTCTCTTTTACCATGGAATGAAACCATGATAACACTTCCACATTTTTATCCACACTTCCGCTGTAATACTCTTTTGCCGCATCCAGGCGGAATCCGTCCACCCCCAGATCAAGCCAGAAGTCTACGATCTTGTCAAATTCATCACGGACTGCCTGACTGCCAAGGTTTAAATCCGGCATCTCGCTCCAGAACTGCGCCTCATAATACCAGTCTGTACCATCGAGCTTACTGTAACCGCCCTGCATTTCCTTAGAAAAATTATAGTAATCCACATAAGGACACTCCGACGCATCCGGCTCTGCTCCCTCCGGCAGGTTTTTCAGGTAATCTGCTGCCGTTTTAAACCATTCATGCTGGGAGGAAGTATGGTTCATGACAAGATCGATAATGACATTGATTCCCCTCTCATGGCATGCCGCGATCAGATTTTTAAAATCGTCCATCGTACCGTATTCCGGGTCAATATCACAGTAATCCGTCACATCATATTTATGGTAGGTTGTCGATGGCATGACCGGCATCAGCCAGATTCCGTTACATCCAAGATCCGTATCTGTCGCCGGATCACCGTCATTGATATAATCTAACTTTTCTGTCAGACCATTCAGATCCCCGATGCCGTCCCCGTCGCTGTCAAAAAAGCTGTACACAAACACCTCATACCAGGTACGGTAATTATCATCAATGATCTGTTCATCCCCGGTATTGACTTCCTGCATCAGAGAAAGGGCGGTCACTCCCCCCTCCTTCGTGTCAGCATCTGCATTTTCATCCTGCCCGGCAGAAGCTATGGCTTGATCCGCAGAACTTTCCGTCGCCATTCCATTCGAATTATCCACAGCATTCCCTGATGAAGCTGTCCCATTTCCACATCCCCCTGCGGAAACTATCAACATACCGGCTAAAACAGCCGCAATGATTCTCTTTTTCATCTCAGTCCTCATTTCTGCGCATATATGCCTGCGCTTTTTCAATTATGTTAAAGTCACAATAGTGCACCCAAGCTTCCTGATTGCACTATTTGACCTCAGCATCCTTCAACTACTCTATTAGAATAAAGAAGTCGCTTGCGACTCTTTCGCGCTCGAGCGGTGCTGTTTACAGCTAACTTCTGCTCCGCGAAATGCGCATCCCGCCCGGAGGGCTTTTTACATAGGACGTAATTTCCTATGAATTAAAAATATTTTTTACAGCACACCAACATAAATTTCTTTTTCTGCTTTGGAAATGATCTCTCCAACAATGGCTGCCGGATGTCCCGCCTGTTTTAATTCCTCGAAAAGCGCTTCCGCCTGCTGGCTTTCCACCGCGATCAGAAGTCCTCCGGAAGTCTGCGGGTCAAACAGCACTTCCTCCATGGCAAACGATACATTTTCAAATGATACAAATTCGCCTACATGATTGCGGTTTTTCTGTCCTGCTGCCGTCAGTAAAAACTCATCTGCGTAATCGAGCGCTTCCTTTATGACCGGGATCTGATCTGCAAAAATACGGCAGGACAATTTTCCATCCATCATTTCATGCAGATGTCCTAAAAATCCAAATCCTGTCACATCCGTGCATGCGTGGATCTCATACGAATGGCAGATATGGGAAGCTGATTTATTTAACATAGTCATGGATGCAACCGCCTGTTCCATCGCCGCGTCCGATGCCTCTTTCACGCGGTTTGCAGTACAGACGATCCCGACGCCAAGTTTTTTGGTCAGGATCAATTTATCCCCCGGTCTTCCCTGATTATTGGGATAAATCTTATCCGGGTGCACGGTTCCCATAACAGAAAGTCCATATTTCACATCCGCATCAGCGATCGAATGACCACCCGCAAGCGTTCCACCAGCTTCAATGACTTTCTCGGATCCCCCGCGCATGATCTCCCCCAAAACATTCAGATCCATGCTCTCAGGAAAACATACGATATTTAACGCCGTTTTTACCTCGCCGCCCATCGCATAGATATCACTGAGCGCATTTGCCGCAGCAATTTTACCAAAAGTGTATGGATCATCCACCATCGGCGGGAAAAAATCGAGCGTCTGTACGATCGCCGTATCATCAGAGATACGGTAAACTGCCGCATCATCCTTGCTATCGTAGCCGATCAACAGATTCTCATCCGTCGGTCCTTTAGGCAGACGCTCTAACACCCTGCTCAAAATCCCTGCTCCAAGCTTTGCGGTGCAGCCGCCACCCTTGCAAAATATGATTTTTTCGTCTTTCTGCTGTTCCATCTGCACGCCTCCAAAAAATTATTGCACTCAAAAATAAGTTCATCTTCACAGATACGCAATCCTGCCTGTCCATGCAGCTTTTTTCTTCAAAGCTTATCCCGCCGCGATCTCCCTCACAGCTTTCACTGCAGTATCCACTTCCTCTTCCGTATTTAAATGGGAAAAGCTGAACCTTACCGCCCCCTGCTCTTTTGTTCCAAGTGCTTCATGCATCAGTGGGGCACAGTGCGCACCGGCGCGGACGGCGATCTCATAGTCCTCCCAGAGCCAGTCGCTCACACTGCCGGAATCTATATCTCCGATATTTAATGTGACAACTGCCACTCTGTTTTTTGTTGTAAAATCTCCATAAATCTTTACCCCGGAAATGTCTTTGACGCCGTTATAAAAACGCTCTGCCAGCGCCATTTCACGCCCGTAGATCTTATCAATACCGGTCTTTTGCAGATATCCCAAAGCCGCATACAATCCGGCGATTCCATGTCCGTTTAAAGTTCCCGCTTCAAGCAGAGTCGGCATTTCTTTTGGCTGTGTTCTGCTGTAACTTTGGACTCCGGTTCCTCCTGCGAAAAGCGGCCGGATTTCCACACCTTTTCGCACATAAATGCCTCCGGTTCCCTGTGGACCAAATAATCCTTTATGACCGGTAAAACAGAGTACATCGATATTTTGTTTCTGCACATCGATTGGAAGGACTCCCGCCGTCTGGGCGGCATCAACGACAAACAGCAAATGATGCTTTTGTGTAAATGCTGCAATCTGCTCTAAATCTGTCACATTTCCAGTCAGATTTGACGCATGCATGATTACAACCGCTTTCGTTTCCGGGTCATATGCATTTTCCAGTTCATCGTATGCGATCCGCCCCTTAGAATCTGCCGGAAGATAGGTTACTTTCACACCGCGCTGCTCCATCAGATACAATGGACGCAATACCGAATTATGTTCACAGACTGACGTGATCACATGATCTCCCGATTCAAACAATCCCTGGATTGCAATGTTTAACGACTCTGTCACATTGGCGGTAAACGCAATACGAGATGCATCCTCCGCATGAAATAACTCTGCAAGCCGCTCTCTGGTCCCATAAATGATCCTCGACGCATCCAGTGTTGCCGCATGCACTCCTCTTCCTGCATTTCCAAGTGTATGAAATGCCCCCATGACGGCATGTTCCACTTCCGGTGGTTTTGGAAATGTAGTTGCCGCATTATCCAGATAGATCATGGTTTTACAATGTTTCCTGCCTGTGTCATTTTTTCAGCGATGACATACATATTCGTTACACTTCCCACCTGAAGTTTGTCCGTAAGACCATAGTGATTCAGACATGTGCCACAGGTTAAAATCTCTACTCCCTGTGCCTCTAATGATTTTAAATCTTCTAGCGTCGGCGATTCCTCACAGGTCAGCTTTGCACCTCCGTTATAGAAAAGGATGGTCTGTGGCAGCACATCCTGCTCTGTAAGTGCATAAATAAATCCTTTGATAAGTACTTTTCCAAGTTCTTCATCGCCCTCACCCATATGATCTGCGGAGATCACAACAACCGTGTTTCCATGGATCGCATTTGGAGCACAGTTTTCTTCTTTTTCTGTCTCTGCCGCATCGTTTGCCGACAGTGCTGTGTTCCCTGCTGCCGCCTCTGCCCCGATCTCCATCGTCACTTTGTACTGTCCATCTGAAATCTTTTCTGACTTTACGCCATAACCTTTCTGGTTTGCCATCTTTGTCAGGTTCTGAACTGCGATCTCATTATCCACCAATGTCTCCACAACACCTGCACCATTAAGCTCTTTAATTGCATTTTTTGTTTTTACTACCGGAATCGGGCAGGTATCTCCCATTGCATTTACTGTAATCATAGTTATTTCCAGCCTTTCTGTTCTGATATTCCGTTCCACAAAAAAGGACATTACGGATCACTCCTGTAACGCCCTCGTTATTTTTTCTTAAGTATAACATTATTCCCAGAGAATGAAAAGATATTATTCAGCGAAGAACTCTATGCATTTCAGGTGCTTTCCAGCCTAAAGAGCGTTATCATCTCCGTGCACACTCCCCATCTCTCCCTAACAGGATATCCATCCCATGTTCCAACGAATCTAAGATATAAGTCAGGCTCTCCTCCACCGCCTTCGGACTGCCCGGCAGATTTACGATCAATGACTGTCCACGGATCGCACTCGCACCACGGCTTAACATGGCGCGTTTTGTGATCGTCATGCTGTAGGCGCGGATTGCCTCCGCAATTCCCGGTGCATTCCGGTCACAAACCGCAAGCGTTGCCTCCGGTGTCACATCCCGCATGGAAAATCCCGTCCCGCCTGTCGTTAAGATCAGATTGCATTTACATTCATCCGCAAGATGGATCATTTCCTGTTCCAGTTCTTCCTGCTCATCCGGCAGCACTTTACAGGATACGACCTCGTAGTTTTCTGCCGGGAGAATCTCTCTGATCCTTCTTCCGCTGATATCCTCACGCTCTCCTTTGGAACCCTTATCGCTTGCTGTTATAATTCCTACTGTATATTTATTGTCCATATCATGTTTTCCTTTCGTCCTGTTCTAACACAACATTGTATATTTTGTCTTTCAGAAATCTTTGACACAGCTTTCAATCGCTGCATGATTCTTCACACACATAATGCCCGCTCTTGCCGCCATCCTTCTCCATCAGATGAATATCAGTAATCCGCATTCCACGGTCCATCGCCTTGCACATATCGTAAATGGTCAATAGCGTCACACTCACGCCTGTCATTGCCTCCATCTCCACGCCGGTCTTCCCGATACAGGAAGTTTTACAAAATGCTTCGATCGAATGCTCCTCATCATGCATCTCATAGCGGATCTCACAGTCCGTCAATGCAATGATATGACACAACGGGATCAGTTCCGAATTTTTCTTCGCCGCCATGATCCCGGCAATACGCGCCACCCCAAGGACATCTCCTTTTTTTGCGGAGTGTCCCTTGATTGCCGCATATACCTCCTTATTGACATATATTTTCCCGGCTGCCACCGCCACACGGTAGGTGTCATCCTTCGCATGAACATCTACCATGACAGCATTTCCTTCCTTATTGAAATGTGTAAACTCACCCATACGCAGCGCTCCTTTCCCAATTCAACATTTTCCTACACTGCTGTCTCCACATGCCTGTACAGACAGCGTCTTCCTATATCTGTGACTGCTCTATTTATTTTCTTTCCTTATTATAAATAGAACTTCTGCACACATGCAATCCCAATTTTTTTCCTGTTTTTGCCTGTTTTGGACATATTTTGTTCATTTTTTATTCATATTCCATAGAAAAACACAGATTGTTCATTCTTTTTTATTCATCTTTCCGATTGATTTTTTACCTGAGAAGCGATATATTCTCTTAGTGTCAAAAATAAGATTTTTACACACCTTTTACAAAATACTGGAAATGACAGCATTTCCGTTTACAGATAGACAGTTTGATATTACATGAAACTTTGGGAGGTCACTATGAAAGAAAAATTACAGTTTTGTCTTGATAAGATTTCTCTTATCCGCTCAAAATTACCAAAGAAAAAACAGCACAGCGAAAAATATTATAAAATGATTGCATTTTTAAACAAATATTCCTTGGTATTTCATTTTATTTTAGCATGCGTGCTGACGTTCGCAATTGAAGTGATTTCAAGAAGAGATTTCCTTTCTACCATCTCTTTCTTACATAATCACACACTAGCTTACCTTTACAACGCATTTATCGTATTTGCTTCGCTCTCGATCGTATATCTGTTCCGGTGCAGGGCACAGCTGCGTGTACTGATCAGCGGTTTATGGCTGTTCCTTGGTACGATCAACGGTCTGATCCTTTCAAACCGTGTTACACCTTTCAGCTATACTGATTTAAAATGTATCTCTGATCTGTTCGCAATGCAGAACACAAACTACTTTACCGCAGAAGAGGCAACTCTTGTCGTTGGCGTTGTCGTTGCATTTTTCGTATTTTTAGGTTTCTTTTTTGCAAAAGGGCCAAAATATCAGGGAAAACGTCATTTTGTATTAGGTCCGGTTTCGATTGCTGCTTTACTTTTAGTCGGACTTCCGATTACTACACAGGCTGCACAGGGTTCTAACATCCTTGCTTCCTATTTTTCCAATATCGCTCAGGGTTATGCCGATTATGGTTTTGTATACGGTTTTTCCACCAGTGTGGTTGGCCGTGGTATGAGCAAACCGGATGATTATTCTGAGGAAACGGTCGATGCGATCGAAACTCTGGTTAATTCTTCCAAAGAACAGACCACTGTTTCTAAAGGCAGCGAACCGAATATCATCTGTGTACTGTTAGAGTCATTCGCAGATCCTTACGAAGTAAACTTTTTAAATATGTCCGAAGATCCGATCCCGAATTTTCACAATTTAGAGAGCAATTACTCCACCGGATATCTTACCGTTCCGGTTGTCGGCGCAGGTACTGCAAACACAGAGTTTGAAGTTTTAACCGGTATGAGCATGCAGTATTTCGGAACCGGTGAGTACCCTTACAAAACCATCTTAAAACAGACAGACTGCGAAAGTATTGCATCTGACCTGTCAAAGATCGGTTACGGCACACATGTAGTACACAACAATACCGCTACTTTCTACAGCAGAAACAATGCTTTTTCCATGATGGGATTTGATACTTTCACCAGTAAGGAGTTAATGAACATCACACAGTACACTCCAAATGGCAACTGGCCAACTGACGATATCTTAGTTCAGGAAACGGTAAAGGCTTTAGACTCCACAAAAGACCAGTCCGATTTTGTATACACGATCACTGTAGAAGGACACGGCGATTATCCGACCGAAAAGATCTTAACAGATCCGGCAATCAAAGTTTCCGGCGCAGCCACAGAGGAATCAAACAATCAGTGGGAATATTATGTAAATATGATCCATGAAGTAGATGATTTCATCGGTGACCTGATCACTGCTGTTGACCGCCGCGGTGAAGATACCATCGTTGTTATGTTCGGTGATCATCTTCCTACCATGGGACTTTCTGATTCTGATATGAAATCCGGTGATATTTTCAAGACAAAATATATCACCTGGAATAATATGGGACTTCCGAAAGAGGACGCCGATCTTACAGCATACCAGCTTCTCTCCCAGATCACGGATCAGGCTGGTATCCATGAAGGAACCATGTTTAACTATCATCAGACACAGCGCAATTCCGAGACATACTTAAATGGTCTTGAAAATCTGCAGTACGATTTACTTTACGGTAAAAGATATACCTACGGTGGCGAAGATCTCTATCCTGCTACCGACCTTCAGATGGATGTGGAAGATGTCACGATTTCCAATCTCCGCAAAAACTCTGACCGTAACATCCTTGCTGTTTATGGTTCAAGATTTACCAAGAATGCAAAGATCTTTGTAAATGGTGAGAAAGTTCCTACTAACTATATTTCTTCTGCACTGGTAACAACAAGTCTGGATAACGTAAAAGATGGCGATACGATCAGTGTCAATGTCCTCGGTTCAAAAGGAATCCTGCTTCGTGCCGGAGCAGACGAGGTTGTCTATGAGGATCCGGATGTGATCCATGAGACAGAGACAGAAGATCCGACGGAAACAACCGAAGTAACAGTTCCGGCATCCACATGGAATCTGAACATGCCTTCTTCGGAAAAGACAGATATGAAATCTTCTGAAAGCACGGAAGTGAAATCTTCCGAAAATACGGAGGTGAAATCTTCCGAAAATACGGAGGTAAAATCGTCCGAAAATACGGAGGTAAAATCGTCTGAGAGTACTGAAGTGAAATCGTCTGAGAACACTGAGGTAAAATCCTCTGAAAGTACAGAAATGAAATCCTCTGAAAGTACGGAAGTGAAATCTTCCGAAAATATCTCCGATACACTTGGCAGATAGCTTTATAAAAAAATCAAAATAACAGACAAGTCCGATATGTGGCAAGATGCTGCTATTGGGCTTGTTTTTTTGCAAAATAATTTTGATTACATTATGTCCTGTGTTAAAATGGAATCAATAAATCGGAGTTTCAGGAGGAAAATCATGAGCAGTAGGGGAATTTTTATTTTAGCGATTACAT
>OGEG01001957.1_pt1 | contig 11893 bp, 9 predicted proteins | sample 1570621 | NCBI WGS metagenome assembly OGEG01 (sample SAMEA2582130, study PRJEB24529) | metagenome | biome: Human gut stool | place: China | collected 2011 | reverse complement strand
ATTGAATTTCAATAATTTCAAAGTACTCTTATGATTTTTTAGTGGACACTAATGATGATAGCTATAAAATTCCAATGGCAAATATATTTTCGTACCCAATGATAAAATTCGATATGAGTTTGAAACAGTTTCAAAAACCTATATCATAGGACAAAAGACTTGTATTAATTCTAATGACTTATTCCGCGACTCGTTAAAAACTGTGAAAATTATGTTTGAGACTAAAGCAACAATACTCCGATCGTCCAAGCACTTCGAATAACAATTCGGATCGCTTTGCAGGCAAAAATCAGGTATGGCCCCCCCTTGACAAGGCAACAAACCGACAAATCTTATAAAAACAAAAAAGAGAGCGATATCTTAATTCGGATACCGCTCTCTCAAATTCAAATCCCGAAAAGTTATCGGACATTATCAACGTTTCACACTGAACACCTCACGAGGAGTATTCGCCTGCCGCACACTCTGCAGTGCATTCAACAGCCCGGCAACGTCGGCATCCGGTTCTTCGGTATCGGGCAGTTGCAACACAAGACCGTCCGCCACATCCTTTCTTATCAAATAATAAGGACCAACCGGATCTTCATATTTGTTATTAAGCAGTTTGTCTTGCTCGACATCTCCCGTAGAACTGATTCCATACGGCCACATAGACATTATATAAGCACCTTCATTGTTCCCATCCATATAATACAGCGGACAAATCTTAATCACAGTCTTATTGAGATTTCCCATAAAACCGATGAATCCTTTCGACCACGAAGGCATATTCTCATACATTTTATCATCATAAGGCAAATAAGTATACACTTTTTCGTCACCGACAGTTCCGACAAAATTGTACCAGGAAACATACTTCCATACAATATCCCCCTCCGTCTCTATGTCCTGAGGAAAAGATATACCTATCTTATGATAATTGTCTTCCGCCGGTTCGAAATCCATTTTTATCGCAAAATCCCGGAATTTGTTTCGATCCCCGCCCCATCCCTTGAGATAAAACGATTTCTTATCATCAGCAGGAGAAATGGTAACCGGAAATTCTTCACCCACTTCCTGTACATCGAGTGATCCATTCTCCTCCTTTACAGTACCGGATGTCTGCAACAGCCACTCTCCGGCAAACTGTTCGTAAGTCGATTCATGCAGCATCTGCACTTCCCGAGCCTCGTACCAAAATCTATAACTACGAGAAACCTCGCCACTGACGACTATTTCAGAAAGATTTTTTCCAACCGGCGCAACAATAAAATAATAATGATCGTAACCGGTGAAAGCAAAAGGAACACTTTCGGCATCACCTTTCAAAATCAATTTATCCGCCACAAGATCGTCCCAAGTTTTGCCCAACTCCATATAATAATCGATATCCTCCTGCATCCACTCCTTCGGATCTCGTTCGCTATTGGAAGGAATAGCACTTACCCAATAATATACCTCGGAATCGGAAGGCTTCACTTCGGCGTAAGGATAAATAAACGCATTCTCAATATAGCGCTCATAAGGTGTAACGGTAAATGTTACGCTTTCACCTCCTAAAGTCCTTACAGTTCCGGAAAACCAATCCGAAATGGTCTTTCCTCCGGCCTTTGCAACCACTCGGACCGAATAATCCGTAGCAGGCAGAAGCCCGTCCAAAGAAAAAGTCGTCGTCTCGGTGTTCTGTGCAGCAACAGCAACGACTTGGCCGTCTTTCTCATACGAAACCTCGTATCTGTATGAATCCGCTGTTTCCAAGGCATTCCACCCGGCAGTAAAAGAGACACCGGTAATCGCGCTGAATGTCACTTCCGGTGCCGGAAATTTATTATCATCTCCTTTCGTACCGTCGTCGTCACTATCGCATGCCACAGTAATACAGGAAATACAGGCGACGAAAAATAACATAATTTTTTTCATACCAAAATATTTAAAATTTAAAATCAGCCATAGCCCGGAATTTGTATTTCATCCCCTTATCCAGTTCCTGAGGCATCTCGATCATGGCTCCGGATGCCATATCGAACGCATAAGCCATCCGCGCCGAGCATTCGGCGGAAGTCCAATAGACTGCATCGGACAACGGGACACCGCCCTTCTCCTTGAGAGTGTCGTTAAACAGCTGTTTGTTCTTCCTTATTTCGTCGTCAGACAGGCTGCCTCCTCCTCTCACTCCGGAATAAGCCTCGTACAAAAGCCCTAACTCTCTCTGATCCGGCACATACCAGTTTTTAACTCCCATAACATCCTTTTCACTGCACCACAGGAACCCGGGATAATTCTCCCGCCATCCTTCCATATTATATACACAATCCGTATTATATCGCCCCGTCTGTGGGAAAGAAGCCATCGGTTCTTCGTATTTGTAAGACCATATGGCTTCAGTTTCATCGAGCGAAACCACAGTTCCACTCTTACCCTCCGAATCAATATATATCACGATTCCTTTTACAAAGCCGTTCTCGTAATAATCCCCTATTTCGTAAGTCGTCGTCACGGGAGGAATCGGATCTTCCGGTTTTGTAGGAGTCTCCTCGGAATCCTTGCCGCAACCGGTCATAAGACCGGCTGCAACAAGCATCATCAAAAATAAGATTTTAGTTCTCATAAAAACATCACTATTCGGACAACTCCTCGATGTCCACTGTTATTGTTCCTCCTGTTATATTATCGAAACCGTCTCCGGTATCCGCAGGGCTTGTATGCCAAAGTTTATAGACTTTCGTGGGAATTCCCGCCTCGTCATAAGCGACGGAATAGCCATACCAAGTCTGTCCGAATTGTGCGTCCACTTTGTATGAGCTTGAACTGGGCCACTTGGACGCTTTGAGCAGCTCCCTCACTTCGGAAGCCGTCTTGCCAGCCCACTCGTCCTCTCCGACAAACGACTGAAAATAGTGCTCTTTCGAATTATTCGCATACGTCCAAACCCTATACATATTCCGGTTCTCCTCCGGATAGCCGTACGACATTACGATGAACTCCAGGGAAGCCAGGGTCACCTGATCCGCAACGGTAGTGAATTGGGTCGTAACCGGCTCTGTCGTATAGGTACCGTCGGCCTTGAGTCCAAAAACATACAGATAATACGTAGTACCAGGAGTAAGCCCGCCGATCTCTATCGGCACAAACAGATCCTCCTTGCCGTTCATGAGAGCACGAGAAAGGAACTCTTTACGCGTCATCACGCCCGAATTCGGATGAGAATCGTTCCAATCTTTCACTCTGGCATCGATAAATGCGTCCATATGAGCCTTCAGACCGGCAGTCTTGTCCCCCGAAATAGCGTCGTATTCGGCTTTCGTGATATAATTGAAAAGGAATGTTTCATTTTCATAATTACCGTCAGCCCTTACCGTAACCATCGCATCGATCTTGGCTATGCTCGATACGCTAAGTTCGTATTGGACCGAGGACATCACTGCCGGCGACGTATTGACCTCGACTTTCTTGAGATTTATCTTGTCGTCGAGTTTCGGCGATCCGTCCGGATTGCATGCAAAGATCAAAAGATAATATTTGTCGTTGGGAATAAGGCCTCCGAACGAAACATTCGCAACATCCGCATAAAGATATTTGGAAATATTCTGGTTATAAGCATCGTAAATCGTCTGAATGATTTCGGCATCCGATTTGGCGTCGGCAAAATACTCCTGAAGCTCCATCATAACGGCAAAAGCCTCACTCTGCTCTGCCGTGACTATAGCCGAATAAGCGACATCGGTAACGACTTCGGAGGATACCGTATAAGAATTTTTAGGAGATTCGCTCGTCCTAATAGTTTCTACCGTAGCCTCCGAAATACAGGTTCCGTCATTGGCCACACAGACTGCGAAGGCATAATAAGTTCCCTCCGGCAGAAGATTTTCAAACGAGGAATCGGAAGTTTTGCCGCTAACAGTCACTTCAGCAATGAATTCCGGCAACGTGTAAGTCGCATACCGCTCGGTTTTTTTCCACTCTGCAAGATAGTTCTCGACAAAAGCCGGTAAATTTGCCGGATCACCTCCACAGTAATCCATATATACGGCAGGGAGAAGAATGTCGTAATAATATACGCAATCCGTTCGGTCCGGCTCGACATTCAGCGTAAACGACGTCGGCGTCACGTCCGAAGCCGTAATCTTGAAATTCACCTCTACTTGCTCGACGACCAATGTCTTGAATTCATAAGTATTGACAGTCGTAAGAATCTCCAATTCGGTCGATAATCCATAGGCGTAAAAGACATAATCGGTCTCCGGAACAAGCGCATTATATTTCCACTCCTGCTCTCCTTTAAGCAATGCCTCCAGCAAGAACTCCTCGACCCCGACTCCATTAGCCTCCGCGAGGGCTTTTATATTTTCGATGTTTGCTGCCTGCAAACTCTCAAGATTTTCAAACTGGCTGAAATCCGACTTTTCGAGCACTCCGAAAAAGTAAGTCATATTCTTGTCTTCGGGAGTTATCTTCACCTTGAACGAACCTTGCGTCAGCTCCAAAGTCTCGAATTGAAAGTCAGACGTCGGCTCTGGCCCCGTTCCCTCGGTATCATCGTCGCTACAACCGACCAAAGGAAGCAGGCAAACCGCTCCCATGAACAAAAAACGTAAAAACAAGTTCATAACAATAATAATTTAAAATTAAACAACCTTCGAAGAGATCCTTTAGAAGCAATTTCTCCTTTTCGAAATTTAAATTATAAAAAAGGTCATGGAAATCCAAGCTCAATTCCCCCCCCCCGAAAAAAGCAACAAATAGAAAAGTAAAAACAACAAAACAGACAAAAATCATCCGATCAAATTCTATTTATTTTTGAAAAAAACAAATATTAGACATACACGTACTATAATACTCAAAATCCCTGCGATCTTTTTAATTTCAATGAATATCAGAAAAACCAAAATACTCCTTTATTATCTGCAGCAAAACATCTTTAAGCCGCAGATTTCTCATCTTTTAACCGAACACTCCGACTTATAGCCCGACCGATCCTCGTTAGGAATAATTATTGCATAATAATTAAGATAAGATTCGAAATGACGAATCCACACACGACAAACTTCGATTTTTCCAACCGTTTATGAATACAAACGACTTTGCATTGACCATCCTGTTCGGAATCAAAAAATTCCTCGCCTGGATCGGCATTCCGTCCCATATGCTCGACAAAATGGACGAACTCCTGTTTCTGATCGTAATCGTGATTATCGCATTCATCGTCGCGGGAATCGTCCACGCCGTATTGGTGCATCTGGCGAAAAAGATTCTGAAACGCAAACGCGTCGGATTCTTCGAATCGATGTTCAAATACGGCGTATTTCGGAAGCTGACGGCCATCATTCCGCCACTGATGGTTTCCGCCCTGCTGCCATTCGCTTTCAGCAAAGATTCCGCCTGGTTCATCCTGAGCGAGAAGATCACCTGGATCTATTTTTTCATCGCCCTGATTATCTCCGTAAATGCCATACTGAACACGGTCGGAGATGAGCTGAAAAAGAACAAGCAACTGAAAAACCGCCCGATGAAGGGCTTTATCCAGATATTCCGCGTGGTTTTCTACTGCGTCGTCGTGATCGTTATCATTTCGATCCTGATCAACAAATCGCCGCTCAACCTGATTACGGGACTGGGTGCTTTCACAGCCGTATTGATGCTGGTGTTCAAGGATACTATTCTGGGACTGGTCGCAGGCGTAATGATCTCCGAAGACGACATGCTGCGCATCGGCGACTGGATCGAAATGCCGCAGAACAACATAAACGGCACCGTTATCGACATATCCCTGGATGTCGTGAAGGTTCAGAACTTCGACAACACGATCGTAACCGTCCCACCCTATTCGCTGGTTTCGGGTTCGTTCATCAACTGGCGGGGCATGAGCGACTCGGGCGGACGGCGCATCATGCGCGAATATACCCTGAAACTCGATTACATCAAACCGTGCACGCCGGAATTTCTGGAGAAAATGAAAGCCTTCGACAAAGAACTGGCGCAATTCATAACCGAAAAGCAGAAGCAGGCAGCCGATGGAAAAGTCGCCAATACGGACAATCCAGAAGGACTGGTGAACGGAACTATCGACACGAATCTCGGTCTGTTCCGGGCCTACATGGTGATGTATCTGCGGCGCCATCCTTTCGTCAGCAAAGAACTGCTGCTGATGGTGCGGACACTGCCGCCGGTAGCCAACGGCCTTCCGGTCCAGATCTACTGTTTCTCCTCGAACAAAAACTGGCCGAGTTACGAATCCATCCAGGCAGAAATCATGGAACACTTCGTTTCCGTATTGCCGGCGTTCGAACTCTATCCGTTCCAAAACGCAGACGCCCGCGATATGATCCTGAGCAGCTACATCGAATCCGCCAAAGTCGATCTATCGACACTGATCGGAATCCCCTGGCATACGACCGTCACGCAAAGCAACCCGTTCGATGTAGAAAAACAGGAGGCGCAAGACTCATCTCCGAAAGCATAACCGATTCGGGATTTCACCCGCTACCGACAAGGCAATATCGGGATAAGCGAACTTCGGGAACAGGCATAGGTTCGCCGAGGTTACAACAGCCGGACGGACCCGCCCCCGACCGATTAGGACCAAACGAGAAACACCCTGCCGGAATCGGCAGGGGGTTTCTCGTTACTCGCAGGGCAACGTCCGGTAAAAACCGCATTTTCACCCCCCCCTTCTCGACACGCTTCTCCGTTTATATGGTCATGGCGAAAATCTGCCCGCCATAAAACAGACCGCCCCTCGTCGGCTGCTCTTCCGTCAGACGATGCTGGCACCGCCATCGACGACCACGTGCTGACCGGTGACATAACTCGAAGCGTCGGACGAAAAATAGAGGATCGTACCGTTCAGTTCGCCCCGGCGACCGGGACGGCTCATCGGATCGGTGAAATTGTACATCCTCATGAACTCCTCGTTTTTGAAAAGCGTATCTTCGGTCATCTCGCTCTCGAAAAGTCCGGGGCAAACAGCATTCACCGTAATACCATCGACGCCGTACGAAGCGGCCATTCCGATCGTCAATCCCAAAACCGCCGCCTTCGATGCGTTGTAAACATGTCGGGCCAGCAACGGACTCTTGTCCGCGATCAGTGCGTTCACGGAAGAGATATTGACGATCTTGCCGTAACGGCGTTCGCGCATGTGAGGTACGACGTATTTGCAGACCAGATAAGCACCCCGCACGTTGGTATTCATCTCTTTGTCCCATTCATCGGTGGTCAGTTGCTCGACAGTACCCGGCACGGCGACACCCGCATTGTTGAGCAGAATGTCGATCTTTCCAAAGCGAGCCACGACCTGCCCGATCGCTTTGCGGACCTGCTCCTCGTCGGTCACGTCGCACCCCACGACAAGCACTTTACGCCCCGTTGCGGCTATTTCGTCGGCTACGGTCTTCAGTTTCTCGACCCTGCGAGCCAACAGTGCCACGTCAGCTCCCTGACCGGCATAAGCCCGGGCTGCATCCGCCCCCAGACCGCTCGACGCACCGGTTACGACAGCAACCCGTCCCGTCAAATCAAACAAATTATCCATATTGCATTCGATATTAGTACAACAATTCCCGCTTCGTGCCTTCTCCGTACCCGAACGCCGACCGACGCAGCTCCCCCTGCCGACTATTCACGAACGCCGTCCGTCAAAACCGTTTGGTATAACGATGACAGTACGGCTGCGTACCTTTACGGTTGTAGTAGTTCTGATGGTATTGTTCAGCCGGCCAGAAGCGGGAAGCCGGAGTTACGTCGGTCACCACGCTATACCCTTTCTCCTTCAGGATACGGATCAGCCGTTCGGCAACCTCCTTCTGCTCAGGGGTAGTATAGAAAATCTCCGACCGATACTGATCGCCCAAGTCGGGTCCCTGTCCGTCGAGCTGGGTCGGATCGTGTATCTCGAAAAAGAGCCTGGCAAGAGTTTCGTAAGAGACTTTCGAAGGATCGAACTCGACTTCGACGGCCTCGGCATGGCCCGTTTTATGGCTGCACACCTGCTCGTAGGTGGGATTCTCGGTATGGCCGCCGATATAGCCCGAACGAATGCTCTTCACTCCGTCCACCTTACCCAGCATATACTCCACGCCCCAGAAACAACCGCCGGCGAAAATAGCCCGTTCGGTTTGCACCGATTTCGGCGGCTCGGCTGACGAAGTATTTTCAGGCTTTTCGGCAGAAGCCGCTGCCGGTACGAAATCGAGGGAGAGGGAATTCACGCAATGGCGCGTATTTTTAGCGGTAAATCCTTCGTCCGTAAAGACGTGGCCCAAATGGGCTCCGCACTTGGCGCAGAGAATCTCCGTACGGCGTCCGTCGGCATCCGGTTCGCGGCGCACGGCACCCGGAATTTCATCATCGAAGCTGGGCCAGCCGCAGCCGGCATCGAATTTATCCTGCGAACGGTACAACGGAGCACCGCACCGGCGGCAGCGGTAGGTGCCGTCTTCGTCGTGGAGGTAATATTTACCGGAAAAGGGAGCTTCGGTGCCTGTTCGAACGATCACCCGCTCTTCTTCGGGAGTCAATGGTTTCATATTCTGTGCATTTAAAGTTATTGCCATGCCCGTAAGCACGGTCGCAATCGACAAACAGCGTATCATATTTTTCTTTCCTGCAAAAAATACACCGAAATTGTCCGAAAACGTATTCATCCATACGCAAGATAGCGACCTCTTCCGTGCAACCGGAAATCCGGCCGGTATCAGCGAGGAATGAAGTAAAAAGAACAAAAAGCCGGAGCAGAATACCCTGCCCCGGCTTCGAACGATATATCGGCGAATTACTTCACCTCTTGCCCCCGGAGGAATACCCGGTGGATAAGCAGAGAGGTATAGGCATACGGCAGATATGCCACCGAAGGAATCTTCGTCGTGAGGAAGAAGTTCGCCTTCTTGCCTACGGTGATCGAACCGTACTCGCTGCTCAAGCCCATGGCGTAAGCACCGTTCAGTGTCGCGGCGTTGATCGCTTCGGCCGGCGTCATACGCATCTTGATGCAGGCCAGCGAAACGATCATCTTCATACTGCCCGAAGGCGATGAACCGGGGTTGAAATCCGAAGCCAAAGCCACGCTCAAACCGCCCTCGATCATTGCCCGTGCAGGAGGATACGGCATCTCCAGGAAGAAAGCGGCACCCGGCAGCATCGTCGGCATCGTACCGGACGTAGGCAGCACTTCAATCTCCTCGGCCCCCATGCGCTCCAGATGATCGACGGACAGCGCCTTGTTGCGGACACCGACCTGCACACCGCCCGAAACGGCCAGCTCGTTGGCATGGATCTTCGGCACGAGACCGTACTCGGCACCCGCACGCAGGATCTGCTCCGTCTCTTCGACGGTGAAGAACCCCTGGTCGCAGAAGACATCGACGAACTCGGCAAGCTTCTCCCTGCCGACGGCAGGGATCATCTCCCGACAGATCAGGTCCACATACTCCTGCTGGCGGCCTTTATAGGCCCGGCCTACGGCATGAGCTCCGAGGAAAGTGGCACGGACGGTGATCGGCGAAGTTTCGCGGATGCGACGGATCACCCGCAGCATCTTGAGTTCATCCTCGGTCGTAAGACCGTAGCCGCTCTTGATCTCGACGCAGCCCGTACCCATTGCGATAATCTCGCGGATACGTTCCATCGCCTGCTCGTAAAGCTCGTCCTCGGAAGTTTCGTGCAAGCGGTCGGCGGAATTCAAGATGCCGCCGCCCCGCTTGGCGATCTCTTCGTAGCTCAAGCCGTTGATCTTGTCCAGGAACTCCTGTTCGCGGCTTCCGGCATAAACCAGATGGGTATGCGAATCGCAGAACGAAGGGAAAAGCATGCCTCCCTCCGCATCGACGACTTCCGTGTCGGGAGCCACCTCCGGCATCTTGTCCATCGTGCCGTATGCAGCGATACGATCGCCGTCGGCCAGCAGCCAGGCGTTGTCGATCTCGCCGAGTACATTCATGTCGCGCCCCTTGACCCGAAGACGGCCGCTCTCGTCCACGCCGACGATCTTGGCTATGTTCTTAACGAGTAACATTACAATTTCTCGGTTTGAAGGAATTTCACCGAAGCGTCGATCAACGTGTACATCACCTGATCGTTCTCGACGAACGGCACATGCTTACGGTAAGCTGCCAGCAGATCCTCGATGGGCTTCGAAGAACGCAGCGGACGGCGGAACTCGAGGGCCTGTGCCGCATTGAGCAGCTCGATAGCCAGCACACGCTCGGTGTTCAGCACCACACGGTAGAGCTTCGTGGCAGCGTTGGAACCCATGCTGACGTGGTCCTCCTGACCCTGCGACGAAGGAATCGAGTCGCACGAAGCGGGCCAGCAAAGACCCTTGCTCTGGCTCACGATCGAAGCGGCCGCGTACTGCGGAATCATGAAACCGCTGTTCAGACCCGGCTTGGCCACCAGGAACGAGGGCAGCTCGCGTGCACCCGAAATCAGCTTGTAAATACGACGCTCGGAGATGTTGCCCAACTCCGCAACAGCAATAGCCAGGAAATCCATCGCCAGAGCGATCGGCTGTCCGTGGAAATTACCGGCCGAAACGATGATATCCTTCTCGGGGAAGATCGTCGGGTTATCCGTAGGGCTGTTGATCTCGGTTTCGAGAACACCGCCTACATAGTCGATCGTATCTTTCGACGCACCGTGTACCTGGGGAATGCAACGGAACGAATAGGGATCCTGCACGTGCTTCTTCGGACGGGCGATCATCTCGCTGCCTTCGAGCAGGCGACGGAAATTGCGAGCCGTAGTAAGCTGTCCCTTGTGGGCACGGATTTCATGCACCTCGTCGATGAACGGGTTGATGCGGCCGTCGAATGCGTCGAGCGACATCGCGCCGATCAGGTCGGCCCACTCGCTCAAGCGACGAGCCTTGATAAGCGAATATACGCCGAAAGCCGACATGAACTGCGTACCGTTCAGCAGGGCGAGGCCCTCCTTCGATTGCAGCGAAATAGGCTTCCAGCCGAACTCCTTGAGGACTTCGTCCGAAGGACGCCGTGCACCATTGTACTCCACTTCGCCGAGGCCCAGCAGCGGCAGGCACATGTTGGCCAGCGGAGCCAGGTCGCCCGAAGCGCCCAGCGATCCCTGCTGGAACACGACCGGCAGCACGTCGTTGTTGAAGAAATCGACCAGACGCTGTACGGTTTCGAGCTGCACGCCCGAATTGCCGTACGAAAGGGACTGGATCTTGAGCAGCAGCATCAGCTTCACGATCTCGGCAGGAACGCGCTCGCCCGTACCGCAGGCATGCGACATCACCAGGTTCTTCTGCAACTGCGAGAGCTGGTCCTTGTCGATCGAAATATTGCAGAGCGAACCGAAGCCGGTCGTAATACCGTAGATGGGCTCTTTCTGGGTTTCCATCTTGTTATCCAGGTATTCGCGACAACGCACGATGCGTTTTTTCGCATCTTCGCTCAAGTCGATTTTGATATTGTTTTCCAGAATTTCGCGGACACGATCGACCGTAAGATACTCCGCGCTGATATGATGAATCATCGTTGTATTTCTTATTAAAGGTTAATACTCAAAAATAAGTCGAATTGTTTTTCGGTGCTCTCGACGTCCGGCGTACAGGGAATCCCCTCCGCTTCAGCCAATCGAAAGCATTCTCTCCGTCCGGCAGCAACCGAACGGAGAGAAGACCGATCTATTATTTCACTTCGTCGATAGCCTTGCGAACCAGCTTGTCGTCCGCCAGGTTGGGAAGGGTCACCTTCAGGCCCGGGGTACGCTCCATCTCGCGTTTGATAGCGAACATCGCGCCCTCGTTGCGGGCCCAGCTGCGGCGTGCGATACCGTTGTTCACGTCCCAGAGAAGCATCTCCTTGATATGACGCGCGGAATCCTCCGATCCGTCGATCACCATACCGAAGCCGCCGTTGATTACCTCGCCCCAGCCTACGCCGCCGCCGTTGTG
>OGEG01001949.1_pt1 | contig 11936 bp, 5 predicted proteins | sample 1570621 | NCBI WGS metagenome assembly OGEG01 (sample SAMEA2582130, study PRJEB24529) | metagenome | biome: Human gut stool | place: China | collected 2011 | reverse complement strand
AGGAGAAAAATGGGTCAATGTGATCGGGGTAAAATACCAGGAGCTATATTTTAAATGCCTGCGCCTGGCAAGCCGGCTTTTAAAAGCAGACCGGGAATATGACAGGCTTTTAAACTTAAGCACAGCAGCCAGCAAGCTGTATCCTTATGAGGAATGCCAGATGATGAAGCTGGACTGCCTGATCGCTTTAAAACGGTATCAGGAAGCCATGGAAGTTTATAAACAGGTGGTCGTCCAGTATTTTGAAGAACAGGGGCTTCCGCCTTCTGAAACCATGCTGCAGCGTTTCCGCCTGATGAGCGGGCAGATCCGCTATACCTCCGATATGCTAAAGGACATTGAAAATACCTTAAAAGAGAGGGAAGAAACCCAGGGACCTTATTACAGTACATATCCTTCATTTATTGACAGTTACCGTCTGGTGAGCCGCATGGCAGAACGTTTTTCCTTTGAATATACATTGTTCTGTATTACTCTTGTAGATGGAAAAGGGGCATTGCTGGAAGGCGAAATGGTGCAGACGACATCTGAGATGTTAAAAAATGCCATAGGAGAGAGTCTGCGAAAGGGAGATCTGTTTACCTGTTATAGCCCGGTCCAGTATCTGATCCTGTTAAATGGCGCAGGCCAGGAACATGTCCTGGCCGTGTGTGAACGTGTGGAACGCAATTTAAAGCAATGGGAAAATGGGAAAAAGATCAATTTTAGTCATCAGATCCTGGGGTTGGCACCATAGCGTCCTTCCAGATATTGTTTACCATAGGCTTCATCATTTCTTGGGATGAGGCCATTTTCCTTTTTATAAGAAGAAAGTGGATAGAGAACAGCATCCGTTCCTTCCGGGCGGCAGCACAGGCAGATCTCGTCTCTTCGCATAATAGCCGGATTAAGGATCGCTGTGTTGTGACTGGTAAATATTAACTGCGCATTATGAGGATTTTTCTCATGATCCTGGTACAGAGACAGGATAAAGCGCAGCAGATGAGGATGGAGCACGTTATCTAAGTCATCGGCTAATAGAATACTTCCCAGACGCAGGCTTTTTACGACTAACGGGATCAGGGTAAGCAGCTTTCTGATGCCGGTGGATTCTTCATTGAAAGAAACAAAAAAGGTATTTCCATCTGCTTTCCCATGGGTCAGGATCAGGGATGGATCATCGAAGCCCTGTTCCTTTGTAATGGAGTAATCTAAAATATCAATATCCATAGCCTGGAGCAGACGGCAGATGACCTGACGTTCTTCTACTTCAGAGGGCAGATCCGGAGCTTTTTTATAGTCATGCTCCCGGAAAAACAGAACCTGGCTGAACCAGGATGCAGCAGCTTTTACACATTCAGAGGAAGAGTTTGGGTCAAGATAGCGTAAAAGAGAGACACCGGCCGGGAGAGTGGAAAAATCCATTTTTCCGGCTTCATTTCCAATATGGAGTTCATTTGCTTTGCGGGCAAAAAGAACACCGGCATCATCAGAACCTGGTTTGCCGTAAAACATATTTTCTTCCAGGACAGCGCCCTGTTTTACATCAAGCTGATAACGGAAGAGAAAACCATTTCTGCGAAAAAGCAGGTCAAAACTTAAAGGAAGCTCTCTGCATGTATGATCCAGACGGCAGTAGGAACGTCCGGAAGAGGTGATAAGAGAAAAATCACCTGCAGCCAGACGGCATACATTCCAGAGTGCCTCTAATATAGAAGATTTTCCGCAGCCGTTTGGACCGTAAAGGGAGATAACAGGGAGAAAAGATTCGCCGTCTTCCTGCGCTGTCAGCAGAGAAGCTTTGTGTTCATTAATAGGAGCCGGAAAAAAGTCCAGCAATGTTTCATTTTTAAATAATCTGTAATTTCTTAAAACAAACTGATTCAGCATATAAACCTCCAAGATGCCAAGATATGAGAAAAAAACTCATTGAAGCGAATTATAGCATATGTAATTAAAAAACACAAGAACGACTGAGAAAAAAACTCATAGAGTCTGTAAATTATTTGAAAAATTGAAAATTATTTGAAAATATAAGTCCGTATAACGCCTGGTATAACGCCATCTCTGCTATGATAAAGATAAATGAAAGTATAAACTGAATGACTGTGAAACGGGATTCAGGAAGTACTGGAGTTTGGCAGGAAATGGGGCCTGCACAAAATTCAGAGAGAGGAGAAACAGGGTATGAGAGGACGAAGCAGACGCAAGAAACGAACGGGAAAAATGGTTAGTTTACAGAAGCGTTTCCTGGCATTTATGCTGGCATTTGCCATGATCTTCACCAATGTGGGAACAGATCTGCATGTCAGCTTTGCAGCATCAGGAAACAAAGTGGACTTTACCATTGGCGGTGCTGACCTGGTGGATGCCATCCGTCAGGCCATCGAAGACGAAAATGTGGTATCACAGGACAGCCTGGATTTTACTGACGGTGCCACAGAAAAGTTTGAAGCACTGTTCTTTGGAGACGGAAAGGTATATGAAGTCTATCCGGACATCCAGGGAGACAGCATGGAGGCAGAGTTAAGGGTATTTGTAAAGCTTCCGGCTGATGCAGATGATACGTACATGGTAACAGGAGAGGAAGAGGTTTATTTCCTTTACGTAAATAACGGGGAAGATACCATCAGCTGTTCTACAACTGTAACAAGAACAGAAAACGGAAAAGAAAAGGAAAAGACCACCAAACGTATTACCATAAAGAGTTATGAAGATAAGTTTGGGGATGAAGAAAGAAACATTATTTCCAAACCTGCAGAAACTGCTCCGGCAGAAAAGCCTTCAGAAGCAGTGAACGAAGAAATAACAGAAAATGTTGTAAATCCAACGGATGCAGAAAAAGAGACCACAGCTGCTGAAGAAACCGCAGAAGTTCCGGAAACTAAGGAAGATGTGGAAGAAAGCAAAGAGCAGCCGGAAGAGACTAAGGAAGAAGAGACTGAGGCAGCAACAGAAGCTCCAGAGGAGATAACAGAGCCTGAGACTGAGGCGCCAGCTGAAACGGAAGCAGCAGAACCTGAAACAGAAGCTTCTGAACCAGAGACAGAAGCTCCGGCAGAAGAACCGGCGCAGGAACCAGAAGGTGAAGTAACAGCTTCTATTTCCAGACATGGTGTACCGTTAGTTGCCATGAAGGAAGATGCAGCAAATGCAGCAGATGGGGCAGAGCCAGCAGAACCGGAAAAGGAAGAAGCAGCAGAGGCTGCAAAGCCGGTGAAGGAAGAAAAGGCTGAAGAACTGAAAAAGGAAGAAGCTTCTGAACCGGAGACTGCACCTGAAACAGAGGCAGAAACAACTGTAGAAGAGACTACGGCAGAAGAAACCACAGCAGAAGAAACTACAGCAGAGGCAGAAAAAGAAAGCAGACCGGAAGGCTCTGCTGGAGAAGAAACCACAGAAACACCGGCAGAAACTGAACCGGAAGTTCCGGCAGGCCCGGGAGAGACAACTGTACCAGAAGAAACCCCGGAAAGTACAGAACCGGAAACAGAGCCTGCACAGCCGGCAGAAACAACAGCGGCTATCCCGGAAACCTTACCAGCACCACAGCCAGAAGCACCGGCAAAAACAGCAGATGACGGAGATCTGGTAGGTATTGGTTACTGCAGTACAGCGAAGGTTTATAAGAGTACACTGAATGCATTGCGTGTATTTGATTCTGAAATTGTACTTTCTGCAGAAGTTGCAGGAGCAGAAGGCGTGACAGTGAAGCTGACAGCTTTAAGCGATGTGCTTCCTGAAAATGGCTATATTGAGGCTAATGCAGTAGAGAATGAAGATCAGCTGGAGCTTATGAAAGCAGCTGCAGATGATATATTAAAAGCTGAAAACCGCAGAGTAACGGATCTTTTTGCAGCAGATATCACCCTTTACAATGAAGATGGTGAAGCAGTTCAGCCAGATGGAAGTGTAAAAGTTACATTTGAAGGAACCACCATTGGAAATTCCGGCACCAGAGTCCTTTACATGGGTGAAAATGCTTCTGATACAGAAACATATGATGCACAGATGATAAAAGCTGTAGCAGCAGAAGGTGATGCAACAGCTTTTATGACAGATCATTTCTCACTGTATATAAAAGTTGATACAGAAGAAATCACCTGTCATGAAGTAAAATTCTATTATAAAGATGCAGAAGGAAAAGATGTGCTTATTTCTGGTACGCAGTACGTGGAAGAGGGAAAAGCAGCACAGGCGCCGGCAGTGCCGGATCGTGATGGATACAGGTTTACAGGCTGGGATAAAGATTTCAGCAATGTAACTGGTGATATGAACATTTATGCTGGTTATGCACCAATAGCCGGTCAGGTACGCCTTACTGTAAATTATGTGTACAGCAATGGCAGTCTGGCAGCACAGCCGTGGGTTTCTCATGTAGAATCCGGAGTTTCCTGTAATCTGACAGCAGAATCTCCTGCAATCCAGGGATTCACACCAGATCAGACAAGTGTATCCTTTAATGAGGCATATACAACAGACAAGACTGTGACCGTTACCTACAAAGGTGCAGCAGTTAATTACACAGTAAATCATTATCTGTTAAATGTAGATGATGCAAAGCCAGCTGTACCTGATTATACAGAAACAGTGCCAGGTGAAACCGGACTGACAACTGAAGCCAAAGCAAGAGAGTATACAGGATTTACACCACAGGCTATCAGTCAGGCAACTGTAAATGCAGATGGAAGTACGGTAGTAGAGATTTCATATGAAAGAAATTATTATACTCTGACCTGGAATACAGGAGAAAATGCTTCTTATATTGCACCTGAGCAGGTACGCTATGGTGCAGCTGTAACAAAACCAGACAAGGATCCGACAAAGGTAGGCTATGAATTTACAGGCTGGGAAAATCTTCCGGAGACCATGACCATGCCGGCAGGAGATCTGGTAGTTACTGCGAAATGGGAAGCAGCAAAGAGAGCTGATTACAAGATCATTTACTGGACTGAAACTGTAAAAGAAGGTGTTTACACTGTAAACCATGTGACAAATGAAACTGGTCCAGTGGGAAGTTCTATCCCGAATGAAAGTTATACAGTACCGAAGGGATATAAGACAACACCAGTAGCAGGAAAAACGGATGGTGATGTGAAGATAACGGCCGATGGAACGGCGGTTAAGAATATTTATTATGCAAGAGATACGTATACCATTAAGTTTATGAGACAGTATAGGGACGGATGGAGTTGGACTTGGGCGGAAGATGAAACTTTAAAGATCACCGCCCGTTATGGTGTAGATGTATCTGCACAATGGGAAAAAGCCTGCGCAAATTGTGGTTGGGGACCAAATTCAGATAGATATGATAATACACAGTATACGCTTTTAGCGAATATGCCAGCTAAAAACCTGACCATGTATGAAAAAAATGCAGGTTCAGGTAAAAAGATTATTTACTATGTGGAAGGGTTAGATGGAAAACGAATAACGTACAGGACATTTGAAGCTTCAAGTAATGTATATTTAACCAAAGAAGATCAGATGCCAATTACTGGATTTACGTATTCTAGCTGGAAGCAGGAGAGTAGCTGGTACGAACCTGATCTCTGGCTCTATTATACCAGAAATTCCTATAAGCTTCACTTTGAGAATTGTCAGCCAATGGATCCGGTAAACATCAAATTTGGGGCAAAACTGTCCACAGGCAAACCTTCCCAAAATCCAGGAAGACCTTCATATGTAGATTCTGATTATACATTTGCGGGCTGGTATCTGGATCCTGGTTTTAAGGAACCGGTAGATTGGAATGAGACCATGACGGAAGATGGACTTACCATCTACGCAAAATGGGAAAAACCAAAATATACAGTTGATTTTGTAACTAATTGTGAAGAAGTCAAAGCTAGTATTACCAGGGAAAAAGGTTTTGTTTTAACAGAAGCTGAACTGGAAGCACCGAAAAAAGAGAATGATGAATTCCTCGGCTGGTATACTGACAAAGCACTTACAAAGAAGTTTATTCCAGAGTCACAGATCGTAAAGGATACAACTTTATATGCAAGATGGAAAAACTCTGATACAGTCACATATACAGTGAAATATATGTATGGTGATAAGGAGATTGCCACTGCGAAGCAGCAGACTGTAATAAGAAATTCCACAGTAAGTGAACCGGCTGAAACAGTAGAAGGATATTATCCTGAAACTTTATCCATCAGTGCAATGATCACAAGTGATGGACAGGAGATCATATTTAACTACAGATCAGTACAGAGCTGGAATTATACAGTAAAATATTTACTGGAGGGCACTGAAACACCGGTACCTGAAAGTACAGTTGAAACAGGTACTACCAGTGACCAGAATGTAATGATAACCTTTAAGACATTTGAAGGATATACATTAAAATCTGATCCAGTGCAGAAAGTAACCCGGGAGAATCCGGAAGTTATTTTCTACTATGTACCTAAGACTGCAATTTATCATGTACAGCACTGGTATGAAAGATTAGATGGTACATTTGGTCTACGCTATATTGATACATTCAATACAGCAGCAGGACAGTCTGTTACAGGAAAAGATAGACCAGTTGATGGATTTACGCTGGATACAAGTATTACTGGAACAGTAACAGAAGGTACTACAAATATTCAAAATGTATTATCCCTGAAGCTGTATTACACCAGAAATACCTATCAGGTAAGATATGAATATGAAGGTGCTGTTCCAACAGGTGCACCGGCAGTTCCTGATGCAGCAGATCATAAGTATCAGGCACAGGTTACAGTAGCAGAAAATCCGAATGTAACAGGATATGTTTTCAGTGGCTGGACGGCAGAAGCTGAAGAAGGAACAGCAGTGACTACTACAGGCGGCAGATTTGTAATGCCGGATGCAAATGTGGTACTGAAAGGTTCCTTTACAGCAACAGAGCAGACTTATAAGGTGAAATATCTGGATGAAGATACAAAGGAAGAAATCCATGCAATGTCAGATCCAAAGGCTGCACACTTTGGCGATGTGATCAAAGGTTATACAGAGAAAATTGATATCGGTGGATATACCTTTGTAAGAGCTGATGACCTTACAGTAAGAACAGACAATGAGAAGAACATTGTAACTGTATATTACAGTAAAGATACTAATAAGGATAATATCCCGGATAAGTATCAGATCACATTCACCTATGTATCAGCAGATGATAATAAGGGAACTGTGACAGGAACAACCAGTGAAGTGGCTACTACTTATGAAATCACCAGAGATAGCGTGACTGGCGAGATCATAGTAGGAAATGGCCCGACAGCACAGCATCCGACCCAGCCATCTACAGTAACAGCAAAAGCTGGTTATAAGTTTGACAAGTGGACAGATGAAGATCAGAAATCTTTCGATGATGATGCAGCACTGAAAGCAGCGTCTTACCTTGAAGATCAGACTTTCACAGCACACTTTACAGCAACAGAGCAGACTTATAGGGTGAAATACCTGGATGAAGATAAAAATGTTGAAATCCGTGATATGTCAGATCCAAGGGATGCACACTTTGGGGATGAGATCAAAGGTTATACAGAGAAAATTGAAATCAGTGGATATACCTTTGTAAGAGCTGATGACCTTACAGTAGGAACAGACAATGAACAGAACATTGTAACTGTATATTACAGCAAAGATACTAATCACGATGATATCCCGGATAAGTATCAGATCACATTCACCTATGTATCAGCAGATGATGATAAAGGAACTGTGACAGGAACAACAAGTGAGATTGCTACTGTTTATGAAATCTTCAGAGACAGTGAAACTGGTGAGATCACAGCAACAAATGGCCCGACAGCACAGCATCCGACCCAGCCATCTACTGTAACACCAAAAGACGGTTACAGATTTGAAAAATGGCAGCAGGATGATCTGACATTCTTCAATAGTGATGATGAGCTGAGAAATTCTGAATACCTGGAAGATCAAACATTCATTGCACACTTTACTGTAAGAAGAGATCTTCATTATGAGATCCATTACTTCTATGAAGATGCCAATGGCGTTGTAACAGAAGATACAGCAGCAGCGATTGTAAGTGATATCGGTGTATTCGGAGAAAAGATCCTTACGACTACAGTGCCAAAAGAATCTGAATTTAACGGAAAGAATTACGTTCTGGAACGCATTGAAGGAGCGGATAAGCAGGTTGGCCTTGATCCTAAGGAAAATATGGTAAATGTATATTACAGTATGGACGAGATCGGAGAAATTGATCCAGATGAGCCAGACAACATTCCAGATAAGTATCAGGTTACTTTCCAGTATATTTCTGAAAATCCATCTTATGGAACAGTAAGCGGTAAGGTAAAAGAAGTTGTTACCAGACCTAAGAATGCAGATGGTACCTACAACATGACTGCACCGGTTCATCCGAAGGCAGAAGTAACAGTTGCAGGAATCGGAAATTATAAGTTTAACCGCTGGTCTGATGGAAATACGAACTATAGCGCAGCAAGTGAGATCGCAAAAGCCGGATTTATTGCAGATACCACATTTACCGCATATTTCAGCTACAGTGGCGGAAATAGTGGCGGCGGTTCATCAGGTGGAGGCGGTGGCGGAAGCCACAGATCAACGATCTCTAATACAAGCGGAGGTCCTGGTGTTACTACAACGATCACCTCGGGAGACGTACCAATGGCAGAATTACCAGAGTCACCGGCACCAATCGTCATTGATGATGGTGAGATCCCAATGGCAGCACTTCCAAAGACTGGCCAGACCACTGTAAAAGCAGCACTGACCATGATGTTCTCAGGAATCTTCCTTGCATTAACTGCAATCGGAAGGAAAAAGAAAGAACAGGATGTATAGAAAGAATATCTGAAATAAAGAAAATATTCCCAAACTCATAAACATACCCTGTTAGCGGAAAGCTCCGGTCGGAAACGGCCGGGGCTTTCTGCGTATATAACATACTAAGAAAAAGCGGGAACACAAAGGGAAATAGGCCTGGAGGATAAAATGGGAGGGGCATAAATGTATTGCAATCCACTGTGTCATGTGCTAAAATGAACATGAGCAAGGTATCTGGAATAATTCTAAAATATTATTAATTCAAATCTAAGCTAGTTTCACCAGTATCTGAAAGACTCTTTGCTTAAACCCAAATTAATTTAAGTAGGGAGAACAGTAAAAGGCAGTATCTTCCTGCGACATTACACGAAGGAAGGACAAATACCCTTATGTTCTCCGGTATCTTCCTTGCACTGGCAGCTATGAGCAAGAAGCATAAAGAAGAGGAATCCTAAGTAACAAGGATCATGAGAGTTTCAAGCAACAAAATAAGTCTTAAGTGACTGATAAGAGCCGCACACTGGCAAAAAAAAGCAGTGTGCGGCTTTTTTTTGATTTGCTTTTTTGCGTTTTTACTATTGACTGCAGGTTTATTTCTTAGTATTATAATTATTAGAAATGATAAATATACAAAACATATATATTAGTAAATCTAATATATATTATTCAAAAGGAGAATGAAAGATGGCTAAGGTAGGAATTGTAATGGGCAGCGACTCAGATATGCCGGTTATGGCGAAAGCGGCAGAGATCCTGGACAAGTTTGGAATCGATTATGAGATGACAATTATTTCCGCCCACAGAGAACCGGATCTGTTTTTTAAGTGGGCAAAGGCTGCAGAGGAAAAAGGTTTTAAAGTGATCATTGCAGGTGCTGGAAAAGCAGCTCACCTTCCAGGAATGTGTGCAGCTATCTTTCCACTCCCTGTAATCGGTATCCCGATGAAGACTTCTGATCTGGGCGGTGTAGACTCTCTGTATTCCATCGTACAGATGCCAAGCGGTATCCCGGTTGCAACCGTTGCAATTAACGGCGGTGCCAATGCAGGTATCCTTGCAGCAAAGATCCTTGCAACATCTGATGAGGAACTGTTAGGAAAGTTAAAAGCATATTCTGAGAATTTAAAAGAAGACGTAGAGAAAAAGGCTGAGAAACTGGAAAAGATCGGATATAAGGAATATCTGGCACAGCAGAAATAATACGGAGGATAAGAAGATGATGGATTACAAGAAAGCCGGAGTTGATATTGAGGCAGGTTATAAATCAGTTGAATTAATGAAAGAGCATGTAAAAAAGACCATGCGCGCAGAAGTATTAGGCGGACTTGGCGGTTTCTCCGGCGCCTTTTCTTTAGCAAAGATCAAGGAAATGGAAGAGCCGGTATTATTATCCGGTACAGACGGCTGCGGAACCAAGGTAAAACTGGCTATTATCATGGACAAGCATGATACCATTGGTATTGACGCAGTGGCTATGTGTGTCAATGATATTGCCTGCGCAGGCGGCGAGCCATTATTCTTCTTAGACTATATTGCCTGCGGAAAGAATTATCCGGAAAAGATCGCTGATATCGTTAAGGGCGTGGCAGAAGGCTGTTTACAGTCTGAGGCAGCTCTCATCGGCGGTGAGACAGCAGAGCATCCAGGACTGATGCCGGAAGAGGATTATGACCTGGCTGGTTTTGCAGTAGGTGTCTGCGACAAGAAAGAAATGATCACAGGTGAGAACCTGGAAGCAGGAGATGTGCTGATCGGTATGGCTTCTACCGGCGTACATTCCAATGGCTTCTCTCTGGTACGTAAGGTATTTGAGAAGGAAATGAATAAAGAAGGTTTAGATACTTATTATGACAGCCTTGGAAAGACTCTGGGCGAAGCACTTCTTGCGCCAACCAGAATTTACGTAAAGGCATTAAAGAACATTAAAAAGTCCGGCGTGACCGTAAAGGCATGCAGCCATATTACAGGCGGTGGTTTCTATGAGAATGTTCCGCGTATGTTAAAGGACGGTGTCCGTGCTGTGATCCGCAAGGACAGCTATCCGGTACCTCCGATTTTCAAACTTCTTGCTGAAAAAGGCAAGATCGAAGAGAAAATGATGTATAATACATTTAACATGGGACTTGGCATGGTAGTGGCTGTGGACGAGGCAGATGTGGATAAGACCATGGCAGCTATTAAGGCAGCAGGCGATCAGCCATATGTAGTAGGAACCATTGAAAATGGGGAGAAAGGCGTGACTTTATGTTAAGAGTTGGCGTAATGGTATCCGGCGGCGGAACCAATCTTCAGGCGATCTTAGATGCCATTGACAGTGGAAAGATCACAAATGCAAAGGTGGAAGTAGTCATCAGCAACAATCCAGGGGCTTATGCACTGGAACGTGCCAGAAACCATGGCATCGAAGCTGTTTGCATTTCACCGAAAAGCTTTGAAAACAGAGCAGCCTTTAATGAGGCATTTTTAAAGAAAACAGATGAATATAACCTGGATCTGATCGTGCTGGCAGGATTTTTAGTAACCATCCCGGAGGAGATGATCCGTAAATACAGAAATAAGATCATCAACATCCATCCGTCCCTGATCCCGTCCTTCTGCGGCGTAGGCTATTATGGCTTAAAGGTCCATGAGGCGGCTCTGGCAAGAGGTGTAAAGGTTACAGGTGCTACGGTCCACTATGTGGATGAAGGAGTAGACTCCGGTCCGATCCTGCTTCAGAAGGCAGTGGAGGTGCAGCCTGGTGATACTCCTCAGGTACTGCAGAGACGTGTCATGGAACAGGCTGAGTGGATCATTCTTCCAGAGGCGGTAAACAAGATCGCCAATGGTTTGATTTAGGAGGAAAGATATGAAAGTACTGGTTATCGGAGGCGGCGGCAGAGAGCATGCGATCTGCTGGAAGTTATCTAAAAGCCCGAAAGTAGATGAATTATACTGTGCACCGGGAAATGCAGGTATTGCAGAGGTTGCAAAATGCGTGGATATCGGTGTAATGGATTTTGAAAAAATGGCTGATTTCGCAAAGAAAGAAGCCTTTGACCTGGTAGTAGTGGGACCGGATGATCCACTGGCAGGTGGTATCGTAGATGTACTGGAAGAAAAGGGATTGCGTGTGTTCGGACCAAGAAAGAATGCAGCGATCTTAGAGGGATCCAAGGCATTTTCCAAGG